>Ga0208771_1000211_pt1 | contig 37087 bp, 35 predicted proteins | sample AntAceMetag02UKX_FD_184775 | JGI IMG/M metagenome (GOLD analysis project Ga0208771, IMG submission 184775) | Saline lake microbial communities from Ace Lake, Antarctica - Antarctic Ace Lake Metagenome 02UKX (SPAdes) (version 2) | ecosystem: Environmental > Aquatic > Non-marine Saline and... | reverse complement strand
ACGTACGTGTTTAGCCCCCAAAAATGAATTGCTCGATGTTGGTTTTAGTCGGTGAACGCACGTCGATCAACAACTTGTGCCAGATTGGAAAACAATATCAGTAGCTGAAGTTGCTTGGAATCAGCTCTTCGGAACAGGTTGAACGAGCCATCACGAGATGGGTTTAATGATGCCGATTGAGGGGAGCTAAACACATACGATGAAACTAATTGGTTCTCAACAGAATAGTGCTTAACGATACGAATAGGCCAAATATCAAACTCTCATGAGTTCAACATTTGTCTGAAAGGTATCATTAAACACTATATTCTGGTGCAGGGTATGCAGGCAACGTCTCGATGTTCCTGAGAGGTAGCGCCTTTCCAATGGAGAAATGATACAGGCTCTGGCGCGAGATCCCGTCCAGTCCCAGTGCCGAATGGATTACGTCATCGAAGTAGCATCCTATCCCGCATCCGCTGAAGCCTGCAGCCTCGGCCCCGAGATACAGCGCTTGGCCGATCATACCGCACTCCCAAAGGAGCCTGTTGTAGAACCAAGGGCCAAACTTCTCTAGAGGCTCCTTGAACTTGGATATCATGGCTAGGGTGAAACAGCCGTCTGAGACGATATTCTGATTGCAAGAAACCATTCGAGCCAGTTTTCGAAAGTCGCCTGAAAAGAGGCGGTAGAATCCAGAAGGCGAACCTTTGGGCCTTAACCATTCGAAGTCAGACCGCATCTCGAATTTTGGCACCATTCCCGTCTCAGCTGCTTTGGGATCACGTACCAGGAAGTAGAGCCCTTGTTCCAGGCCGATCACTCTGTGGACGAAGAAGGCGAGGTCCACTTCTGGCGGCCAGGAAAGGGCGTTGAATGGATACTTTCCGCCTGGACCGACCTCTTCTAAAATCCTGTAAAAAACGCTCCTTTCGATTGAAGTTGTGCCGTCCATCACGATGGCACTTCGCCGATCTTGGATTACCTTGCGCAAAGATATGTTTAGAATTCGTCCAGGAGGCGTCTGCTCTTCAATTCGTGGCATCTCAATTGTTGACTCTTCGGTTCGGGGTTTCTCCGTCGTCTTGATCGCCTCGTTCAAAAGGGGCCATTTCACGTGTCCGGAGCTGAGCTGGTTGGGCTGACCTTGCCACGAAAGATCCAAAAATCTGGATATGGCACTTTTCGAAAGTCTGAACGAAGCGACCTTATCAGCGACCGTCTCGTTTTGGGGGTAGATTGCCATCAAGCATTCTGGAACTTCTGGCTCGGCCTCATCGAAGTCCAAAAGCCCGAAAAGGCGGGCGAGATCCTCCGTTGACGCTCCGTCCAGGATAATTGCCTTCCATCCAAGAGAGGCAGAGGCAAAGCTCAACGCAGCGATGGCATGGCCTGCGTTCAGTTGGAGGTATCTAAAAGCCCGCTCTCCGTACTTCCAGGATTCGCGCCAGGGGACCGCCGAGGACAATCCCACGAGGATCGTGTCTTTGGGCAGAAATGCAGTGAGATCTTGCCACGCATCGAAAGAAAACTCGGCCCGAACCTCAAGAGCGTGTTCCCGTGGGGCGTAATGGCAGACCATAGGGCTTTTGGCCAGCCCCTCTACAGCCCCGCAGATCAGATAGGATTCTGTCGGGTGGAGGTTTCCGCTCGATGGGTTGACCCTCAAGGCCCAGGGTTTCGGTCCTGCTCGTTTCCAGGCGGATATCGCCATGCTGTCAAAGAAGAGCTGTGATACGGTCGAGAAGTTGAGGGATGAAGGCAAAACCGACCCTTCGAGGAGCGCGGGACCGTAGAATGGTTCATCTTCTGAAAGGGGCTCTTTTCGCTCAAGCTCTATTAAGGACGCGCCCCTGTAGCGGCGGAAAGCTTCCGGCTCGTTCGACCAGTCCATTTGTCCAGGACCTGGCGCCATCGCCTCGGGGTGATGTTTTGTTGCCTCGTGATAATCGATTATCTTCTGGAGTTCTGCTGACATGGACAATTCGCCTCTTTTGATCAGACGTTCTGTGAAAGGGCTCAAGAGATCTTCAGAGAAGGATGTTGGAGCCCACCCGACTCTAACGCAAAGGATCTAGCTTGTAAGAGGTCAGATCCAAAGATCAATTATGTGCTGTGATCAGATATATAAATTTGGTAATGTCCTGTTTCAACTTCCCCTCCGATCCGATCGAGGTGAAGCTGATCAAAAAGTACAACGCTGGCGTCGATGTCAAATGCTATATTTGAGAAGAGGCAGACTGGCCAATATGCTGCTGCGCGGGCATTCGGTGAGACCGGGGATTCGAGGTTCTCGACTATACTCCTTCTATCATAGACTGCTGCATCGGTTTTCACCTATGAAAAAAGGGTGGATTTTCTTTCTGCCGGTTCAGGACTCGACAATACCCCAGACCTTCGTGACACCGACACCGCCAGTCTCATCGTTCTGTGCCCAGGTGGAGGGTTCCGAGTCGATGATCTCGTACTGTCCGGGCTCTAAAACAAGGTCAGGCTCAACTACCCAGTACGCGTTCGGTGCACCGCCAGACCCCTTTAGTCCGTATGCCTCATCCCAAAAACTTACAACATATCCCCCGTCTGATTCCTGGGAATTCATATCAACGATCATGATGGATCCCAGTGATTCGGTTCCTGCCCCATGATTCCAGTGATACGTCTGGATTTTTGTGATCCTGGTTTTATCAGCCAAGTCAAGGTAAACTCTTTCGATTGGTTTGTTATAAACTGCTCCGAGGGTGTCGATATCAAGGATCAGGGTCTCTTCTCCTGTGGTGGGAACCGGAGCTGTGCCAACGGAGAGACAGATTTCAGCTAGGAATGAACCGTCATTGTTTTCGGGATCGATGTCGTTGACACCCAGCCAGAGATCGCCTTTTTCTGTCGCGGTAATTGTGCCCCCTATACCGATGTAAACCGGTTCCCCTGATGGACTGATCCGGGCTATCAGGGATTCGTGCCCCCAGTCAGAACGGAAGGAGTATTCGTTCTGCCAGTTTTCAACCGCAGAGGTGCCTTCCGGTCCGGAGATCATCTCCTGTCCGGAACTTGGCCGGATGGTCCCGGATGCTGTGATGGAGATCGAATCACCCTGACCGACATTTATGCTGGTATTGAACCATGATTCGCGTCCCCATCCCTTGGCTGGCGGAATCTCAAAGAGGGTGCAGTCCGTCTGCGTCGGGGTGTGGGTGGTGCTTGCGTTAAGGAACTTTTTTTGTGGTACGATACAGAAAGAATAGGAATTTTTGTCCCAGTAATCGACGTTCTCAACCTGCAGCCATGCGGCAGTTCCTTCGACATAGTATGGGATCAGTCCTTCGGTCATGCCGACGATGTCCTGTGGTCCGAATTCGAGGATATAGCCTTTACCGTCTTTATACTCATACGGGCCCCAGGCCTGCCAGACTCTGTTAGCCTGGGTCCACCAGGGTCTGCTTTCCTCGTCGATGACCGAGTAAACAACATAGATCTTCCCCGGATTCTGGGCCCCGACATTAAGTGGTTCCGGATACGGGGTATACTCAAGTGGTCCGTCAAATTGCAGACCGTACAAACTGCATGGACCGCAGACTGAGTTGTTTCCTTGCGGGTTGTCCATCGCAGCAGCCCACACGGTGCAGATCAGGAGCATGGTGATGATAATGAAGGTATTTTTCAGATTCATGATGATCACTTCCCACCCAGAAGTCTGGGATGATGAGTGGCGTGGTTGTAAGGAGATAAAAGTTTGTGAAGGGGCATCGTCCCATTTTTATTACTTCGGGAGCGCGGTGGGTCACGAATACCCCGTCCTTTAGGTCGGTCTCGTTAACTCTTGGAGTTAACGGGAGTTAGCGACGATAAGTCGCTAACAGGAGGACGTGAACCCTCACCCGTTTTTCGTGTTCTTTTAAGAGGCTGTCCAGCAATCCCAAACCGAGTGATGAAAACTGCCAAATAAGGCTTTAAATCCGAAAAGAACGATGATTTCCAGCGTCAAAGTCAATTGTGGGACGGCCTCTTTAAATCGATAAAACATTGGTGACTGTTCAGAGGAAATCGAAAGCAGAGTTTCAATCGTGCAGATCAGGGAAATCTGGGCAACAAAGACTCGAAGACTTCTGAAATCCCGAAAACCGGGCGTGCGGCCTGAAGCATACCTCGTCCTTTAGGGCGGGGTGGCCGCACGCAATTTGATTGGAGCTTCAACGTTCATCATAGCATTTTTCATCTCTCGGATTAGCTTTTCTAGCCCCGAAAGATCGCCCTTGGATATCAGGTCCACACAGACCGAACCCACTATGGCAGCATCGGCCCCTGCCCTTACGACTTCTGCGGCCTGCTGAGGGGTCGATATCCCAAAGCCAACAGCTTTTGGTAGATCGGTCTTGACCCTTTGGATCAAATTTTTAGTCGACTCCAACACTTCACGTTGGGCACCGGTCACACCAGAACGGGCGACGAGATAAAGAAAGCCACTGCTCTGGCTTGCGACGTAAGGAATTCTCTTGGAAGGAGTGTTTGGCGCCACCAGGAATATGAGGTCGATCCCGGCCTTGGTGCAGGCACGCTTTAGAGGTGCTGCTTCTTCTGGCGGAAGATCTGGGACGATCAGGCCAGAGATTCCAGAGGATGCGCAATCTTGCGTGAACTTCTCCAAACCTCGCTGATAAATCATGTTGTAGTAGCCCATGAATACCAAGGGTAAGCCCACATCTATCTGAGACGCCGTCTCGAAATATAGGTCGGTATTCATCCCAGCTTCGATCGCCCTTTGGGCCGCAGACTGGATCACGGGGCCGTCAGCTATTGGGTCAGAGTGAGGAAGGCCCAATTCCACCACGTCTGCTCCGGCTCTGGCAAGGCGGCGCACGATATCAGGGGTTTCCTTTGGACTTGGGTCTCCTGAGCAGATGTAGGCGATGAGAAGCGGCTTTTTTTCGAAAGCCTCAGAAAGCCTTACAAGCTTCATAATTTCCCCTCCGTCTCGTATCTCATCACTGTAGCAAGGTCTTTATCGCCCCTTCCTGAGAGGTTGATTATGGCAAGGTCGCCCAATGCATCAGGATTTGCAAGAGCGTAGCCTACTGCATGAGATGATTCGAGAGCTGGAACGATTCCTTCAAGCCTCGAAAGACATCTGAACCCCTCAAGAGCCGTCTCGTCGTCTGCAATATCTGCCGTCACTCGCCCCATTTCGACGAGATTGGCAAGCTCTGGCCCGACACCAGGATAGTCAAGACCCGCTGCCACCGAGTAAGACTCCAAGATCTGGCCGTGTGGATCTTGAAGTATCTTGGTGAGCGCCCCATGCAAGATCCCGTCGTCCCCTGCTTTGAGAGATGCGCCATGATTTGCGATCTTCTTGGTCTTGGTAAGGCCCCGTCCTCCGGCTTCGACCGCTATCAGGTCCACTTCGTCGTCCAAGAACCCAGAGAATATTCCCATGGCGTTGCTTCCGCCGCCGACGCAAGCCACCACCGAATCTGGCAGTCTGCCTTCGATTTCCATGATCTGAGCTTTTGCCTCGGTCCCGATGACGCTTTGAAGCTCTCTTACCATGATTGGGTAAGGGTAAGACCCTGCAACGGTTCCCATGAGGTAATGAGTGTGATCGTAGCTGGCGGCCCAATCTCTCATGGCCTCGTTGATGGCGTCTTTCAGCGTTCTCGATCCGGTAGATACCGGGATCACGTTTGCGCCCATCAGTTTCATCCTGTAGACGTTCATCTTCTGGCGCTCGATATCGACTTCGCCCATGTAGACCTCAGTCTCTAAGCCCAGACATGCCCCGGCCATCGCAGTGGCTACACCATGCTGACCTGCCCCGGTCTCTGCGATGAGTCTTGTTTTTCCCATCTCTTTTGCGACCATAGCTTGGCCCAGAACGTTGTTTAGCTTGTGCGCGCCGCCGTGGACGAGGTCTTCTCTTTTGAGGTATACTTTGAGCCCTAATTCTAAAGAAAGGGACTTTGCCTCGTAGAGTGGCGTTGGCCTTCCTGCATAGGTCTGGAGGAGCCGGTCCATCTCTGCTTGGAACCTTGCATCCTCTTTTAGCTCCTGGTAGGCGAAAGCCAGTTCTTTGAGTGGCTGAATCAAGGTCTCAGGGACGAACTGACCTCCGTACTTTCCAAACTTCGTCTTGGGATTTTTCGACGTATCTGCTTCCATGAGATGATCACCAGCTACGATGTATGATTTAGTACTACGATGCATTAAAAGGTACATTATATATAGGTTTTGCTCATTGGGTGTGGTCGGTTGTGTTGAGATCGGTTCCAGGTGAGTTCTACCGAAACGCTCATGATCAAAAGGCTCATGCCTGAAAAATGAAACTAGATATGCTTCGATCGCATTTGTGGGCCATTTTCATGAGAAGAGAGATATGACCAGACTGATGACCACATGAGATAAATTTAATCGAAATATTATTGTGAGGCAAGTGCCAAGATTTTCGATACCCATTCATTGAAATGAGGACATTCTTCTCGTAAACGTTCTAGCTCGATCCTCTCCGCAATCAGTGAGCCGAAAAGGACTTTATCGTAACCCTTATACAGACTTACCAATCTTTTTGAGGGGGCTGTAGTCTGACCTTCGTTTATCTCTTCCGGCGTTTTAAACTGGGCGCGGATATCTCTCAATTCTGTCAGGTGAGAATTGCCTTGATGGATCTCAAGTACTTGACCAATGGACTCAACATCACTGAAAAGCAGCCCTTCGAACTCGTGGAGTTGTATGTATGGGATGAAACGGGGATCATCTATGTCCTCTGCCAATCCCTCTTCCAGCGTCCTCACCTTTTCATAAGGTTCATGTAACCGCCTTGCCTCTTCCCATTTTGGAAAGTCTGAAGGCAATGCATAAAGGTCAAACATGGTCGTGAGGTACGCGCCACGATCCTCTTTAAGCCATCTTTGAATGTCTTTCCTCGGTTTGTCGTATTTCGATAAGCCGCCACGTTTAATCTTGGTGGATCCATCGAACCTGTGTCTCTTATGTCCCGTCTCAACGCAACGTGCAGAAATGGATATACTACAAGGCCCCAGCTCTACTGCAAGAATTTGGTTCACAAAAGTTTCTTCTGTCTGCCCCTCTACAATGAAATTCACGCGAACCGGGCTGTTCACCTTTATGGTCTCCCGCCCAGGACGTTCTTCTCCCACAGGTCGCCGATCGCATAATCTTCGAGCCATTCTGTGAGCCTCTCTGAATCAACCCGTTCGATTGTAGTCGCGTGTTCCTTCCGGTCGACGACGAGCAGGTCCTCTGCGTCAAACTGATTTACCAAGGTGACCGATTGGGTGGAAACGATGAGCTGAGACCTCTTGGAGGCGCTTCTCATGAGCGAGGCCAGGACGTTGATAGCGTAAGGATGCAAGCCCAATTCGGGCTCGTCGATCAGTATCGTGGAGGGCGGTTTGGGTTGCAGCAGGAGCGTGGCAAGGCATATGAAGCGGAGGGTCCCATCAGACATATGGTGGGCGAGGAACGGATAATCTGAACCCCTTTCGCGCCATTCAAGACGGATTTTGTTCTCGTTTTCAGGCATGGGTCGAAGCACGAAATCACCGAAGAAGGGCGCTACCTGGCGGATTGTATCTCGGATCATCTCATAATGGGAGCTTGAGGTATTTCGGAGAAGATAGAGGAAAGCCGCCAGGTTGCCAGCGTCGCTCCTCAGGCAAAGATTATCGTTGATGTCTCCAGTTTTTTTGACGTGTGCAGATTTGCTTGTATCGTGAAAGTGGTAGACGTTCCAGCTCTTTATACTATCGAGCACGTAACCAGCTACACGTTCTTCTTTTGCCTTTTCTGGTAATTTGCTCTCTCGATGTCCTGTGCCCAGAGATACCTCAAAGGGTCGAGGATAGTTTTGATCATTGTGGAAGTAACAGACTTCGTCAGAAAATATGAGAGAATCATCTGCAGTCGGGATCCAGACGCAACTATAAGCGTTCTGCCCAAAAGTAAGGCTAATCCTGATTTCGTCAGTGACCTTCTGCCCAAAATACAGAAAAGTGTCGGCACCGCCAGCTCTCTGCACCGAGAGCTGGAATTTGCCTTCCATCATCTGGTTCAGCAGGTCGAAGAGCGAGATGAAATTGCTTTTACCAGAACCGTTCGCGCCGATGAGAAGGCTCATGGGACTCAGTTTCAGGTCCAAGGATTTGATGGACTTAAAGCCTTCTATTTTTATTTGATCTAATTGAATGTCTATACCCCATTTGCCTAAAATGTTGTAACTATTCAGCCCACCTTAAACAGCATCGATAGACCTATTCTTAGAGATATCGCGTGGCCAGTTCCCGAAAGCTAACTTCAAGTAACTTCGTCAATAGATATCGTTTTCCATTCTGGCGCAAATTGTTTGTCGGCATACCTTCATAACCAAAATCAGCATCATGCGGCCGATTCAGGATAGCTGAATAGTTACAAAATGTTAATGAATGGAACTCTTCAATCATCAGGTGAACCGCACATATCTCACTGAACTCCTTGGAATGATAATTCGTCGTTTGCGGTTATAGTGCTTAAAGTATACCTTTTCTTACGAGTTAGAGATTTGGCTGAAAAGGATCGTCAAACACTACGAAGTATCTCAATATGTATCAATCAATCAGTCAAGTACATAAGCCCTATTCAGACTAAAGCTAGTGTCGCAACAAATTAATTTTGAGGTTTCAGGATACTCTGACTATCAACTCATGTCAAAACCAAAAACAACGTCTTTCGATGGTTGATGTTGATTATGGATGCCTGAATGATTTGCCTAACAACTAATTTTCCCCGACACTAGCCCTGCCGAAACGCTCATGATTCGCAGACACATCCCTAAATTATGAAAATCGCGATGTGATAACCTCGTACAGAGGACGTTTTCATGAGGAAATGGGCCCCATGAAAGCAGCCTTGCCGCTTGCAGCCCTTCACCCCACAGGGCCCCTTAACGCCCGAGGCCGTTTAGCTCCATGAGCTTCGAGGGCACTTTCATCAGTGAAGTTCCGTTGGGCGCGGGCGCCGGGCGCATCGCAAGTTAGCGGGTAGGCTCGGGGGCTCGGCGTTCATCCTCCTGGTGTCCGTGTTCCTTCGGCCCAAATTCAGGAGGTGGCGCATGGATCCGGGCCGTCCATCGGCGCTATCTCGATCGAGACCCGCCGCGAAAGACGGCCCGATCGGCGCCCTGCACGGGATCTTCGGGAGATCCGATTCATCTGGGCCCTGATGCTCCTTTCGGGCGTGGAGGGCTTTGGCGCGCCCGAGGTCGTGGACCCGGGTCTATTCGTCGCCTCCAAAGGTGCGAGGAGGGATTTTTCGTCAGGCCGATGATGCTGGCAGGCGTGCTCGTGGGGAGGGGGCGCGAGGGACGTGGGAGAGGTGGATCGGCGCAGGGGTTCTGCGAGAAGGCGCTTTCAGTTTCGTTCGACGTTGCCGTCGTCGTGATCAAGGCTAGGCCCAAGACAAGTCTGAGTCTAAAAATCGGATCACTCCCTGGTATCCCTACCCTGCCGGACGAAAAACGTTTCGATGTCGATCGCTCGTCATCGCAACTTCACCGCGAGCCTGTTTCAAAACTCTTCCTGTTCGCAGTTTCTTCCGTATTACTCGTGTAGAATATGATTTTAGAAAAGTCACTAAATTTAAGTTCGGGTGGTCAATTGTGGAACGTGGAGTTAGTTGTGTTTATAAAACTAATCTTCTGTACAAAAATAATCGAGTGTTGCATTATATACTTTTAAATGGTCCTCATCCAAAAATTCAAGAATAGTTTCGGCTGATTCGAAGGGGATAGCACCAAGGCGAAGAAATGTATTAAAACCTTTAACAGAATCTTTATCCTTCTCTAGAGGCCTCATAATAAACACTTTTCGACCCTGTTCAATCGCTAAATATGCTTGCTGTAACGTTCCACCTCGCCCCTCAGATTCGATTATAATTAAACATTGTGAAATTCCACTTATTAATCTATTCCGCTCAATAAAACGTCCCTTATGTACCCGTCCCATAGCTGAAATCTCGCTTAAGATCGCACCCGATTCTAATATATCAGAAGCAAGTTTGAGGTTATCGTTAGGATATATGTCCTCAACATGTCCTGCCAAAACAGCTATCGTTTTTCCCTCTACATCTAATGCACCGCAATGTGATTCTGTATCAGTTCCTCGTGCTAAACCGCTGACAATAGTATAATTATTTTCTGCAATATTTCTGCTTATTTCTCTAGCCATTTTATGACCATAATGAGATAAATTTCGAGCGCCTACAATAGCCACACAATTATCAAAGTTAATCAAACTACCGCGATGATATAATATAAGTGGCGGATCAGATATATTTTTGAGTTTTTCTGGATACAACTTGCTATAAAATGGTATTATATTTATATCAGAGTTTTTAATGCGTCTAATTTCCTGCTCATAAACATCTATATCAGTTTTTGAATATAATTGGGCGATTAACTTAATTTTTTTTGAGATAGTCGAACGCTTTTTAGAGATATTGGTTATGTCATATTTCATAAGTGATGTGAGAAACTCTTCGAGTGAGTTTAATTCGGAAAAGAACTCCATTAGTTCCTTATTTTTAAATTTCTTGTCATCATTTATTAATGCTAATAAAGTTAATTCATCATACGATTTCTTCATTATTTCTCCTTAGGGCGCGGAACGAAATAACCTGGTCACATGAGTAATGCGTAATTGTTATCCTGAAGCCGACACATGTCAGTTTCGTATAATGGCCGTGCACATTTATGTAGTGGTTATTTCGTTACGGGCCCTTAATGTATTCCATATGTCCTTCGGTCACTTCTCTTCCAAGCACAAGTCCTTGGACCTCTTTTGCATCACATTTGTTCAATACCCTGAAGCATTCCCTCATAGTGTTCCCTGTAACATATGTGTCGTCAATTAGTAAAATTTTTTTATCAGAAAGCGACACGTTGCAATTATATTTATGGTCTATATTATTATATTTCCTATCCAATGGGGTATTATGTTGAGGCGCATGATTATCATCTGAGTATATAATCTCTTCACATTCAACCCCAATTTCTTTTGAGACATAGTTCGCTAAAAGTAACGTTTGGCTGTAGCCTCTCTTCGCATCACTTGGTGGAACTGGGACTATTAAATCCACATCTTTTAGATATGGATAACGTTCAGTTATTATGTGGACCATACATTCTCCCAATCTATCCGCGATTTTAGGATCCTTCTTGAGTGTCCAAATATCTTGACTTATTTGGTTATTAACAGTTCGCAAAATATAGATTCCAACTGCATGTATCTTTATGGGCGGTTTTTTATCTCCGTTATAACAATCAGAACACATACCAGTTCCATGAAAATAACCGGATGATATCGGTTTACTACACCATTTACAATGTTCAATAGGAAGAAGCTCTACACGCACACCATCAGAGCGGATAAAGATGTCTCCCATTATAAATACCCATGATTGTGATAGCCTCCCTAGTTTTATAAGTTTTCCCAATTAAGCAATATATCTCTCAGATAAGCTCATAAATGTTGCTACTAAGAATATTTGTTTCAGCTCGCCGAACCGGTCCACAAACAATAGGCCCGAAAAGTCCCCGCGCCCGGTGGCGAAGATCATACCCGACTGCAGAGCACCCGATGATCCGGGCCCACCTCGACCATCTTGGGCATCACTCTTCTGCAGGCACCCTTTGCGAGGGGGTAGCGGGGATGGAACGGGCATCTGCCGTTTCCACCATTCTCCTCTTCCGGAAAGAGAGCGCCCTCTGTCGGCTCTAGATTGAGCAGCAGCCTCGTGTAGGGGTGGCGCGGGCGGCTGAATATATCCTCGGTCCTTCCAATCTCCAGGATTCGTCCCCCGTACATCACCGCCACCCTGTCGCTCACGTACCTTGCCACCTCCAGGTCGTGGGTGATGAAGATGGTAGTGAGATCCAGCTCCCTCTTCAGCTCATTCATTAAGTGGAGGATCTGGGCCTGGACCGAGACGTCAAGGCCGGATGTTGGCTCGTCCGCAACGACGAACCTGAGATTTGCGGCAAGGACCCTTGCGAGGACCACCCTCTGGTTCTGGCCGCCGCTCATCTGGTAAGGGTAGCGGTTTATGTGCTCAGGGTTCAATCCCACGGTCTCGACGAGCTTTGAGACACGTTCCTTTATCTCGCCCTTCTTCAAGCTCCCCCGGAGCCTCAAGGGTTCTGCAATGCTCTCGCCGATCTTCATCCTCGGGTCCAAGGACGAGTCTGGGTCCTGAAAGATCATCTGCATCCTGGGCCGAAGTTTCCTTAGCTCCCTTTTTTTCAGGCCCGTTACATCGATCCCGTCGAAGACGACCCTTCCAGATGTGGGCTCGATCAACCGGAGCACCAGCTTTACCGCCTGAGGCCGTTTAGCTCCATGAGCTTCGAGGGCTCTTTCATCAGCGAAGTTCCGACGAGGAGCGCATCTGCTCCTGCATCAATCATCCGGGTTACGTCATCCCGACTTTCAACACCACTCTCAGCAATGACGAACGCGCCAGAATCTTTGGCGATGGGACCCAGCCGCTCGAAGGTCCCAAGGTCTATCTCCAGGCTCTTCAGGTTCCGGTTGTTAATCCCGATGATTCTGGCGTCGGTCTTGAGCGCTTCATCCAGCTCTTCAGCAGTGTGGACTTCCACCAACGGCTCCATCCCTCGTGCACGCGCCACCTCGATCAGATCATCCAAGGGTTGAGAGAAGGCCACAATCAAGAGGACGAGGTCGGATTTCGGCCCTTCAAGCTGGCGCTCGTCCAGGATGAAGTCCTTTCTCAAGATGGGAATTGAAGTGCTAGTGCTCTCTCTTGCTATCCTGAGGTTTTCGACGGATCCCATGAAATAGACCGGTTGAGTCAGGACCGATATGGCACAGGCCCCCATCTCCTCATAGTACCTGGCAATCTGGGCCACCTCTCCTGGCATGAGAGCCCGCCCGAGCACCCGAGGCTTGATCTCGGCGATTACGGGATCAATCCCCTTTGTCCTCAAGGATTGGGCCCTTTCGATGATGTTCCGGGGCGGGCTTGAAGCCCTCGATAAACTTGACTGGCTATTTCCTGCCAGCCGCTCACCAGATCGAGGCGATTTCTCCAAATTCTCCAAATCTGCCCGGATCGATCTTAAAATCTCCTCGACGACCTGCATCAAGCCACCTTTTTAACCCAGTTGGAGACCAGCTTCTTTCCCAAAGGTGTGAGGACCGACTCTGGATGGAACTGGAGCCCTTCAGTTGGGTGGAATTTATGCCTCACTCCCATGACCACGCCATCATCGGCCACTGCCGTAATCTTGAGTGGTGACGCCAGCTTCTTTACGGCCAAAGAGTGATACCGGCCCGCGTCCATTGGGCTTTCTAACCCTTCAAAGATGCCCTTTTCATCATGTTTTATCGACGAGGTCTTTCCGTGAACTGGTGTGGTCCTGTCGATTGTACCACCATAGGCCAGGTTTATGGCCTGATGACCAAGGCAGACACCCAATATCGGAACACCTTCAAAGGCCTTCATGATCCTTATGCAGTTTCCGATATCTCTTGGGTTTGCAGGGTGGCCAGGTCCAGGAGATATCACGATCCCCAAAGGCTCAAGTTCTTTTACGCGGTGCAGCTCTATCTCGTTTGAGACGACAACCGTCTCTGGATAGAACAAAGATACGTAATCCACCAGGTTCCAGACGAAAGAATCCTGGTTGTCTACGAAAAGGATTGGTCTTCTTTTCATTCATTCCACCCCCAAAGCCTTCTTCATCGCAGCCATCTTTCGTTCAGTCTCAATGTACTCTCTATGAGGATCTGAGTCGGCAACTATCCCTGCGCCCGCCTGAATCTGGGCCACATCGCCTTCCAAGATCACGCTTCTTATGGCGATGGCAAAGTCTGCAGCGCCATCTGAGGAAAAATAGCCGATCCCGCCTCCGTAAATCCCACGAGGCTTTTCTTCAAGCTCGTCTATGATCTCCATGGCCCGAAGCTTGGGCGCCCCCGAAAGTGTGCCTGCTGGAAACACGGCTCTTGCGGCATCGAAAGAGTCGCATTCTTCTCTGAGATCGCCTCGAACGGTGGACTCTATGTGCTGAACATGTGAATACTGAAGAACCTTCATGAAGTTTTCGACAAGAACTGTTCCAGACTTCGATACAGCCCTCACGTCGTTTCGGCCCAGATCGACCAACATCACGTGTTCTGCCCGCTCTTTTTCGTCTTTTAGCATCGTCCTTGCAAGAAGCTCGTCTTCCTCTGGCGATCCTCCTCGCGGGCAAGTTCCTGCAATGGGATTGACCGTGACTTTCCGGTCGTAAACGCTAAAGAGCGTCTCGGGCGATGCGCCAACCACGGCCCGATTCCCGAACTCGAGTATGTAAGTGTAAGGACTTGGGTTGATCCTCCTAAGCCGCCTGTAAAGGAGCATCGGATCCGGATTTTTCAGCCTGACCTTAGCCTCTCTTGAAAGGACCACCTGAAATATGTTGCCACCCAGGATGTGCTCTTTGGACTGGCGTACGGCCTCTTCAAAGGGTTCGGCTTCGCCTTTGCTGCAACTTATAGGGCCAAGGTCCCCTTTCTCAAAAAGATCTGGCTCAAGCTTTTCCAGGAGAGCTTTTGCCTCTTCGATCCCGCCATCGACTTCATCGTTGGGGTAAAGAGGCCTTACAGCTACGAGAACGTCATCTTCAAGATGGTCGAAGAGGAATACTTGCCGAAATATACCAAACTCGGCGTCGGGGACATCTGATATGGCCGGCTCAATTGAGGGCGTCCCAGATGTCCCAGAAGCGTCGCCCAAATCCGGCCTCAACCTTTCTCGAACCAAGTCATAAGCCAGATACCCTATGCCGCCACCCAAAAAAGCCTGCCTTCCGAACCGGGTCTTGTAGGGCGAACACGGTATGGTGCACCTAAGAGCATCGAATAGGTCGAACCCTTCTTCGATTGTTCCCCTCAACGTTTTGTTTTCATCTTCCAACCTGACACAAAAGCCGAGCCGGGCTGCCAGAAACTCTTTTAGCTCATCGTCCTGGCAAGGTATCTCTACCTCGATATTTCGTCCTTTAATCGCAACCACTGCTGAAGGATTTGCACCCACAAAAGAGAACCGAGCTCTCTGGTCAGACTTTTCCACAGACTCCAGAAGGAAGGGATAGCCCCCATGGCGAATAGCGTTGTAGAGGGCAAGAGGCGCTTCTGGCTTGATCTCATCAGAGATCGATTCGATCGATGGGGGTGCAACAGAGCGATTCGATCTTGTCAAACCGCGTCTTCCATCGAGAAGATCTATTGAGGCGGGCACGACTTCACCTCCTTTATGAAATTCTTGATCTTTTCGCAGTCTTTTTTGCCATCATTTCTGCCATCTGTTTCGACTCCGGATGAGACGTCAACTGCGTAAGGGTTCACTTTCCTTACGGCCTCGGCCACGTTCACTGGACTCAAACCGCCTGCAAGTATCACTGGGATATCAAGCTCTTTTACAAGAGTGGCGCTGAACTCCCAGTCGTGAACCTCACCGGTTCCGCCAAATCCGCCGCTGAAAGTATCCAAAAGTAACGCATCGGCGACCTTTGCAAACTTGCGTGCCACGTCTATACTTTTCTTGACACTCGCCCCACTGGGGTCAACCCCCACGGCCGCAACTATTCCTTGCGGGATCATCTCCTTGAGCGTCTTTAGCTCTTCAGGACTCAACGTTCCATGAACCTGAATCACGTTAGCCCCAGTATCCAAAGCAAGCTCTGCTGCCTCTTTGACTGATTCTGGCTCGATCACAATCGCGCTCGAGGCAAATGGCGGAATCGCCTTGATCAGCGAACGGGCCATCTTTCTGGATATGTTCCGACGCGATCTTGGAATCTCCACCACAAACCCCACGGCGTCAGCCCCTGCAAAGACCGCACAATCTCTGTCTGTGCCGTTTTTGATCCCACAGATCTTAATCCTGGTCAAAGAAAACGCCCCAATGTTGCAGGATCGCCGGTCGCCTTCACGAGCCTCTTTAAGGTTTCAAGGGCCCTGCCTGAGTCGATGGCATCTTCTGACATCCTGGCGCCCTCAAAGAGCGAATCGGCCTTGCCTGAAATGTGTAGTGCGGCTCCTGCGTTCATGCAGACTATATCTCTGCCTGGGTTTTTCACACCCTTGAGAATCTGAACTAACTGCTGTGCGTTCTCAAAAGGTGTTCCACCCTTGATCTGGTCTAGTGTCGACTGGGCGTAGCCAAAGTCTTCGGGATTCGTGGTGTAGCTTTTCACGCTCCCGTGGTCTAGCTCTGATATCAAAGTGGGACCTGTGTTTGTGATCTCGTCTAGGCCGCTTCCGTGAACCACCATTGCACGCTCGGTCCCCAAAATCTGGAGAACCTTTGCAAGCGTCTCACAAAGGCCAGGATCATACACACCTATGACCTGATTCTTGGCCCCGGCCGGGTTCGTCAAGGGACCAAGGACGTTGAATATCGTCTTCATCTTCAGATCGCGTCTGATAGGGGCCACCCGTTTCATGGCAGGATGAAATACGGGTGCGAGCATGAAACCTATCCCAAGAGACTCGATCGCTTCTTGGACCTTCTCGGGCGCGAGAGTCATCCCGACCCCAAGTTCTGAAAAGACGTTGGCGCTTCCGCAACTGGAGCTGACTGCGTAATTGCCGTGTTTTGCCACCGAAATTTCACAGGATGCAACCACTATGGCGGCGGCGGTGCTGATGTTGATGGTATTTGTCCCATCACCGCCTGTGCCACAGGTATCAATCAGAGGCCCTGCAACCTCTGGAGCGATCCGTATTGCAGAATCCCTCATCGCTTTTGCCATTCCTGCAATCTCTGAGACGGATTCGCCCTTCATCTTCAGGGCGATGAGAAGGGCTCCTATCTGAGCGTCAGAGGCTTCGTTGAATATCGCCTTCAAGAGCGACTCCGCCTCTGAGACGCTCAGGTCATTTCCCCCCATAATTTTTTGAAGATGTATCATCATGGTCACCGACAATAATGTACTAATTTGTACTATGACGTCCGAATGAATGCATTGTATATAAGATTTGTGTATCGTTGTAAAACGTCGGCTGGGCAGAGGTTGAACGTTTCTGATTTTTCGGGTTAAGCGGGCGGATAACGACAACCTCTGTATAGATCGCAGCACAGGTGTTGAGCCATTTTGCGTACCCTTTCTCCACATTTTTCCCTTCAATTCTATACATTAGTTAAGGCGAAACGTTCATATAGAAGTTTAAACATCCCGCAAGCAACGTCGTAGTATCAAATTATCAATTGAGGATGAATGATATGGCTGGATTAGGTGGAACTCCCGTTTTAATACTCAGAGAAGGAAGTCAGAGGACTGAAGGCCGCGAGGCTCAAAGATCAAACATCATGGCCGCAAAGGCCGTGGCCTCTGCCGTAAGGACTACCCTTGGACCCAAGGGCATGGACAAAATGATGGTGGACACACTGGGCGATGTGGTCATCACAAACGATGGTGTTACGATCCTAAAAGAGATGGACATCGAGCACCCCGCAGCCAAGATGATGGTAGAGATCGCAAAGACCCAGGACGACGAGGTCGGTGACGGAACCACCACCGCAGTAGTGCTGGCAGGCGAGCTGCTCAAGAAGTCCGAAGAGCTTCTCGAGCAGGAGATTCACCCCACCATAATCGCAGCAGGATACAGGGCAGCAGCAGATAAAGCCATCAAGATCCTAAACGAGATCGCTGTCAAGGTCTCCGCCAGCGACGAAGAGATGCTAAAGAAGATCGCAGTCACCGCGATGATGGGAAAAGGATCTGGCACCGCCAGAGACGAATTGGCAGAGCTCACAGTCAACGCAGTCAAGGCCATAGTGGATGATGACGGAAGCGTTGACGTGGACAACATCACCGTCGAGAAAAAAGTTGGCGGTGGAACTACTGATTCACAGCTCATCTACGGCATGGTAATCGACAAAGAGCGTCTCCACACCAACATGCCAAAGAAGGTCAAGGACGCCCAGGTCGCGTTGCTCAACACACCAATCGAGATCGAGAAGACCGAAGTAGATGCCAAGATCGAAATCACCTCTCCTGACCAACTCCAGGCGTTTCTGGACCAGGAAGAGACCATGCTTCGAGATATGGTCAACAAGATCATCGATTCCAGTGCCAACGTGGTATTCTGCCAGAAGGGCATTGACGACTTGGCCCAGCATTTCCTGGCCAAGGCAGGGATCTACACCATCAGAAGGATCAAGAAGAGCGACATGGAGAAGCTCTCTCGCGCCACCGGCGCTAAGATCGTGACCAGCATCCAGGACCTCGCCGAAGACCAGCTCGGAAAAGCAGGTCTCGTCGAAGAGAGGAAGATTGGAAACGACCCCATGACCTTCGTTGAAGAGTGCGTGAACCCAAAGTCTGTCTCCATCATTCTTAGAGGCGGAACCGAGCATGTGGTTGACGAACTGGAGCGAGCGATGGAAGACGCCCTCCGTGTTGTTGGTGTGGCCCTTGAAGACGGACTGCTGGTACCCGGCGGCGGCGCACCCGAGATCGAGCTGGCCCTGAGGCTCAGAGAGTACGCAGCCACAATTGGCGGAAGAGAGCAGCTCGCCATCGAGGCTTTCGCAGAGGCCGTCGAAATCATACCAAAGACTCTGGCCGAGAATGCAGGTTTCGACCAGATCGACACCCTCGTGGCCCTCAGAAGCAGCCACGAGAATGGCCAGAAGGCTACAGGTCTCAACATCGACACCGGCAAGCCCACAGACATGCTGAAAACGAACATCGTAGAGCCTCTGAGGGTCAAGACCCAGGCGATCAACTCCGCAGCCGAGTCTGCTGTGATGATCCTGAGGATCGACGATGTGATAGCCTCCAAGTCAGGTGGCCCTGGCCCTGGCGGCGACATGGGTGGCATGGGCGGAATGCCGCCTGGAATGGGCGACATGGGCGATTACTGAGCCCACCCTATTCCCATCCCCTTATTTTTTATAGCCATAGAGCCGTTTTATTCATTTTTTGATATAGGTCCATAATCAGATTATGGTCGTGTCCGCGAATCGTTGAAAATCATCAACATGCGACTGAATGGACCGTTCTTTACATTAAAGTGCAAAACAAAATCTTGACGAAATATGAGCGGGTTAGCGTTATACTCCAAAACAAAATGGAGGCTTTTGAATGAGATTATGTCATTTATTGGGATTGACAGCAGGATTGCTGGTCTTTCTGATCGGCTCTTCTGTGGGCTCTGAAGATTCGGTAGCGGTTTACACGATAGGCGACACCACGGGAGACTGGGGCTTTCCTTCGCCTTACGCCCACTACAGCCGTGGACCTGGATACACTCAGATGAGCTTCATCTTCGACACATTGGTCTGGAAAGACGAATCTGGCTACGTCGGAGCTTTGGCTGAAGACTGGGTGATGGAAGACGACGACGTTTACCTGTTCCACCTCAGAAAAGGTGTTACCTGGCATGACGGAGTGACTTTTGACGCAGACGACGTGATCTTCACCGTGGATTACACCAAAGACAATCCCTACATGTGGGTAGACGACTCCATAATAGAGAGCGCAGAAAAGGTCGATGACTATACTGTCAGGCTATATCTCTCAGAACCTTATGCGCCCTTCCTAGACCAGGTTGCTGGAACCCTTCCAATCCTTCCAGAACACATCTGGGAAGACGTGAACGATCCTGTGAACTTCAAGGATCAGGAGGCTCTGATTGGGACTGGACCCTACACCCTCGAAGTTGGAGACTTACAGCAAGGTTCAGGGAACTTACAGGTACAAAGCCTATGACGACTACTACCTTGGCAAGCCAAAGGTAAAGGAGATAAGATATATCAAGATCTTGGCACCCAACGCCGCTGCCCAGCTGATTCAGGGTAACATAGATGCAGCAGAGATCCAGCCAGAGATGATCGAGCAGCTTGAAGACGACTTTGAGATCATCACGATACCAGAGCATTGGTGGAACTACAAGTTGATGATCAACCATCGTGAATGGCCTATGTCGGACAAAAAGTTCAGGCAAGCTCTGGCCTACGCTATCGATCGAGATAACCTCGTCGATATTGCTGGCAGAGGATATGGCCTCATCGGAAGTCCTGGACTCATTCCATCTGATCATAACTGGTACAACGACGATATCGACAATTTCTATCAACACAATCCTGCGAAGGCTGAAGACCTCTTGGATGATATGGGATACGATGGCGAAGAGATCGAGCTTCTCGTCAAAGGTGGTCGAAACGTCGAGGAAAGGATCGGCGAATTGATCGCAGAAGACCTAGAAAAGGCTGGAATTAACGCGGTCCTGAGAACCATGGATCCAAAGACCGTGGACACCAAGGTAAATGGATGGGACTTCGATCTTGCCCTCGGAGGTCATGGTGGTCTCATTGGCGATCCCAATTTCATGGCCAGAAATACTCTCGACATGGGAGACTTCAACAGCGCAAGGTATGACAACAACGATGAACTCACAGATCTATTGGAAGAACAGGTGGTCGAGACCGATGAAGATGACCGAATAGATATGGTCAATCAGGCTCAGGTCCTTTATGCTCAAGACGTTCCTGCCCTTTCCTTGTACTATCCTGATTGGTTCTGGGCTTATGACGATCGGGTGGAGATCTATTACACTTACAACGGGATGGCTCTGGGGATACCCATACCTCAGAACAAGTTTGCATTCGTGGGTGTGTGAATATAACCACCCCCCTCCACCAACTCCTCTATTTTATTTTAAATCGTAGTCACATGTACAGAAAATATAGGGTATGTGATAACTTGCATAATTATACGGTATAGTATAATTATGTGCGTTGAGATTCACTTATAATCAGCATATAAGTGCTCTTTTTTTCCACTGTGATGATTATTAGATGATTTTTCCTCTAAAAATTAGAGAAATTAATAGGGCATATCCACTTTTTGTGATAGACCGAAATACACCACAATTTTAACTAAATTATGACAGTGACCATTTAATAAAAAATTAGATCGGGTGGATGGAGACTGATACTGTAAATACCGATAGGCTTAACGTTATAGAAGCAATGCATCTACCGATTCTTATGTATTAATTTCAAAAATATTAATATAAACTAAAATTATATGGCATAGCGTTATATTGCACTACGTATGTGTGAGATTACAAAAGTTCATGGAAGCCCATGACTATTGTTGAGGAATGTCATATGATACATCTATCTCATAAATATTGTAGAGACTTTTGCAGAATAATTTACAATACATTTTCATTTTTAGCAGTAAGTTCACTGTTCATCGGATGCACGGGTTTTTTTAAAACATACGTAGGATGCATCATTCTTGGAGTCGCGCCGTCCATAAGTGCGTGTATCATCGTTTTTTTAATATCCTTTTCAGTTTACAGTCTGGATAAAGTCGCAGATATCGACAAAGATGCCGTCAATATGCCACAAAGGCAAAATTTCCTTTCCGGACGAAAACGGCTCGTTCTGGCTTACTCCTTGGCAGCATATTTGTTGGCCATTCTGTTGATATTGGTATATAATCCAAAGGCGTTTCCCATTGCGTTAGTTCCCTTTGTGGCCAACGCGTTTTATGGGATGAAGCCAATATCAAAATTGCCCAGGCTCAAAGATATACCCGTCATGAAAAACTTCATCGTGGCCATTTCTTGGGCTTTGATCACAACGCTCCTTCCTGCCACACAGTACACTGCTCTGGGTGCAGTCAATATAGGAATTGTGTTATATTTCATGTTGATAAAATCTTTTGTGAATACCGTCCTTTATGACGTCAGGGATGTGAAAGGCGATCGAGAAAATGACGTGAAAACGATACCCGTCATTATCGGGTCAAAAAAACCACCTTTGTGCTCTCAGCTTTGAACAGTACCCTTTTGCCTATACTTTTGTTCATGAGTGGTGAAATAGTTTTGTTTACAACGATACTAATATTGTATGGTTATGGATACATATTCTATTTCAGAACTAGACGAGATCCTTTGATTCTCGACTTTTTAGTGGAGGGAGAATGGATGTTGGCCACAATTTTGTACGTAATTTATGTTTGATTGGATACCCCACAGCTTGCATCGGAGTGCGTCGCGATCCGCTTGATTTGCTCAGATTTGTTCAAATAATATTCAAAAAGCTCGCCACCCCATTCCCTGGCCGAATCCCCGATACAATTGAGATCGGTTCCGACATCGTATCCACCCTCCATCCTGAAAAGCCCCAACGAGAACATCCTATCGGTGACTGTAAAGGCCACCTTAACGTCTGTATCGATCCGATACAGCCTGAATGTTTCAAGTTTGAGCAGTTCATTTAGCAAGTCCGGACAATCCTCGGCCACGATATCGAGGATGGACTTGGTCAGGATCAGATCGACCTTGGCACCGTTCATCAGGGCAGTGGCAATGACTTCAGCATATCCTGGCACTATAATGGGTGACACACCTTGGATCCGCTTTGCTTTACCGAGTTCTGACATGAAATGCCCGTGACTTTTAAGAATATCTGCAAGAGTTCCTTCGATAATTTCAGATTGGGCAAGCATCCCCATTCGTGGTATTAATTCAGGGGGTATCCCTGTTATGTCGTGGTTCATCCAAAAGTTTCGATACTTTTCCATGATCTGAATGAAGTTGACCATATCGTCCAGTAGATATGCCTGCATCTTGCCCACGTTAGTAAGGCCGTATCCACCTTCGGTTTTGGTAATGATCTCCGAATCTCTCATGTCCTTTATGGCATGTAAGATCGTGGTGTTTCTGGTTCCCGTCTCCTCTGACAAATCTGATGAGCTTTTTACCCCTTCCAAGAGGCTTAGCATGATCTGCGTTCGAGTCTTGGATCGGGTAAAGGACTTGAGCAGTTCCTCAGCAATTGCGTATCTATCATTTGGGGACATAAAGTCATACTCCCTTACGGTAATCTCAAGAATTTTTCAGATATAGTCGAGAATTAATTTGTTCTCGCCAGAATAGTGTTTAACGATATGAATAAGGCCAAAATGTCGAACTCATGAGTGTTCGTCATTTGTCCGAAAGGTATTGTTAAACACTACAATTCTCAGAGCTACTTGCTTTCAATGATTAGGTGAGGATTCACCACATGGTAAAGATTGACCTAAGTCAATCTCACTCTATTAGTAGTTAATCATACGTAAAAACTTGATTTGGTGGATTCCATATCATTTATAGTTCTTATGATTTAATATTGGGGCGTCGTTAGCAGCAAGAGATGTATATGTGTCGTACGTGTTTAGCCCCCAAAAATGGATTGCTCGATGTTGGTTTTAGTCGGTGAACGCACGTCGATCAACAACTTGTGCCAGATTGGAAAACAATATCAGTAGCTGAAGTTGCTTGGAATCAGCTCTTCGGAACAGGTCGAACGAACCATCACGAGATGGGTTTAATGATGCCGATTGAGGGGAGCTAAACACATACTATGTGTCGAGTCCAGCTGCGATAGACTCTTTCCTCATGAACTTTGATGATGCTATGCGGATTTGTACATCCCGAACTGAGATAACTACTAATAACAAGTGTTATGATGAGGTTGAACGGTGTGATAAACATGCGAGTAATTCAATGGGTGTTCCTTTCACTTATGTTCTCTACTTTCCAAGTTTTCCCTCGGTCGCGCCCAGCTTATAAACTACCTTTGCATCTTGCATAATATGGGAACCATATGGAATTAAATACGTCTCATATATTCCGATAAAAATAGCATTAATTCAGCCTACAATCTGGCAAATGTATGCAAAAACCAAAACTTGGAAAGTAGAGTTATGTTGTTGAGTCTTGCCCATCCTTGCGTCGCCTGGGGCGATGTAGATGTTAGTGGGAAATGGCAGTCCAGTTACGACTTTGGTCCAATGCAAGAAACAATGATGGCAAACATCCAGCAGGTTGATGATAATTTGGTGGGATCATTCTCGGTGGAAACGGAACCATCTGGTGGTGAATATTCAGGAATCATCTTTGGGACAGTAGACGACGACAAGATTAGAGCGTATTACCTTTCCGTAAGAGACCTAGGCGGCGATGACCCCTCAGTCTCGGTATCTTTCACAGATGGAACGCTGAAGGGCGAAGATACCATCGAAGGAACGTTCTACTACCAAGACAGCGACCTCAACAGGATCTCTGGACCCTATGAGGCTACAAGAGTCTAAGGATTTTTAAAATAATTTGGGCTGCCATCCAAAGCAGCTCATATCAGGCTTCTGCAGTTTCGTAGTCAGTATCCATAGTGTCCTGCAGACCGTCTTTGGATATGTGAGAGACCATCCTCTCTGAGACGTCCTGATCGGAGAGTATTTCCGCAAAGCGCTTTGTGTATCCATCCCTTTTGGCAGCTCTTTGGCATTCGAAGATGTTCTTGTACTCGCTGATGGTGGAAGGCGCAACACTCAACCTTTCACTCATCTCTTTCACCGAGCATCCCGCCTCGACAAGATCCATAAAATCTTTCTCGTCAAAGGGTGGCTTCAGGTCGGATTCCCGGAACAGGTGGAGCTTAATTCTGGCGCGACTGACCGTTTTGTTGAGCGCGCGATCTCCCAGATCTTCAGCAATCTCGGTATCGCTGAGCCCCTTATAAAAGAGCCTAACCATGGCGGCAAGTTGATCGGGGGTTAGTTTGGTCTGGATGTTGTACCTCTCGATCATCTCTGATACGACTCCACGAAGTGCACGTTCGATCTCTTTGCTTCCTTTGAGATCGCCATGTAATGTGGCCTGTTTTTCGACCACTTTGGTGTTGTTTGAGATCTTCAAGAACAGCTCTTTCAACTGATCCGTCCTATCGCTCATTTAAGAACTCACCCGAGACGGAACTCCCCTGTTTATAGTATAAAGAGGTTTCCCATAATATTGTCCTTTGTGATCTGGCAAAGTCAAAATCATGCCAAGCCCATTAAGGCACCATATTTTCCACCGAAACTCATCAAAAGAGATATTAACTGGCAAGGCGAGTTGAAAGCCATGAATTTCGCCCTCCAGATAGGGAAGATTGCAGGAATTCCGATCAGGTTGCACATTACATTTCTGGCGATCATTCCGGTGGTTGCCTACCTATTCGGGACTTTTTCGCAGCTGGTCTACGGAAAGCCCTATGGCTTTGGCGCTGTGGAACCACTGGAGCTGAGGTGGATATACTCTCTTGCTTTTTCTATCCTGCTTTTTACCTGTGTAGTCCTTCACGAACTGGGCCACTCCTTCGTGGCCATGCGTTATGGCATCAAGATCAAGAGCATAACCCTCTACATCTTGGGTGGTGTGGCCTCCATGGAGGATATTCCTCGAGATCCTGCAAAGGAGCTAAAGATGGCCATCGCAGGACCCCTGGTGAGCGGCGTCATAGGCGCAGGATGTATCCTGCTGAGCAATCCTTCTGCCACAATTCTGGGCGAGGTTCATCCCCTCACCACTTTGCTTTGGTCCCTTGGCATAATCAACCTCATCCTGATGATCTTCAACCTGATCCCAGCCTTTCCCATGGATGGTGGCCGAGTTCTCAGAGCTTGGTTTGCCACCAGAATGCCTTATGCTGCCGCAACCACGAGGGCGGCCAACATAGGCAAGATGTTTGCAATCGCCATGGGACTTCTGGGGTTTTTATCCATCAATGTATTTTTGATATTGATCGCCTTCTTCGTCTACATCGGAGCTTCTGAAGAAGACAAAGCCACATCCATATCGGTTACTCTGGATGGCATCAAGGTCAAAGATATGATGTCTTCTGATGTCAGGACCGTCGCTCCCGAGACCTATCTAAGAGACTTGGTCGAGATGATGTTTCGGGAAAAACACAGAGGCTACCCGGTAGTCCAAGCCGAAAAGCTGGTTGGAATCGTCACCATCTCTGACGTCCAGAAGGTGCCAGATCCCATGAGAGCGAGCACTACTGTGGGCCAGGTTATGAACAAGAAGATATATGTGATCCGGCCCGAGGACGAAGCCACCGATGCCATGAAAAAGATGGCCGAACGCCAGATCCGAAGGCTTCCGGTCCTGGAAAACGAGCGACTTGTTGGAATATTATCAAGGTCTGATCTGCTCAGAGCAATAGAGATCTGTTCTGGGTGGTAGCATAAAAAGAGTTTTCTAGGTGGTCGTTTTAGTCTTCCCCAACTAAGGAGTAATCGATTTGGAAAAGATGGATTCAGAATCCTTCCGCAAAGGAGAGCTTCACCACGGCCTTCCTGATGAGCTCAAGGAAGGGGACGTGGTGATCGTGGGTACCGCCCACGTCTCTGAAAAAAGCGTCCAGGAAGTGACCCGGGCCATAGAAGAACTGCACCCTGACATCGTCGCAGTAGAGCTTTGTCCGAGCAGGTACCGAGCCATTACAGGTCAGGAACAAGACACGGGCGAGATTCAGATAAAAGAGATCTTAAGCGGGGGCAAGATCTACTACCTCCTCGTCCAATGGTTTTTGGCCTATGTCCAAAATAAGATAGGGTCGGAGCTTGGAGTTAAGCCCGGATCAGATATGATAGCTGCAATCGACGAGGCCGAGAAGATCGGAGCGAGAGTGGCTCTGGTGGATCGGGATATTGGGATCACCATCCAACGATTCTGGTCCAACATGAGGTTCAGGGACAAAGTGAGGCTCGTCGCCTCGATGATACCTGCAGCTTTTGGAAAGGGCGAAGAGATCGACATCGATAGTGTCACCCAAGACGACGTAGTTTCCCAGATAATAGAAGAGTTCAGACAAATTTCTCCTGGTGCAGCCCACGCTCTGATCGACGAGAGAGACGCCTACATCGCCCAAAACCTCCTTCGGCTCGGAAAGGAAGGGCGGGTCGTTGCGGTGGTGGGTGCGGGCCATAAGGAAGGGATCGGCAAATACCTATCACACCCAGAAAGGATACCGCCTATTGAAGAGCTGGTCCGCCTGCCCAAAAAGAGAATCTCTTTTCCCAAGATCGTGGGGGCAAGTCTCATGCTCTTAATTCTCATTACGGTTGTTGCAGTGGCCCTCTCTGGCCTGTCTGCAGATACCCTCTTTGCGGCCATGAAAATCTGGTTCGTGGTGAATGGAGTTCTCAGCGCGCTTGGGGTCTTACTGGCGCGGGGCCATCCGCTATCTGCCTTGACCGCGTTCATGGTGGCCTGGCTCACCAGCTTAAACCCCCTCATTGCAGCAGGATGGTTTGCTGGCATTGTAGAGGCATGGATACGAAAGCCCACCATGAAAGATATGAAGCTTCTAGCCGAGGCCGAGACCTTCAAAGAGCTTATGAGAGTTCCCTTGTTCAGGGTCATACTGGTCGCAGCACTGGCCAACATAGGAAGCATGGTTGGCACCATTATTGGGGCTTATCTTATCCTCCATATGGTGGGCCTGAGCCCTGAAGAAATGATTGCAGGAATATTCTAATCCTATTCCGCCCAATATAGTGTTTGATGGTATCTTTGAGGATGAGAGAATAGATCTGCTTTTATGAGGGAGGGCACGAGATGACATTAAAGGGAGTAGCAATGAAGGGGGTAATGTTTAACCATCCCGTGCCATAGAACTACAGCTTACTAACCGCTGTAGCCGTCCCAAATGTTGTCACTTATCCCTTATTAAGTTTTAGGTTGACCTGATGGAAGTGTCTATTCAGAATTTTTTGATGTTATATGGCTTTTGTCCCACATCTAAATTGCGCCTCAGAATTTAATGTCCATTAATCTGACATTAAATGGGTTAAACATCCCTTTCAGGCATATTATTAATCATTATTACACTATTAAACTAATATATTTGGCAGCAGTTGAATTATTCGAAACACTCGTCACATAAATAATTTTGAGTTTTTGTGAAACGATTTAATTGACGAAATTAGGAAAATATGCGCGCACGAGAGAATAATTGCCCATCTCACAAAAGATTGCCTTTCCAGAAAGATACCCATATGCTTTCTTCACCGGAGCAAGATACAATCGACACTAGGCCCCGATCAAGATGTCTCGCAAAACCTCCAAAGGTGCATCGGTTTTGATCCCAACGCCACTGAAATGGGTTCTTGAAGCCTTCCAGCCATCGGCCCTGAGCATTTCGACCAGTTCATCGATGGGACCTGGGGTCGTGCCTAAAGACTTACAGATACGATGGTGGTCGCGGTACATGGGAAGTTCAATCTCATCTCTACAGAACTTGAGAAGGCGAACTTCTCGATCCGACTTTCCTGGAACCGACTCCAACTCAACCAAGGCTTTCGAGATGAGATCAGGATTCTGAATTGGGCCTAGCCAGAGGGGACCTGCAACAACGACCTTTCCTGCACAGTTTTCACATGCTTCACTGGAGGGACAGTTCAGCCCAAAGCGAGTGCGCCACGACCCACAACGTGGGCAGTGTTCTACATAGCCCATGTTATTGAGCGATTCATCTGCAAACTTTGCTCCTTTGACAATTCTTAAAAAAATCCTGACGTAATGATTGGCTGCGAAGGTGAGCAAGGGCACCATCGCCTTATCGACTCGGGCAAGTTCCCTTGCCGCGGTTCCCAAGAGAATCCTTGCGCCCATCTCGCGGTGATACTCGGTCTTGACTGGCACTGCCATGTACTTTCGGATACCGCTTTTGAGATGTGCACCACAGAGGGGCGCGGTATCTGTCGCTGTGGCGAAAAGATATGAACTGGCAGACCTCGAACCTGCTGCAAGGAAAGGTGCGGGCGATCCGAAAGGGTCTAAGTCAACAGCCTCAAAACGCCTCTTGTGGAGAAGGACGTTGGCGTTGGAACAACAGACCTCACAGTTATCAAGACTGTTGAGTTCCACGTTCTCTTCGATCAAAGAACAGGCGGTCTTGCTCACGTCATTTAGGACAACTTTTTCGGCCCCCGTTTCCTTGGCAACTCTGATTCCTCGAACGCCGCTGGCTGCAAGCGCGTCCAAATATTCAGATATTCCCAAGGCTCGAACCACGGCGATGCTCACGTCTCGATTCAGCTTCATCTTGGGATTGTAAAAGGCCCCATCTACGTTGAAGGCTATTTTGCCTTCTCGTTCCATGTTTGTTATGATCTTAACCCCCTTTCAGGATATCTATTAGTCGAAGACCAACTAGATCGTGCCTGTTGGATCTCGCGAGGATTTGTGAAACGACGAGATCCGATTATAGTCAAGAACTAACTGATGCTATCCGATTTGTTCTCGCGAGAGTGGTGTTTAACGATACGAATAAGGAGTTTGGGATTTGTCCTAAATGTATCGTTAAGCACTATATCTTGACGCATGAGATTTTGCCTTGAGACCAGGCCTTTTTGGCACTTAATCATATCCTTTTTCGAGCAGTCCTTCACCCCAGTAGTTATCACATTTGGGACAGTAGTAGATGGTCTCGATTATAACCTTCTTCCAGTCATTCGAATCAAGGGGCCGCCTCAGCTCACGGGATTCGCACTCAGTCCCACATCTGGGACAGAATGGCACGAACGCTTCTAAAAGCGCGTCATCATCATCCACTTTAGATCCTCCTGGTTGAGGGAATACCGCTAGATATAAAAAAAGGTTGTCGATAACCTCAGAATATCGAGACGCCAGCCATCAAAGATCCAACGATGAAACCGAACACTGCTCCGCCGTTGAGGAAAGGCAATCCTGCCTGAGGTTTTTCCCTAGGCGTCATTGAGAGGGCCACGAACCCAAGGTAAGTTCCCAACATCGCCCCCAAGGCTGGAACGTTGACCATCAAGCCGCCCACGCCGTAAAGGGGCGCGTTCAAAGACCAGTTGGCAGAGATCACAAGGACCGTCGGGATTATGGCATCGCCAAGGCCAAGGAAATAAGCACCTCGATCGTTCCCACCAGTCCCTTCCTTTCGGAAACTGTAACTTCTCCTTTTTGGAACTATGAAGAGCAACGGCGCCCTTATGTTCATCACGCCCTCGGCTAAAGTCACCATATGTTTGGTCTTGTAAACCGAAATGCCATCGTAAATCGCTAAAATCATCAATAGCAAAAGGGTCGGAAAGACTGTCATGCTCAGCCCAAATAGGGTGCTCACTCCAGCGCAAACCAACAACCCCACAAGGTCGATCACATACCATTCTGGATACAGATAGAGTAACAACAAAACGACGATGGATAGAACCAAGGCAACCGACGGTGCAAAGAAGGCATAGAGCACATAATATATGCTCATGACCACTGCCAAAAGAATGGTGCCGCTAACTACCCATCCTTTTCCCTTCTTTATCGCCACCAGGACAAAGAGCGTAAAGCCCAAGACTAAGAGGATGTAGCCAAGAGGATTGGCAACCGACTCGGGGTTTTCGAAGACCCTGACCTCGGATGCGAAGAGTGAAGGCATCAAGGCAAGAGACACGATCTGGACGATCATGACGAAGATCGTCATCACGGCGATGGGCGCTACCCGTTCCCATAAAGTATCAGAAGACATCGTTTTGCACCAAACTTTAGAGCCCTTTTGCTCCCCTTTCGGCTAGCAGCTCCAGATAAGATTTCCTGATCGACTCTTTTAGGCCAAGCTTGGACATGATGTCCAGAACTTGGTCTTTTGCATCCTCCCAGTTATCGTCTGCAGAAAGTTCCACTTCAAGATAAGTCCCAAGGCCCTTTACGTCGTCTAAGCAGAGGGTTGCTCCTTCAAGAACGTACTTGACCCGCCGTTTCTTCACGACTGCCGCCACAGAAAATCCCAACGATTTTAGGATATCCTCTAAATATCCAGGATCATCCACCTTTACAGTCACTTCTTTTCTGGACTTGGTCGCAGAGTCGAGTTTTGGACCTTTGTAGGTGAGACGCGCGCCTTCTTCTTTGATTCTGATCCTCAAGGCTTCGTCAGTCTTGGCAAAGTCGTGCTGAGGAGAGTTGAAGTACTGGTCGAGGTGGTTTTCCACCCCGAGCCACTTTCCGCCCATCTCCAGAATTTTTTCCTCAATCTCAGGAGAACACTGGGCTTTTGCTTCGACCTCGATCATGATCGAGTCCTGATCAGGTCCTGATGAGGATCGTCGCTCCATCTAACGATACCATGTCGACTGCCTGGCCTTCGGAGACGAGTTCAGTCACGACTTCGACGGTATCTGAAGATAGGTCCAACGTTTCTCCGTTCAGGGTGACCTGAACCGCCCCTTTATCTTTTGCCCGGGCCACTTCCTCTGGATCCATGGAATTGAGGGCCGCAATTACATCTTTGCTCTTGTCCTTGAAGAGAGGTCCGATATGTTTCATCTGAGGCTTGACCTCGACGGCTCTGGCCTCCACCTGAGGTTTGCCCTTTCTGATCACGACAGATGAGTTAGTAGATCCTTTCAGGTCTGAAGTTTCAAGTTCAAGCTTGGTATAGACCTCAACTCTCGCCAAAGGCGCGTTCAGGGCGATTCCGCGATCTGATTTGTACCGCCTTACCGTTGCAGCAACCTCTTTTATCATGTTGCCTTCCTTGGAAGGCGTTTTTCCCGAAGGCTGAGGCCAGGATGCGGTATGAATGCTCTTTCCTGTGAGGTTTTGGTATATCTCTTCGGAGATGAAGGGGACAAAGGGCGCAAGAAGCCTTGCCACCGTCTCTATGGCCTCATAGATGACTGCTTGGGCTGCCTCTTTTTCTGGACCATCAGGACCGTAGAGCCGGGCCTTGACAAGTTCGATATAGTTATCTGCGAGCTCTTCCCAGGCAAAGACCCTTATTGATCTGAACGTTTCGTCGAACTGGAACCGGTCCATCGAGTCGGTAACCTTTTCGATGAGGCAGTCCAGCTCGCCCAAAAGCCAGAGGTCTGCCTGGTTTAGGTTTGGCAAAGCGTCAGATTTCTTGGCGTGAGGTGCGGCAAATCGGTACATGCTCCAGAGTTTCTGGAGGAATCTTCCGCCAGATATGACGTCTTTCCATCGGAACATGACGTCGTTTCCAGGACTTCCGCCGATTGCTGCCCACTGCCTGAAGGCATCTGCCCCGTACTTTTTGACGACTTCTTCAGGTGCGATGAAATTGTTTAGGGATTTGCTCATCTTGTGACCGTCTTCACCCAAGACCATCCCATTGACCAGGATCGAGTCCCAGGGTTTTGTGCCCACCAGGGCTTTCGTCCTGAGGATGGTGTAAAATGCCCAGGTCCTGATTATGTCGTGACCCTGGGATCTAAGCTGGGCTGGATACTTGGGCGGATGGTCGCTCAGCCATCCTGTAACGTTCAAGACCGAGATGGAGCTATCCATCCAGGTGTCCAGAACGTCGGTTTCAGGATCGAACTCGCTAGATCCACAGTTGGGGCAGGGTTCAGGTGGCACTTTCTGGTTGGGGTCGAGTGGAAGCCATTCTTCTTTGGCAACAAATGGCTCGCCACAGCTTTTGCAGTACCAGACAGGTATTGGGGTTGCAAAGATTCTCTGGCGAGATATGCACCAATCCCAATCCATGGTTCCTGTCCAGTTCTTGAGCCGAACTTCCATGTGGTCCGGTATCCAGTCGATATCGTCAGAAGTGTTGATGATCTCGTCAGGGTTGATCTTGACGAACCACTGTCTTTCAGAGAGGATCTCGATTGGAGTTTTGCACCGCCAACAAAGTCCCACGTTTTGGTCGAGCGGTTCTTGATCGTAGATGATCCCTTTACTCTTCATCTCTTCGATGATCGCATCTTTGCACTCGGGTATGGATAGGCCCTCGTATTTGCCTGCGATTTCTGTCATTTTGCCGGCCCGATCGATGGCCTGGCGGAGCGGAAGGTTGTGATCTACCCACCAGCGAACGTCTTGTTTATCGCCAAAGGTACAGATCATGACAACGCCGGTACCAAAATCAGGATCTACTTCTTTATCGGCTAAGACTTCCACTTCATAGTCGAACAAGGGGACTTGGACTTTTGTTCCTATGTACTTCTCGTTCCTTTCGTCTTTGGGGTTGACGGCCACTGCAACGCACGCTGCCAAAAGCTCAGGACGAGTGGTGGCAATCTCTAGATCGCCGAGGGTTGAGCCAAAACGCATGTAATTGAGGGTGGTGGTCCTAGAGTCGTATTCAACCTCTGCAAAGGCGATAGCGGTGCCGCATCTGGGGCACCAGTTGACTGGATGGTCTTCCCGGTATATCATGCCCTTTTCGTACATCTTGACAAAAGAATGTTGGGTTTTAGAGTAGTACGAAGGAAGCATGGTGACATATTCGTTAGACCAGTCGGTGGAAAAGCCGAGCCTGCGCATCGTTACCTTCATCTTGTCGATGTTGTTGACTGTCATCTCTTCACAAAGACGCCTGAACTCGGCACGGGATACCTCGTTTTTAGTTATGTTGTGAATCTCTTCAACCTTGACCTCGGTGGGCAGGCCATGACAGTCCCACCCTTGGGGAAACATGACGTTGTATCCTTGCATCCGCTTGTATCTGGCCACAAAATCGATGTAGCACCAGTTGAGGGCGTTGCCTATGTGGAAATTTCCTGTAGGATAGGGCGGAGGGGTATCTATGATGTACTGGGTCTTATTTGAGTTCCAATCGAAATAGTAGACGGATTCGTCCCAGTGATCCGCCCACTTCTCTTCAACCTGTTTAAAATTGTACTCTTTGGAGATCTCGCTCATCAGGGTGGCTCCTGAAGTTCTTTTTTCATATAGGGAACTTGTAGGGGGTCAAGCCCAACAACGTTAATAGGACTATCGGTAGAGTTCGAATCTCATGAAGCTCTTCATATATCAGGCCAACCAGTGCGATCCCAAGAAGTGTAGCGGAAAGAAGCTGGTCCGGTTCAAGCTTGCAAGTTCCACCAAAAGGTGGAACCATCTGCGCGGATACCTGGTCCTTAGTCCCTTTTCAGAAAAGGCGCTCTCGCCTGAGGACAAGAGCGTAGGAAAGGGGATTGCCGCTTTAGATTGTTCTTGGGCACATGCTGAAGAGGTCTTTGCAAAGCTTCACACAAAACAGAGGGCTTTGCCGTATCTCGTCGCCGCAAATCCCGTAAATTTTGGCAGGCCCTTTAAACTTTCCACAGTCGAGGCCTTTGCAGCCACCTTAGTCATTTTAGGCGAAAGAGAGCAAGCCGAGGAGATTTTGAGCAAGTTTTCCTGGGGTCACACATTCCTCGAGCTGAACAAAGAGCCGCTTGAAGAGTACGCTGCAGCGAAAGACAGTCGCGAAGTTGTCGAGATTCAGCAGGCGTATCTATAGCAAGAAATTTAAGCGTATAGTGCCTATTATGGTAGCGGGTGATAACGTGACTGGATTAGTACCGATAGACGACGTTAACCGCCTCCAAAAGCGCATGAACAAGCTGATGGAAGATATGGGTATTTCAGATTTCGAGACAAAGTACATGCCCGAAGTCAAGCGGTTCCAGGAGAAAATGAACCGGATGATGGAAGATTTCATGGAGGACGCGCCAAAGGTTTCCAAGGGCATCATGGCGCCTCTTGCAGATGTCAAGGAGACCGATGATCAGGTCATAGTGACCATGGACATTCCTGGGATGGAAAAGGGTGATATCGACATATCAGTTACTGAAGAGACTCTTGAGGTCAAGGCGGAGATGAAGGCCGAAAAAGAGGAGAACGAAGAGGATTACTACAAGAAAGAGAGGACCAGTACCAAGTTCGAGCGGTTCTTGAAGCTACCTGCTCAGATCAAATCTGAAGAGGCGAAGGCATCGCTGGAAAACGGTGTGTTGAAGATCGAGATGCCAAAGGTAGAGGTCACCACCAAAACGAAGATCGAGATCGAGTAGAGTGGCTTTCAGAGAAGTTTGTCACTTTCCGATAGATCTTTCCTCTGTTCGGTTAGAAGATCGCGGCCAAATGGTGGGATCGACAAATCCGAGAAAGTGGGGAAGGTCCTGACCGACGTTGGGATCAAGCTGGCCACCGAGGAAGAGGTCCAAAAGATCTGAAGGGCAGGAGGGCGCCCTGGGGGCGCTCCCGTAGGCTCTTTTTCTGCGGTTGATGTGTATGAGAATTATGCAACGTAAAACAGGAGAATCTGAGGATATGGAGTTAATCGAAACAGCGTTAGCCAAAGCAGGCATTTCTGGAATTCCTGGACTTGCGAAATTTATAGGGAAGATTGCAGGTCCTGCTGTGGGAGAATTTGGTCTGATGCTTCAGGATAGAGTTAGATCACGCCGATTCTTCGATCAGGTGAAAACGTATATAAAAGCCCAGACGATGTTAGAAAAAGCAGGCGAGGATCCTCAGGTTGTTCCTTCAAAAATACTCTTTCCGCTATTAGATGGTGCAGCACTTGAAGAGGACGAAGATCTCTCAACCAAATGGGCAGCCCTTCTCGCTAATGCGGCTAACCCAAATGCACCCTTTACTACATATCCAAGCTATCCTCATATCTTAACTCTACTTTCCAAGTTTTGGTTTTTACATACATTTACTAGATTGTGAGCCGAATTAATGCTATTTTTATCGGAATATGTGCGACGTATTTAATTCCATATGGTTCTCGTATTATGCGAGACGCAAGGGTAGTTTATAAGCTGGGCGTGACTGAGGGAAAACTTGGAAAGTAGAGATCTTAAGTCAACTTTCACCTCTTGATGCGACGTTGCTTGACGTAATATATGAAAAAGCGATTCAACTCGGCCTTGGACCGGGTCAGTGGATGGAGCGTGGTGCCGAGCGTGAATCTATAATACAGGTTATGGGAATGCCTCCAGCGGAATTTGACTTGATAACTGATAATTTGATGCGTTTGGGGCTTTGTTCTGGTGCAGGAACGCGACTTATGTTCATTGATCATTCCGATCAAGTGTTTCAGTTGAAGGATAAGAACGTTATTTCGATTACTCAGCTTGGGTATGAATTTGTTAATGCTTGTCGTTCGCCACCAAAAAAAATCGGGGAAATGCGCCTGGAATAGACTTGAGATCGAAGGCCAAAAGGCGCATCCCAAAACGAGCATTGCGCTGCCCCCGCAGCAGAACCGTGTGCGCCTTTTCCCGGCCAGGATCTCAGCGCCACCTGGCCCCCGCTCGCTCTTCACCCAATCCGACCAGACCAGATCGCGCCGCTGGGCGCCTTCGCGCCGGGCGGACCGCCTCGGGATGGTGCCTGAGTGTGTATCGGCCGCATCAATGATTTAATATATCTATTATCATCTCGATAACGTCACCGACTCTTTCCGCTTTAAGGCACCCTGCACGGTACAAGATAATCCTGCTGTCTGCGGTGAACAGCCGATTGGGCCTGACGTTGCTCTCTTTCTTGAGCGATCCCTCTTCGAAGTCGGCATCGTTTATCCCTAGAGCGTACTTGTCCCTGAAATGTCGGCTAGTAATTTGACAGAGTATTCTGTCATCTCCATCGAGTTCTGCAGCCACCAGGGCAGGACGCCTTTTGGCCTGGGCAAGATCAGAGAACGGGAAGGGCACTACAACCACATCACCCTTCACAAATCGTCCCAAGCTTCGTCCTCCTCCTGGGTCAACCACTCCTCAGCAAGGAGCGACTCGCTCAGAATGGCAGCCTCAAGCCCCCTCTTGGAGGATTTGTCTTTCAAAAAGCGTACGAAATCGAGCACCTCCTCGAGATAAGGCTCGGGAAACACCTCTATCTCTCGGAGGATCAGTTCCTTCGTCTTCATGCCAGCGAACTTATAATACGCTCACAGTAAAAGGCTTTCTCCTACCGTGTGCGCCTTTTCCCTGCCAGGATCTTCTGCGCCACCCTTTTCGGCCTGGGACTTCACAAGAGCGCCGTAGGCCTTTCCGGACTCAGTGGTGGTTATCATCTCGTCCTTGATATCAATCAGGCCGGCCAGTTCGAGCCTGTGCAGTTGATACTTCAGCATATTTGGCCCGAACGCGTTTTCCATATCCTTGATAGAAAGTGGCCCACCAATTGCCAGGATTAGCATCTTCCTCCTGGTTGGGTTTTCGAGAGCGAGATGGACCCGATGCTTCCAATGATTTCTTGATGTGATGAAGTACTTCTAACATTCCATTCAACACAACTTCTTGTGTGCCAACTATAAGACCATCCTTCGAATTTACTGCCAGGATCGATACCTAACGCAATAGGTTAATTATCTGGTTCAACTTCTTTTGTAACTACTCAGCCCTTGACCACAAAATTTATTATGGTTAACGATATATTAATTCCTCGCAGTGATTGCAAATAATACAACGAATGGAGGGTTCAATGGACTTACCTACCGAGGATGAAATTCTTGA
>Ga0208771_1000210_pt1 | contig 37165 bp, 38 predicted proteins | sample AntAceMetag02UKX_FD_184775 | JGI IMG/M metagenome (GOLD analysis project Ga0208771, IMG submission 184775) | Saline lake microbial communities from Ace Lake, Antarctica - Antarctic Ace Lake Metagenome 02UKX (SPAdes) (version 2) | ecosystem: Environmental > Aquatic > Non-marine Saline and... | reverse complement strand
TAGAGTCGATGCCAAGACACATGTCCAGATACGCGATCTATCCGAGAGGATACTGGACCCGGAGGGGTCGGTTCGATCGGACTGTGATAACCGTTGATCCCAGAAGGTCGAAGACAGCAGAGAACTCGGATCTTCACGTACAGCTAAAGCCAAACACCGATTACGAGCTGCTCTCGGCGCTCTTGACACTTCTTCACGGAAAAAGGCCCCACCCATCAATAGAAGAAGTGACCGGCGTTTCGATAGATCAGATGGAAGAGATGCTAGAGATGATGAAAGGCTGCAACTTTGGCTCAATATACGTTGGGTTGGGGATCGCGTCATCTTATGGGACGCACAGGAATGCAGAGCTTGCTTTCAACCTGGTAAAGGAGCTCAACAGTTACACCAAGTTCGTGATAGGTGCCCTTCACGTTGCCGGGTTCAACCAAATAGCCACTTATCTCTATGGCTATCCTTTCGGGCTCGACTTTTCCAGAGGGTATCCTCGATATAACCCTGGCGAGTTTACGGCAGTGGACCTTCTTCGGGAGAAAGATGTTGATGCAGCCCTCATCGTTTCGGCGGACTTGGCGTCCCATTTCCCCGCGGCCTGTGCCAAATATTTGGCAGAGATTCCGGTGGTCTGCATAGACATAGCGCCATGTCCGACTACAATGGTCTCAGATGTGGTGCTGCCAGGAGTGATAGACGCCATGGAATGCGACGGCACATTCTATCGGCTGGACGATGTGTCGATATATTCCAGGCCGTTTACGTCTTCGCCCTTCGAGTTCACGGCGAGCAACGAGGACACATTAAAGCAGCTCTTCAGTTAGGTGAAGGCGGCGAGATGAAAATCTCCTGGCTGGGCAGTCCAGGCCGCGCTTCCGCTGTCGTCGGACCGGGGGCGCGCTCGGCCTGCGCCCGCATCAACGCTGCCACTTTCTCGCGAACGTGGCGATGAAGGCGGCCCACATGAAGGTGCCGAAAATCGCTTGGGCCCCAGCTATTAGGGTATACAGTCCTGATGCGGGAGTGTAGCCAGCGTATCCGGGAGTTGCTGCCGTGACTATGCTGAAATAAAAATATTCATACCATTCGAGCGTATTATTCGCCTTTTCTACGCCAGACCCGACCCAATAAACAAAGCCTAACGTGAATACAACTATGAGCCAAGCTTTGGCGACATTAAAAGGACGGACGCCATATCCAAAAACACGTTGAATAAAAATGTATTCTAAGAAGTCGTAAATAAGGAACCTCTTGATCTTAGATAGTATTTGAGCTATCTTATATCCGAACAGAGACATCCATTCTCTGATATTACTTGGACTTTGATGGTTTTCCTGTTTTATCCCCTTTATTCCGTTTTGTAACCTTACTGCTTCCATCTCCCTGTAAAAGTAATAATCTGCCTCTTTTTTATTCCCCTGATCTTCCATCTTTCGTTTTGCTATTCTACATGCAACCTGTTGCGACCATGGATCACCAAATTTTGCATCCTTGAATGACATAGTATTGCGATCGAAATTGGCCCCTTCAAAGTCGGCAGCTTCGATGAATTCAGCTCTCTCGAAGTTTGTATAAATGCCGTTAAAGGAAGCCCACTCAAAATTTGCATGCCCAGCGAAATTAACTGCTTTAAAGTTTGCATACCCGCTGAATTCAGTTTCCAAGAAATTTGTATCTACTCCAAACTCAGATCCCTCGAAGTTGACATTTCCATCAAACACAACTCCTTGGAAGTTAGCATAGTCGACAAACACAGCCCCATGAAAGTCGGCATCTCCTCCAAACTCAGATCCTTGGAATTCGAAATTTCCACTCAACTCAGATTTCTCAAAACAGATTTCTTTAAGGAAGTGTGCATTATTAAAGTTAAGATTACCGCGAATCTCAGAACTAATGATGTTTATTCGCGATCTAATCACTTTAAGCCAGTTGGACAATTCAGACAGCACTTCAAACTCTTCTCTGTCCACATGCCACATCTGCAGCTCCAGTCCGCTCAGATCCAGATCCCCCTCGACGATCACGTCGTCGTACTCGACGTCCTCGTCCCGCTCGATCTTGGCCAGGATCTCGCTCGCCTGGATCACTCGGCGCTGGTTTGAGTTGGTGTCCGGTTCCATCGATACAAAACATTCGATGACAAAATATTTAAAAACTCGCTCCAGACAGCCCTAGCTCACCTTATGATCTTCCTCGCCAGCACAACCACGAAGAGCGCGAGGAACAGATACCCGAGGACGCCCTCCACCATCACCGCATACTTGCAGAGCCCCACCGGGTGTAAGCCCGTCGGGGGTCCCCCGCCCGTCAGCGCCGTGAAGCTGAAGTAGAGGCACTCGCCCCACGAGGGCGAGACGGCGCCGTCGCCCGATCTGTTGGTCTGACGACTGGCCAGAATGATCGGGATGAGAACGGAAGGAGATGATGGGGGAAGCTAGCCGGAGAGGGAGAGACGGCTACCCAAAAGGAGGCGACGATGAACGAGTTCATGAGTTGGGCCCTTCGGCGCAGTCATAGTCCTCGACGGGAAGATCATCTCGAAGACTCACAACGAGGTTTTGAAGCGAAACAAAATGAGACCCCACCGCCCACGCCGAGATCCAGGTAAGATCACGCCCCTGCGCCACATGGGCGATTTGCGGAATACCGGGCCGAAAGATGCGAGAGCGCCACCTAACGTGGCCGGCGTTTTTTCGACTCGGTCAGATCTACCCTGCCCTCCTTGCCGAGAATGTCGAATCGTCGTCGAAGTGAATCCTGAACTCACCCTCCAGCAGGTCTTCTCCCCTAAACCTGACCCGGCCGCTGCCGGAGACTGGCGTACATTCGTCGTTTCCTTCCCACGTGAATTCGAACCTCTTGCCGTCGGGATGATCGACGATCTTCCCATCAATCACGCCCTGAACCAGGCCGAACTGGAACGTTCCAAGGTTATCCGGCTTAATCTCGATGTACGCCTGGACATCCATGTTGAAGTAATCTTCATTCCACGCCTCCATCTCGTAGATATGCCACCTACCTGTAAATCCCATAGCCTCACCCTCATTCTAAAAATGTCCGTCAACGTCAGGCAGATCACTCATCCTGCCAGATCGCGGGCGTCCATTTCCATTCAGTCCATCGACGACCATCTAAAAATCGCTGCCGATTCATCTATAGCTTTGCGGAATAGTCAGGCCGGGGGGAGAGGCGGTGGAGCCGCCTGAGGTCACTGGGCGGATGAAGGGCGGCCCATATATTCAAATCCGATCGGGCGAAAGATGGCGCATAGTGGTCGCATGGAAAAGAGCCAGATGCTCGAAGAGCTGAAAAGAAACCCCAAAAACGTCCGCTTCGAGAGGTTGTGCAAGATAGCAGAAGCATTCGGCTTTCGTTTCAGAGGAGGAAAGGGTAGCCACCGCGTCTATGTCCGAGAGGGCGTAAAGGAGATCTTGAATTTCCAGGACGTGAGCGGAAAGGCGAAACCTTATCAAGTACGGCAGTTTATAAAGATAACAGAAAAGTATGGATTGGCTGAGGACGGCGAGACTGATGTATAAGTACGCGATAGAGATATTCTACAGCGAGGAAGACGAGGGCTACATAGCGGTCGTGCCCGAGCTTCCCGGCTGCTCTGCCTTCGGCGAGACTGAGGAGGGCGCCCTGACCGAGGTGAAGATCGCAATACAGCTCTGGCTCGAGGTCGCAGAAAAAGAGGGAAGAGAGATCCCAGTGCCGCAAGGCAAAGAACTCTTGGCAGAGTTGCACCGAAAGGTCGCTCGCATTCAGAGCGCATGATCCCCGCCCCTAAGATCCTGACGAAGCCGCGCCCCCGCCGCCACATGGGCGATTTGCGGAATACCGGGCCGAAAGATGCGAGGGCGCCGCCTGGCGCTCGCAGTGCGCCGGCGCCGACATGCAACGCCGCTCACTTTCAGCCAGCGTTTTTCCGATCTGGTCAGATCTACCCTGCCCTCCTTGCCGAGAATGTCAAATCGTCGCCGAGGTGAATCCTGAACTCGTCCTCCAGCAGGTCTTCTTCCTTCAACTTGATCCAATCGCTGCCGATTCGTCTCATCTTTCAGAGACGAACTTGGCGATGGCTGAAGTGGCGGGATCAACAGCGCCCTTGATAGAGGCCGCAAAGGCCATATCGGATCACATGGACCCAGACCAGAACCGCTCGAAGACCTTTCAAGTGTTCAGGGACGGACTGCGAGAAATGGTGAGATATTGAAGAGAATTCCGCCCGCACCCAAGGTATATTGGCAAGATGGAGCAAGAAATCCCTGGCCTTCTGTCCAAGACGGTTCGCGTAGAAAAGTTTGGGGATGTGGAGAGGTGGTTGGCGCCCTTTTGACCATGAGGGCGGCAAAAAGAGGCGCTATTTTAGGATCTTCATCGCTTCTTCCACACTCAGGTCCTTGTGAGCTATCAAGGCTATGGCTTGTGTCATCTTGATGGGTTTATCGTGCTGGAAGACGTTCCTGCCTATGGCAACACCACGCCCGCCTGCATCGATTGCCCCCCTTATCATCTCCAAAAACTCCCGATCGGTCTCGGTCTTGGGCCCTCCTGCTATCACGACTGGAACAGGGCAGCCTGCTACCACGTTCTTGAAAGAGTCAACATCACCAGTGTAGTTTGTCTTGATTATGTCTGCGCCAAGCTCGGCACCGGCTCGCGCTGCAAGCGCTACTACCTCAACGCCATTTGGATCGTTGATCTTGTCACCGCGCGGGTACATCATTGCGATAAGGGGCATTCCCCAAAACTCACACCTTTCGGCAACTGTGCCAAGTATCTTGAGCTGATCTGCCTCGGTCTCGGAACCTACGTTTATGTGAACGCTCACGGCATCTGCCCCCACCTTGATTGCTTCTTCAACCTGACAGACCTGGACCTTGTTGTTGGGGTCAGGGCCAAGAGCAGTGCTGGCGCTCATGTGAATTATAAGGCCAATGTCGCTTCCGTACTCCCTGTGGCCGTACTTTACCATCCCTTTTTGGAGAAGAACTGCGTTTGCCCCTCCATCGGCCACCTTGTTCACCATGTCCGAAAGTTTCACCAACCCCTTTACAGGACCCACAGATATACCATGGTCCATAGGGATGATGACTGTGTTTCCGCTGCTCCGATCGATTATCCGTTCCATTCTGACCTTTTTGCCAATCTCGCTCAAGTTTTGGTCTCTCCTACAATGTAAACGTGTTAACATGTTTCATGGTGTCATATATCATATATAAGATTGACGCTGGATCCAATGGCGTTTTTTGGGATTTTTCAGAGATTTTTCCGAAATCTTCATTAACAAATTGTTTCAAAAACTGATCGGGGTCGGTCCGTTGGACGAGGAAATAGGACGAATCAAAAAGAGTGAAACCACCGAACTTGTAGTCAGGATGACTGAGTTTCGCGGCAGCGTCGGGATAGACATAAGAGAGTACGTGACTTCAGATAGGTACACCGGCTGGTCCAAAAACGGCATCAGGATCCCTGTAGATGAGTGGGCACACTTCAAAGAGGTGCTGGAAAATGTAACGGTCCCAAAAGGAGTGGAATCCGATTAATCGAGACGAGTTCGAACAGGCCCACAGGGATTGGCTAATCTCGATGGCAAAGGATATGATGGCGTCTGACCTTACATCAATGTCGCCAAAAAAGCGAGGTTGCCTCATCTCTGATTACGGAAAAGTGCAAGACCCTCACGCAGTGTTTTGCGCCCTTTCCGATATGGATCGGATCGCGGCCATCGCCAAAGAGAAGGCGTCAGGTTATATCCTGGTCGAAACCAAAGCATTCACCTTCTTTCCCTCGCTTCTCTCGAACAGGAGCAACGTGTTGGACTATGCCATCGCCGTCAACTACCACGGCCTGAAGGCCGTGGCTTGTGAATGGCTAAGCGAGACTATAGTCATGAACCTTAGGCGTGATACTTAACGGAGCATCCCAAATAAATCATCTGCTACAAAGCCCGCGATTTATTGAGTTAGCATTGTCTTTTGCGCATGGGATAAGTGTCAAACTTAGCGTTCAGGACTATAAACAGCTCTACTTTCCAAGTTTTGATTTTTGCATACATTTGCCAGATTGTAAGCTGAATTAATGCTATTTTTATCGGAATATACGAGGCGTATTTAATTCCGTATGGTTCTCATATCATGCGAGACGCAAAGGTAGTTTATAAGCTGGGCGCGACCGAGGGAAACCTTGGAAAGTAGAGTAAACAGTTAGACTAGAGGGCAACAAAATGCAGCAGCGTTGTGGGCTACTAAGAATGGCAAAGTACCTTCCTAGCTTTGCCCACTTCTGGACACGCCGAACCCGATGGGATTTATCCCTAAGGGCCCGTAGCGAAATAACTTGCGCATATACGTGTACACCCATTACACGAAACCGACATGAAGCAGATTCAGTATAATAATTACGAATCATTCATATGACAAGGTTATTTCTTCGCGGGCCCTAAGCCTGCTTCGCCACCTCGAAGGGACATTTTACCCAGACTTGATCTGGAGAGCATAATATGCGCATTCCTGTCATGGACGCTGAGATGCGTCAGTTGATGCCAACCACTCCAACAAGGGCGAGGTTACTTCTAAAAAATGGTCAAGCTAGTCCCTACTGGAATAAGTTAGGCGTATTTTGCATCATTTTGAAAAAAGAAGTTGAACCAAGTAACCAACTCATTGCATTGGGTATCGATCCTGGCAGTAAGTTCGAAGGATGGTCAGTAGTCGGCACACAGGAAGTTGTGTTGAATGGAATGTCAGAAGCACCACACCACATCAAGAAATCGTTGGAAGTTAAACATAATATGCGATGATTCAGGCGATTTCGTAACTGTTGGAGACGGTCCGTCAGATTCCACAACCGACTTCGAAACAAAAAATCGTTACCATCCTCTACTCATGCTAGGTGGAACGCTAAACTGAGAATACTCTATCAGCTCAGGCAGATCATACCGATAACAGATGTAGTCGTTGAAGATGTCAAAGCTATGACGAAAAAAGGTGCAAAACGGTGGAACAAAAACTTTTCACCATTGGAACAAGGCAAAACGTGGTTTTATGCCGAGATAGTGGATCGCGATCTAAGATTGCACTTAAAACAAAGATTTGAAACGAAGGGTCTTAGGGACAAAATGCGTTTGAAAAAGACTTCACAAAAATCCAAAAAAACGTTTATAGTCGAGAACCGATTAGGTGAGACTAATCGGTTCTCGCCAGAATAGTGCTTAACGACACGAATAGGCCAAAATGTCGAACTCTTACGAGTTCGACATTAGTCCAAAAGGTATCGTTAAACACTATAGTTCGCATTGTGTAGATGCGTTTGTTCTGGCCAGATCTGTGGTTGGTGGTGCGTTGACAGAACGTGGCTTGTATTATTTGACTCCTATTATGTTACATAGGAGGCAATTACACAGATTCCAACCGAAAAAAGGCGGTATTAGGGCGCAATATGGGGGAACCAGATCGATGGGAGTGACAAGAGGGACATTAGTAAGACATGCCAAACATGGTTTGAGTTATGTAGGTGGATCCTCGAAAGGGAATGTCAGTTTGCATAACATTGCATCTGGGAGACGGATTACACAGACTGCAAAAGTGTTGGATTTGACCATATTGACCGTCATAAGATGGAGGGCGCAATTCCTCCCAGACCTGAAAGGGCAGGGTATCCTTGCGCATTTAAGATGAACCGACGCTTTTACTGCCAAGGCCTCTGGTTTTCCGTGATGTCCCTCAACACCGAATACGTAAGACAGGCATCTGACCGGATGCTGACCTTCGTTTTAGATCATGAGTTCGAGATGGGATAACGCTATCAAGAAATCTCGATGGAAATGAGAACGCTTTCGCCTGAGGAAACGCTCCAAATAAGCGAATCTGCCCAGAAGAGATCTGCAGACCGGCTGAATTTCTCCTTAGACGAACTGGCCGAGGATGAAAAACTGATGCGTGCCCTCACCGAATCTCAACCCTTGATACCAAAACCCTATGCAGAGATGGCCCTTCTTACATACCTTGAGGACAACTTCGGCGATTTGAAGTGTTTTGGCGTCGAGAGCAGAGACGATAAAGAGGCTGAGTTTGGAGAGAAGCTCTACGAAGAGTTTCTGAGCTGGTCTGATTTCTCTCAAAGGACGTTTCACATTTTCGTTCGGGAGATAAAAAACAGCATCAACAAGTCTTATCAGGGATATTCTTGATCTCGGCTTGATGGCCTTGATCGAGAGCGGTTCAGTCGAGTACTGAGCATTTATATAGTAGTCGATCCCTGTTGGGACCCATTAAAGTCATTCGGGAGTCACAAATTTGTCCAAGAAATCTAATTCGTCTAAACAGCCGGAAGTTAACATCGGGATGGTGGGTCATGTCGATCACGGCAAAACCACCCTGGTCCAAGCTCTCTCTGGTGTTTGGACTGATCAGCACAGCGAAGAGATCAAGAGGGGCATCTCTATTAGGCTGGGATATGCCGACGCTACGTTCCGAAAGTGTCCCAACTGTCCTGCGCCTGAATGCTACACCGTGAACGAAACTTGTCCCAACTGCGATTCACCCAGCGAAGTTCTCCGCACCGTCTCGTTTGTCGATTCGCCCGGTCACGAGACTCTCATGGCCACCATGTTATCTGGAGCTGCCATCATGGATGGCGCGGTTTTGATAATAGCCGCTAGCGAACCGTGCCCTCAGCCCCAGACCAAAGAGCACCTCATGGCCCTGGACATAACTGGCGTAAAGAACATAGTCATAGTCCAGAACAAGATCGATCTCGTATCAAGAGAGCGACTGATCGAACATTATCAAGAGATCAAAGAGTTTGTTAAGGGCACCGTTGCCGAGAACGCCCCAATCATCCCAATCTCTGCCCAGCAGAACGTTAACATCGACCTTGCCATCCAGGCGATCGAAGAGACCATCCCCACTCCAGATAGGGACATGGACGCGCCACCAATGCTTCAGATAGCCAGGTCCTTTGACGTGAACAAACCAGGTACCAAGCCCGACGACATAATCGGGGGGGTTATAGGTGGGACCCTCATTCAAGGGAAGCTTCAACCTGATGATGAGATTGAGATCCGGCCAGGAATGTCCATCGAGTCAGAAGGAAAGAAACGATGGGTCTCGATCCGGAGCTGCGTCACAAAGCTCATGGCAGGCGGCGGAGTCCAGGACGAAGTCACACCCGGTGGCCTGATCGGTGTTGGCACTCGTCTAGATCCGTCTTTGACGAAGAGCGATACTCTGGTAGGCCAAGTGGCAGGAGTGCCAGATCAGGTTCCCCCTGTCTGGAACACCTTCATCATGGAAATTCGGCTATTAGAAAGGGTAGTGGGCGTATCGGACGAGTCTGAGGTGGAACCCATTCACACCAGCGAGCCTTTGATGTTGAACGTGGGAACTGCAACGACAGTCGGCATAGTCTCCAGCGCCAGAGATGGGGGTCTCGTGGAGGTCCAGTTGAGGCGGCCGATCTGCGCCAGCATCGGTGACAATGTTGCAGTTAGCAGGCGGATAGGCGCTCGGTGGAGATTGATCGGCGTTGGAACCATCACCGAATGATTTTCTCATTAAGGTAAAATAGTCTCAGGAGCGGTAAACAGTTTGAACTCGGTGCTCTTGGACACAAATGCCCTTATGGTTCCTGAACAGTTCGGCGTTGACATCTTCACCGAACTGGAACGACTGGGCTATTATCTGTTTCTGGTGCCTGCGCCTGTTTTGAGGGAGCTTCGAGCTTTGGCAAAGCTGGCTGACGGAAAGAAAGATCGGCTTGCAGCGAGGATCGGTCTTGGCCTTGCCAAAAAGTGCAAGACTGTTGAGGCTTTAGGCGAAGCAGATCTGGTCCTGTTGGACTTGGCCTTGGAAATGAATGCTGCGGTATTTACCAACGATAAAGAACTGAAGAAAAAGTTATCTAGCAGAGGTGTTACCGTAGTACACCTGCGCCAGAGACGATACCTAGAGATCGCTAGCGGAAGGAGATCTGATGTATAAGAAGATGAAGCTGCGGGGAGTAGTCAGGATACCCCCTGACAAGATGGGCGAACCCCTGGAAGATGCCGTAGAGATGGCGTTGCGCGACAAGTATGAGGCACGTGTAGACAAAACCTTGGGCTCGGTAGTCTCTATATTGGGCGCAGAAGAGATCGGAGATGGCGTCATCCTGGCAGGAGATGGGGCAGTGTATTATGGCGTCGTCTTTGATGCGATCGTCTTCAAACCCGAGATGCAGGAGATCGTTGAGGGCGAAGTGGTAGAGATCGTAAAGTTCGGAGCGTTCGTGGGGATCGGACCCTTCGATGGACTGCTTCACGTTAGCCAGATCACCAACGAGTATATATCCTACGATGAAAAGAACGCGCGGCTTGTCAGCAAAGATTCTAACAAGTCCCTATCAGAAGGTGACAAGGTGCGTGCGAGGATAATCGCGATCAGCCTCAACGAGAAAGAGCCAAGAGAGAGCAAGATAGGGCTCACAATGAGGCAAACTGGCCTTGGAAAGCTGGAATGGCTCGAAGCGGCGCAACGAAGGGAAGGTGTTGAAACGGAATGACCGAACAGGCTTGCAGGGAATGTCAAAGAATTGTGGAGGGGCTGGTCTGCCCCATCTGCGGCTCTTCTTCTCTTAGCAAGGATTGGAGCGGTTACGTGGTGATCCTGGACCCAAAAGGATCTGAAGTGGCGAAAAAGCTGGGGATAACCCTACCTGGAAAGTACGCTTTGAAGGTGCGATAGTTTGAATGTATTACGTCTTCCTGAAGAGTTAAGAGGCGAGCTGAAGCCACCTCTAGGCGTTCTTTATAAGGGAAAGGGTCTCGAATGCATAACTCCCATGCGCGAAGATATCATGTCTGCGCCTAAAGTGATCGCGGTGGGGGACATAACAACTTTCTGCATGTTGTCTTCGTCACCAAAACGACCCGACCTATGTATCTTGGACAATCAGACCAAACGGGCTCCTGCGCCGGATCATGTTCTGGAAGGGATCGACAAGAACGATTGTGATTACGAGGTTGTTGAAGTGGATAACCCCGCAGCCACAGTCACTCAGAAACTTATTGAGGTTATAAGGGACGTTCTGGCCAGCGAAAGGAAGGTCAAAGTTGTCGTGAAAGGCGAAGAGGACTTGGCCACCTTGCCTGCCATATTCTACGCGCCTTTGGGATCGGTGGTGGTCTATGGCCAGCCGAATGAGGGCAGTGTTATGGTGAAGGTAACCTCTGAGCGAAAGGAACACGCAAAAAGCATAATGGACAGGATGATCGTGGAGGATTGAAATGGATATAAAGGTCATCGAAGAAAGAGAAAATCCTATATTGAAGAGGCGAGAGGTAACGTTCAAGGTCACACACGATGGACCTACTCCCTCGAGGATGAGCATAGTCGATAAGATCGCAGCAACCATGGACTCAAAGCCAGGTCTCGTTATCGTGGACAACATGAGGTCTGAGTTTGGAAAACGCGAAACCATTGGATACGCCAAGATCTACGAGACCGAAGAGCGTGCAAAAGAAGTGGAGCGACTTTACGTTATCAAGAGGAACTCTCTTGCAGCGCCTGCCAAAGAGGCGAATTAGATGGCGATAAACGAGTTCTACGACGTTAGCGGAGATAAGGTCAAGAAGTTGAAGGCGATCTGTCCTCGGTGTGGTAACGGTGTCTTCCTGGCCGAGCACAAGGACAGGTTGACCTGCGGAAGGTGCGGATACACAGAGTTCAAGAAGTGATTGTTTTTGCAGGCCCCTTCCAAGCGTGGAAGGGGATGAAAATCCTGCAAATCTCTCCGACGGTTATTTAAAGAGAAACGTCGGAATTATTGCAGGGTGTCAAATTGGCTGATATTACTGCGTTTTTTGTACCACTGATCTTAGCCGTCTTTATACTATACCAAGCAGTCAGAATACCACGTGAGTACGAGAGGTTGGTGGTCTTCAGGCTGGGCCGTTACAGCGGGATAAAAGGGCCTGGTGTGACCCTGATAATCCCGATCGTCGATAAGACCATCTCTTTGGACTTGCGGGTGGTGACTATAGACGTCCAGAAACAAGCGGCCATCACCAAAGATAACGTGACTGTAGATGTGGATGCGGTTCTTTACTACAGAGTCGTCGACCCTTCCAAAGCCGTGATCCAGGTGGAGAACTTTAGGATGGCAACGAGCCTTCTTGCTCAGACCACGTTAAGAGACGTCCTTGGCGAGATCGAGCTGGATGACCTATTATCCAAACGGGATGAATTGAACGTCAAGCTTCAGGAAATCTTGGACAGACAGACTGATCCTTGGGGGATCAAAGTCGCGGCCGTTACGCTAAGAGATGTGAGCCTTCCAGATTCGATGCTAAGGGCCATTGCAAAACAGGCCGAAGCCGAAAGGGAGAAGCGGTCCAGAATAATCCTTGCCGACGGCGAGTTTAAAGCCGCCAAAACCATGTCAGATGCTGCAAGGTTATATCAGGATACTCCTGTTGCCATCAAGCTAAGAGAGCTTCAGACCCTGGCTGAAATTTCTAGGGAGAAGAACTTGATCATAGTCACCACGGGTGGCCAAGTCGGAGAGTCTGTAGGCACGGTTGTCGGGCTTACTAAGGCTTTACAAGAGCCGTAATATCGAAGTAACTCTAAAAAGGGGTTGAAGGACCTGTTGGACTTAATTTCGAAGGGTGATCTGGGACGAGGTCCTGGCACGGAGTGTGCAAAGGGGTTTCAATCCTTTTTTGGATCGTTTAGGTCGGAGGCGAAGCATTTGGCGGTCTTTTCAGACCACAATTTCGCCTTCGGTTCCAAGTCCGCCTTTGTTTCCACGTTCGTTTTCGCCTTTCTTCTCGTTTTTCTTCCATTAGTCCTGGCGTCACCGGCATCGGCTCAAGGATGTGTCATGGTGGTGGAGCTGGAAGATGCCATCACCCCTGCCAGTGACGATATCGTGAGAGATGCCATCCTTCAAGCCGAAGATGAGGGGTGCGAGGCCCTGATAATAACCCTGGACACGCCAGGCGGGGGGCTTACTGAGACGATCGAGATCACCAGCCTTATCGAGCGCACGAGCCTTCCGGTGGTGGGATACGTTTACCCCTCTGGCGCAACTTCTTGGAGCGCAGGAACGTTGATCCTTCTGAGTTCAGACGTGGCTGTTATGGCACCTGGAACCATCATTGGGTCTGCCCAGCCGGTCCAGTTGGGCCCAACAGGAACTGAGCCCGTGAACGATACCAAGGTCATCAATGCTGTTGTGGCCTTGGCTGAGGAGAAGGCAAGAATTCACAATCGGAACGTCACAGCAGCAAAAGAGTTCATTGTCTCAAACCTGAACCTGAATGCAGAGACTGCCCTGGAATACGGCGTCGTTGAGTTCGTGTCTTCAGATATTCCAACGCTTTTAGAAGATATAGACGGTTTTCGTGTAAAGAATCAAACTTTGGCGACCAAAGGTGCCGAAATTGTCCGTTTTCAGCCAAATCCCCGTCTTCAGCTTCTGGCGATTCTTTCTGATCCACTTCTGGCAGGGCTTCTCCTTCTCGTGGGGTTGTACGCCCTAATATTTGGCCTCTCTAATCCTGGCCTTGGAGCCGAGCTTGTGGGTGTGATCACTCTTGCCCTCGGGTTGATTGGCCTGGGATTTTCCGTCAACGTGGGCGCGCTTTTTCTCTTAGGCCTTGGGATGGTGCTCATTTTCGTAGAGCTGAACAGTCCCGGGTTTGGGCTTCTTGGAGCTGCCGGATTTGTCTGTATCGTTGCAGGTTCCATCTTGCTCGTCCCGATTGGCTCACCTGAATGGTACATCCCAGCAAATTACAAGAGGAACATGTTGCTAACGTTTATGGGGCCTTCTTTTGTGGTTGCGGCCTTCTTCGTCTTCGCCCTTTACAAGGTGGCAGAGGCGAGGAGGCGTCCTGCTTATGCAGAAGTGGTTGCAGGAAACGTGGCAGAAGCAATAGACAAGATCGATCCGCGCGGTCACGTTCTCTACAATGGGGAGTACTGGACTGCAGAGTCCGCAGAATCGATCGAACCTGGCGAGCTGGTCGAGGTCGTGGGAAAAGAAATGACCGTGCTTAAGGTGAAGCGAAAAGTGTGAGGAGCGACGCGATACCCGATTCTATACATGCCGTCGAAACATATTGATATTCATGTTTAGGGCATGAATCTATGAATCATGGGCGTTTATAGTCGAGAACCGATTAGGTGGGACTAATCAGTTCTCGCCAGTATAGTGCTTAACGATACGGATAGGACGAATATCAAACTCTTACGAGTTCGACATTTGTCTGAAAGGTATCGTTAAGCACTATACTTTGCTGATCAAGGTGGGGAGGTGAAATGCCTGTTCATCTGGTGACTGGCGGGGAACCGAACGGAGTGGGGGCTCTGCGCCCGAGAATATCAATATCGAAAACTTTATATGTCCACAAAAAGACATGCATGATATCTTTGTTTCGTGGATGTTGAAGCATGGCGGATGACGGATGACGCTCAAAAGAATGTGTTTCAAAAAGCGATGGTAATGTTGCTTACGTCAGCGGTGCAGAGTATGATAATGGAAGTTGAATCTGAGGCAGGATAAAGCGCCTTTGGATAATTCACCAATCCTTTTTATGGCGGAAGCGAGGTTATCCCTCCAATAGCTATCTCGATTCCGCCATATTTCAACTATCACAAACTTAAGACATTTCTGCACACATTCAATCGTTTTCGCGAAGTTTGACGTGTAAATGATTTGAACATATGCCACAAAAGTTAAAAAGACCGAACGACTATAGTTGAGAACCGATTAGATGAGAGTAATCGGTTCTCGCAAGATTAGTGCTCAACGATGCGGATAGGCCAAATCTCAAACTCTTACGAGTTAGATATTTGTCTGAAATGTATCATCGAACACTATATTTAAAATGTGGAGGTAATAGACATGGAAGAAAGCCAATCCCGGACAGGGATCCCGCTGCTGGGTGAAAAAGTTCCGGAGATGGTGGTTCAGACCACCCACGGGAGGATGACCATACCTAACGACTTTTCTGGAAAATGGTTTGTCCTTTTCAGCCATCCTGCAGATTTCACACCAGTGTGTACCACTGAGTTCATAGCCTTCGAGAAGAGGCAAGACGAGTTTGAGAAGCTCAACTGCGAACTCGTTGGCCTCTCCATAGATCAAGTGTTCTCTCACATGAAGTGGACCGAATGGATCAAAGAGAATATGGGCGTTGAGATCAGTTTCCCAATAATCGCAGACAACGGCACCTTCGCTGCCAAGATGGGGATGATCCATCCAGGAAAAGGGACTAACACCGTAAGGGCAGTCTTCTTGGTAGATCCAACGAGTGCAATCAGGCTGATGCTATACTATCCTCAAGAAATTGGGAGAAACATAGACGAAGTTCTGAGAGCCTTGAAGGCCCTCCAGATATCGGATGATAACGGGGTTGCGATGCCTGCTAACTGGCCCAACAACGAGATATTCGGCGACGAGGTCATAATACCACCACCAACCGACGAAAAGGCTGCCAAAGAGAGACTCCAGAAATACGAATGCTACGACTGGTGGCTCTGCCATAAGAAGCTGGAATGATGCCAAAATAAAGGTCAATCAAATTGCGTGCGGCCCACCCCGCCCTAAAAGATGGGGTATGCTTCGGGGCCGCACGCCCGGTTTTCCGGATTTCAGAAATCTTCGAGTCTTCGTTGCCCAGATTTCCCTGATCAGCATGATTGAAACTCTGCTTTCGGTTTCCTCTGAGCAGTCAAAAACATGCTTCAAAACCACTGTCTGGCAAAAAGCATATCCGACGCTGCGTGGAGGATGCTGGTAACAATCACTCAGAACAAAGCGGCAGAAGCTGGTTCTGCGGTGGTGCTGGTCGATCCCAGGTATACGACTCAGATGTGCTCCAGGTGTGGTATCAAAGTTCCAAAATCGCTATCTGATCAGGTTCATGAATGTCCACAGTGCGGGCGGGTAATGGATCGTGATGAGAACGCAGCGATCAACATTTTGAGACTGGCCTTCCAGCGAATCGCGGGAAGGGGTCCCGCCTTTGGCAGGAACCGACTGCAGTCTCTGGCAAAAGCCTAGATGCCCCCGACTTCAGTCGGGGGAGTCGTACACATGGTCCGTCTGATTTTAGAGGGCCACTTCAGGGTGCTTCACGCCTATTTGGGCGCTTTGGTGATATTTCTCCTGATCCTGACGCCAACACTCGGGTTTGCTCAGTTTAGGATGGTAAAGAAAAGAGAGACCATACGTAACCTACACCAATGGTCTGGCCGCCTTACACTCTTCTTGATGGCGCTTAACATATCGTTTGGGTTATTGTTGGTGACCATGCTGTGATAAGACGTTTCCATCTTTTCCCCATGAAAATGGCCTACACATGCAATCGGAACATATCGATCTTCATATTTCGGGCATGAGCCTTTGGATCATGTGCATTTGAGGTAGGGCGAAACACGAAGTTCGCCTGGTGGCACCCGTCCCCAAAACATGAAAAAGATGTTACATCAAGAAATGGACTAGGTCTATGATCAGATAAAGAACGACCATGGCTGCAAAGAGCCTGGCGGTCCTGGAAATGCCAGATCGAATTTTTGGAAGGGTGATTAGTCCTTCCAGGTTTACGCTTTTGCTTTTTGCATTTCTGAAAAGATCTCCTTCGACGAATTCAGCGACTCTTGCAGTTAGCAGAGCTGTGCGAATCCGCACGATTTCTTTAAATCCTTCGTTGCGTCCAGAAGGTTCTTGAGGCAATCGGGCGGGAAATTTGTTGATCGGAACAGCTATATCAACTGAGTCCGATGAATGTCTTTCATCATCCTCCAAAAAGTGTTGAGTATTCTCTTTGGGACTCCAAGTTTCTGTGCCCTCCAAATCCTTCTTTTTGATCGAACCGAGGAGGGCGAGGTGTAAACATCCATCTTTTCCTGCATCGTATATTTTGGAATGAGATCGCTCTGGGATTTTGTCCTCGATCAGGTTCATCGAGTCGTCCCATGTCCTGATCCGATCAAACCGCTCCATTCCGGCCAAGGCCGTGTTTATCAAAACCCAACCGATCAGGAGGAGTGTGCTTTGGTAAACCTCGATGAGTGCAGCACCACCGCTGCGCCTCTCTGCCATCTCTGCCATCCATTCAGCTTTCTGGCGTGCCACCCTGATCTGAAACGCGTTCAACATTCCAAGATCGGGGGCCACAAGCTCGAACTTCTGTTCAGCGCGTCTCAAGATGGAGGCCGATTCTAATAAAGCCCCAGAGGGGTCGCCTCCCTGAAACTCTTCGATCGCCTCGGCAAGAGCGCTGAGGGCCTCACAGAGATATCCACAAGCTTCGCAGTAGTTTCTGGGCCAAGTCTCGGTCGATTCGCTCAGCAGGAGGGCCCCGTCAATCAGAAGTTCGATCGAATCATCTAACATCTCTGTGAGTTTCCAGGGCTCGTCCCTCGACAAGTTGATCTGCCAGCATTCTTTCATCCCCCACATGCACCTTTGAATGACTTCGATACACCTCTTTCCAGTAGAATCTGCGCTGGCAGAGACGTCCTTGAGCGCAGAAATTGCCTCGTTGGCTATTTTCACGGCTTTGGTGTCGCGCCGTTCTAATTCTAAAAGGACAAAGTAGGAGAGAAATTTGGTGATGCCAACACCCATCTTCTGATCGGGCGAGGCGATCTCAGGTATGTTGATCAGTTCAGCATAACAGTTTGAAGCTCTTGAGTAGCATACAGAACCCTTCTCAAGGAAGTTTGCAGTCTCTTCTGTTTTTTCTCCCTTCGAGATCTGCTGTAATGCCTGGTCGTGAAGGGCTTTGCCTAAGATAGTATAAGTGACAGAGAGCCACGATACTGCGTTGAGACGGGCCGGGTGAACGTTCTGCGGAATTTTGTCTAAGCTTCGTTCCAGAAGGTCTCTGGCCGCCATGAGGTCGCCCCTGTCGAGATAGAGCTTGCCTAAGTTTGAGAGGACTTGGCCTACGTTCTGGTTCTGGTTCTGGTTCTGGCCCAGATCTCCGAATAATCTGATGCTCCTGTTGTAGTAGTCTATGGCTTCATTCCAGCGCCTCATCTCGACGCAGACTTGTCCCAATTGATTCAACATCTTGGCAGTCCGTCTTTGATCGCCGATTCGATCGAAGTCTTCCAGGCTTTTTTCATAGTACTCAAGAGCCCGTTCAGGATCTGCCCTCTCTGCATAGACTTGGCCCAGGGCTCCAGTCATCTGAGCCGTCCCCGACTCATCGCCGATCTCTCTGAATATATCCAGGCTCTTTTCGCAGTGGTCAATCGCTGTATCCCACTCATGAGATCTTCTATAGGCAGATCCCATGTTGCCCAGAACATGGGCCAGTCCGCCCAGGTCATTTATCGAAGAAAAACCTTCAGCGGCCTTTTCGTAGTGATGGATGGCCCTGCCCAGATAACCCTGAAGTGCATGGACTTGGCCTAAATTATTGAGAAGGATTGATTTTACGTGCTGATCTGTGGTCATCGAGAGGGCCTTGTTGTAACATCTGACCGCGCCGCCCAGGAGGCCTGCACGCCGGCATATGTCGCCTAGCCTTTTGACTTCGTAAAGGTCGCTGAGGCAGTTCATAAGATCGAGGCAAACCTCTTCGTCTATGTCACCCTGTTGGAAACCCTCCAGTAGACGTCTGATTTGTTGTGTGCAATCACCGTCGATCAAATCGGCGTCGATAGGACGGGGATAGCCCCCACTCATGTAAGACTCGAATATCTCCTGTAAGACGACGAGCTGATCCATCGGTCATGGATCGACTTTTCATCTTTAAATAGTTTCTGTCGGTATATTAATCTGAAATTTATTGTAGACGGCTAATAGAGATTGATTTGTGATATCTTCCTGGATTGTCACGGTCATAATGGATTTGGGCGGTTTTTAAAAGTGACAGAGTATATAAAAAAATTATTTATTTAAATTTAATGATTGCAAACCATTATGTCATACTAACGCCCGGAAACTGGACGAAATATATTATAAACTTACACTACATATTACCATTTAATTCCTACATGGGAACTGCAAATCCTGGTCGTTGTTTGATTCCAGCTTCGCGAAAGAGTGCGGATATCGGGATAGATATTGCATGTTATGTATTATTAAAAATATAATATAAAAACTGGAGAAATCTGCTGAATATGAAAATCAAAAATATTATATGTAACATTTTAACGATAAATTCCCTTATATAGCATATCAATTGTATAGAATTGTGTCATCTCCAAATATAAATACCCACAAGACCCAAAACAATCAAGGAGGGGATCTTACGCGCTACGATGTCAAGGATGAATTTCCGAACCTACCCGACAGAATATCAGGACTTGCAAGGCTTGCCTACAACCTGTGGTGGGGATGGAACCCTGAAGGAAGAGAAATCTTCGTGCTCCTGGACCGAAGAGCCTGGAACCTGAGCGACCAAAACCCCATAAAGATGCTGCGAAACACCGATTCGAGAACGCTGGAGTTCGCGTCCACCAACCCACGCTTCTTGAGGCATTACGATGCCATGATGGCAAGGTTAGATCGAGATCTCGATATTTCAAGCGGCTGGTTTTACACCACCGTTGCCAACCCAAAAGAGCTGACTATCGCCTACTTCTCTGCTGAGTACGGCCTCCACAGCGCCCTTCCGGTCTATGCAGGTGGCCTTGGGTTTCTGGCAGGAGACTTCTTGAAAGAGTGCAGCGATCTTGGCGTGCCAACTATTGGCGTAGGGTTCATGTATCCACAAGGGTACCTTCGCCAGAAGATCAACCCTGACGGATGGCAATTGGGCGCATGCGAGATACTGAATAGAAACAACGCGCCCATCCGAAGAGTGAGGGATGACGATGGTGCGCCGATCCTTGTGGAGATTCCAGTCACCGATCCGCCCATCTACGTAGAAGTCTGGAAGGTAAACGTGGGACGAGCCACGCTTTATCTGATGGACACTGACGTTGAATTGAACGATTCAGAGAACCGGCGCATATCAGATCGTCTCTACACTGGTGACCTTGAAGGTCGTCTGAGACAAGAGATCGTTCTGGGAGTTGGGGGCACAATAGTTCTCGAGGCTTTGGGAATAAAGCCCAACGTGTTCCATCTAAACGAGGGCCATCCCGCCTTTGCGATACTCGAGAGGATTCGGCAAAAAGTGACGGCAGGGATGAATTACGAGGACGCGGTAGAACAGGTCAGAGCCACTACCGTATTTACCACTCACACGCCGGTCCCCGCAGGCCATGACAAGTATCCTCGCTACCTGATCGAAAAACACTTTGGCTCTTATCTGCAATCGTTTGGACTTAGCTTGGACGATTTTTACAATCTGGGCGTAGATCCCGACGACCCTGAAAGTGGCTTTAACGTTACTGCCTTCGCCCTCAGGATGTCAGCTCACAGAAACTGCGTGAGCAAGAAACATCAAGAAGTCAGCCGGATTATGTGGCAACAGCTCTGGCCAAACCAACCCTTGGATGAGGTCCCAATAGATTACGTCACCAACGGTGTCCACGTACCATCCTGGATCGATCGCAGGTTGGGAAACGATATATTCAACCGGTATCTGGGCCGTGATTGGCTCGAAAATCACGATAACCCGCTCATATGGGGGCTGGTCGATGACATACCAGACGAGATATTGTGGCGTCACCATCTCCTCATGAAAAGGATGCTGATCGACAACATCAAGGATCGTGCCCGAGAGAAGTGGCAAGAAAGCGGTGCTGAGCCAAAGTCCATCATATCTCTGGGCGTTTTATTAGAACAACAAACTTTGACGCTGGGGTTTGCCAGAAGGTTTGCCTCTTACAAGAGGGCTACTCTCTTGTTCCGCGATGCAGAACGGCTCAGAAAAATCGTCAACAATCCCAGAAGGCCAGTCCAGATAATCTTCGCCGGAAAGGCACATCCCGACGACGAGTACAGCAAACAGCTCTTGCAACAGGTGTTCAACGCTGCCAGAGATCAAGGCTTTGGAGGCCGCATAGCTTTCGTTGAAGATTACGATCAGTACCTTGCGCATTATCTGGTTCATGGCGTGGACGTCTGGGTCAACAATCCTCTCCCTCCGATGGAAGCTTGCGGAACCAGCGGGATGAAGGCTACCTTAAACGGCGTTCCCCAATTGAGCATCTTTGACGGGTGGTGGGTTGAAGGTTACAACGAGAAAAATGGCTGGGGCTTTGAGGGGCAAGGAAGCGACGAGGGTGATTCAGCCGTCATGTACGATATCCTCGAAAAGAAGATAGTGCCACTCTACTACAAGACAGACGATCGAGGCATACCTCACGGCTGGGTGAGGATGATGAAGGAAACGATAAAACAGACAGGTCCCCACTTCTCTGCCCGGCGCATGGTCAAAGAGTACATGGACAAGTTCTACAGAAAAGCACTGGAGGCATCGATCGTAAACGAATGCAAGCCAGCCGAGATCTGAAGAATTGAACCTTCTGAGATAATCGAAAGATGGAAAAACAATTGGAATATAGTCGAGAACAGATCAGATGAGACTAATCGGTTCTCGCCAGAATAGTGTTTAACAACACGAATAAGCCAAATCTCAAACTCTTACGAGTTAGATCTTTGGCTGAAAGGTATCGTTAAACACTATATTCACCAGAAACTTGTGCCCGCTGCGACGGAAAAGGTCAGCTAAACAAGAGAGTATGTCCTGCCGGTGGTGGCAAAGGTCGCGTCCTTGTTGCACAACCGGCCCAGAAGTGCCCCCTCTGCAACGGACAGGGCCGGTTATGCAGCGGAGCTTGTGCAGGATGCCACGGAACCGGATGGATCGGCGCGACGAAGAAATAGCCTGGTGGAAATTTCAGGCAACTCTGCCAAAGTATCCGCCACGATCTTGATAATTGCATCTATTGTGCTGATCTTTTTTTCTACTCAATTTTATTACATATTTCTCCGATTCTTCAAAAACCCGTGTCGATCCAGTAATGGGTATCTGATGGATCTATTTGATTTTCCTCAGCCACAAGTTGATCTCTTCGAGATCGAACGCTTCAGGATCGAAATCTTCTCCGGCCCATTCAAGATATTCATCGTGTTCCGGATGTTTTGGATCTCCAATTGCTTCCAGAAATTCTTCATATCCCCATATGCCGCCCACATCTTCGGGTGGGCAAACTCGCTCACCTTCCAAGAGTAAAGGATACTCGACTTCTGGATCTAATGGCAGGATCTTTTCTACTTTGATGTCGTGAACCCAACTATCCCCAAAGTCGTACTCGTACTGAAATCGCTTCCTCGATTTTGGTGCTACTTTCTTTAGCGTCACCCTCGCTTCGTCTTTTGTGGGATACATATCATCTGGTACGGGCTCGCCATATTGGACGCCGTCGATCTCGAACTGATGCATATGATAGTCCTCCCATCCCATCGCCGCCTGTATTACCTGGTGAAGTTTTTTGAGGGTAGTGTTTTCCCTCACCTGAACACGACGCCAGATGGGTGGATCGATCTCCAAAAGAGTGATTTTGAGCTGATAGATCGGTTTTGATTCAGTCGTCTTCTTTTTCTTGGGCACGGTAGATCACCAACCAATAACGACCAGATGAACTTGGATATTCAAATATATTACCCACATTTTAGGCAGAATCTGCCGCTTTTGCCGCCTCTTCTGCAAGCGTCATCGCCTCTTCTGGATCCTTCGCTTCAATGGTGCCATCTACGTTCCAGCCGCTCATGTCCACTACAGGGCGATCCATCTTGAGTGCCAGGGCAATCTCAGAGAGCGTCCCATAAGATCCTGGCAAAGCTATGACTACATCAGAGCTTCTCACCACTACGGCATTGCGCGCATGGCCCATTCCAGTAGCCACTGCCACGTCGACATAGGGGTTCGCGGAATCTTTCTCACCAGGAAGGATACCAACGACAATTCCGCCTGCCTCTTTTGCGCCTTGGGATGCGGCCTCCATCACGCCGCCGAGTCCTCCCGTGATCAAGACGTGTCCTCTTTCTGCGACCCTTCTGCCAACTTCTTTGGCCAAGTTGCTCACGTGCGCTTCGGACAAACCAGTTCCAATGACGGCTATCTGCACAAAAAAATCCTCCTCGAAAGGGTATTTATCCCTTCCAACTGGTATGAGTAATATATATTCGCACGAGATAAATTTTGTGGTCAGTGAACGATTATGATCAAGAACCAACCGGATAGCATTGGTTGGTTATCGCGAGAATAGTGTTTAGCTCTTTTCATCATTGTTCTTATCATATATGTGAAAAACCAATAGGAACTATGGCATATCCATCAGTCCAGACCAATGTAATAAGATTGGTAACTACTCAGGTACCATGATCAGCACCAGTAGCCGCAATTTACAAGATGCTTGTTTGGCCGCCAACTAAACTGATTTTTTTAATTCGTGGTCATTTGATATCGTTTTTTGTTCTGATACGAGTCTGTGGCCAGATTACCCTGAACATCTAAAACCAATATCCTCCGGCCGATTTTGGGTACCTGAGTAGTTACTAAGATTGATGCCTTTCACAACTCAATGATGTTTACCACTCCAATGCTGGCAAACAAAGTCCATAACTTTTGAATATGGGTTGTCTGAGGTTGTATTATCCAATCCTTAACTCGGCGGAACTGGGGAATAATGATCTCCAAATACTGCTTTAACGCTCTTTTGCGCCCAATGATACCACTCAAAGACGAGATAGTGACCTTGCTTTTGGAGGTTGAGACCGGACCTTTGGTTCGACACGCCATTTCAACCTAGAATCCAAAATATGGCGTTACCGGCTGGCTTTTTTCGCCTCTTCGTCCAACCTTTTCAGGTTGGTGGGTATGGGATTTTCTTTGAGAAGCCTTGCGAAGTAGACCAAGTTGTTCACCATGTACCTAACCGTCCTGTTGGTGTAAAGGTGCCTATCGCCACCTGCTTCAATGTAACTTGGGCCTGGCCCCGCATCCCCCACCCAGTAAGTGTCGACATTTGGCGGGACCGTGCAACCAAGGTGAGTCATGTTAAAGAGGGTGTTTGCGGCCACGTTGTGCGCACCGTCCTCGTTTCCCGTGATTATGACCCCTCCCACCTTGCCATACAGTGGATATTGTCCTGTCTTTGGATCACCTTCAGCATATGTTCCATCGAGCCTTTCGAGCACCAGTTGGGCAGCTGAAGATCGGACCCCGAACCATATGGGCGAACCTATAATCAGGATATCGCAGGCCTTGACCTTTCTCAAGATTTCAGGCCACCCATCACCTTCTCCTTCGTCCGAAGAGGTGCCAAAGTAGATTTTGTGATCCACGATCCGGATGACCTCAGTTTCCACATCCTGTTCGTGGAATAGCTTTGCTGCCTTGTCGATCAGCGCGCGCGTGTTCGAGACCTGGGGTGATCTTTTCAGGGTGCAATTCAAGATTAATGCTTTTAGTTTCATGGTTATAACTGCGCATAAATAGCTAATAAATTTATCTATTATATCTTTTGTTTACAGCCTGAGATAGAGGTCACATCGTCTTTATAGCAGGATTTCTCGATCCAGAAGAACATCATATATATCTCGATGTTATCAAGATTTTGATCTCCAGAAATAGGCCATCAGATCTGATTTTCTTCGTAAAGCATAAATGGAAAAAAGAAAAAAGATGGCATCCATACGAGGTGGATATTTGAGAGTTAGCACTTTGACGAACATGATAGTTGTACTCGCCTCACCGATCGGCACAGATCGTCACCAAGACCCCCCTGGAAAGGTTCCCGTCATCGGTCTCAATCAGTTCTCGGAATTTAACCAATAGACATGGTGTTCAAATGGAGATCAAGACTTCGTCCTATCTAAACGAGAAAGAACGCCGCGCCCTCTGCGGGATATGCTCTGCTGGGTGTGGTATTATCGTCACCTACGATGACGATGGAAAGATCGCGAGCGTCCGACCGGACGAGAATTCAGAGCTGGGGATCATCTGCAATCTTGGAGAGCGCACCCCCGAGATAGTCTACTCGAAAGATCGGGTTTTGTACCCACTGCGCCGAGTGGGCGAGAAGGGGACATTCGAGTTTGAAAGAATCTCCTGGGACGAAGCCTACGAGACGATCGTAAACAAATTGTGCGAGATCAAGAAAAACTACGGGCCCGAGGCTGTCGCGATCTACACCGGCTCTGGAAGCTTCGAGCTCTCTTTGTGCGATGTCTACCAGCCAAAAGACGTTGCGGTCTCCTCGGCATCGAGCGTCCTCTTCCCTTTCGGCTCGCCCAACACCATGGGGGTCGGGGCCCTTTGCTACGTCTCTTTTGCGGTGATAGCGCCCCACGTCACCATGGGCGGGGTGTACATCAACATGTACTCGGACTTCGAGAACAGCGATCTGATCGTGGTCTGGGGCACAAACCCTGCCACCGATTTTCCGCCCATGAACCTAAAGAAGATCCTGGAGGCGCGAAAAAGAGGTGCAAAGGTCGTGGTCATAGATCCCCGCCGCACCAAGACCGTCGACCTTGCAGAAGCGGAATGGATCCCCATACGCCCGGGAACAGACGGCGCCCTCGCCCTTGGCATGTGCAACGTCCTGATCGAAGAAGAGCTCTACGACGAGGACTTCGTCCGGGACTGGACGCTGGGGTTTGAAGAGTTCTCGCAGTACGTCCATCAGTTCAGGCCCGAGGTCGTGGAGAAGATCACTGGAGTTCCCGCTGATACCGTGGTCTCGCTAGCGAGACGAATAGCGAGCGCCAATGGAGTTGCTCCTGCCATGTACAGCGGCTTAGAGTACAGCGACAGCGGCGTTCAGGCGATCCGGGCAACCCTCGTTCTCTGGGCGCTTGCAGGCCAACTGGACGTTCCTGGCGGGCGCTGTTTTTCGATGAAAGAGAACCATTTTCCCATAAACAGGTCTGAGTACATTGCAAATCCCAACCTGAATAACGCCATCGGAAGAGATCGTTTTCCCATCTACACCATGTACCGGCAAGAGGGGCACGCAATTGCTCTTCCAGAGTCAGTCCTGAAAGAAAAGCCGTACAAGATCCGTGCCCTGATTCTCCAGGCAGGATCGCTCCTGATCTCCTGGCCGCAGACCCCAATCTGGCGGGAGACCTTGAAGAACCTGGACTTCTTTGTCTGCATCGACCGCCAGCTCAACGCGGACGCGGCCTATGCAGACATAGTCCTTCCCGCGACCACAATCTACGAGAACAGATCCTACATGGCCTACGGCCCGATCTTCCGGATCCGGGAGAAGGTAATCGAGCCGGTCGGGGAGGCCAGAAACGACTTTTTCATCATGGCAGAGCTTGCAAAGAGGCTGGGTTACGGCCATCTTTACCCCCAGACCGAAGAGGAACTCTTCAGGCGTGTCCTGAAGGGGTCTGGGTTCACGCTCGAAGACGTCATCGAGGCGGGCGGCACGGTCCAGTCACCTGCTGTGATGATGCAGTACAAAAAGTGGGAGAAGGGCCTACTTCGACCCGACGGAAAAGCAGGGTTCGATACGCCTTCAAGGAAGTTCGAGATTGCATCTTCGATTCTCGAAGAGCATGGGTATGATCCTCTCCCAGTCTACACCGAACCGCAGGAAAGCCCGATATCTCAGCCCGAGATGGCAGAGAAGTTCCCGCTGATATTCAACTCAGGAGCCCGGGTGACCACCGATTTTCACTCCCAGTATCACGGCATAAAGAGCCTTCTAAAAGAGAGGCCCGAGCCCACGGTCACCATAAACACGAAGGATGCAAAAGCCCGTGGGATCGAGAACGGTGATCGGGTCCGCGTCAAGACCGCAAGGGGCCAGATTCCCTTGCGCGCTCTCGTCACGGACGATATTGTACAGGGCGCAGTGGAGGCGAACATGGGCGGCGGCTGCCACATTGGGCCCAAGGCCTGGCAGGAGGGCAACGTGAACGAGCTGACCGATCTTCAAAGGTACGATCCCATCTCTGGGTTTCCGGTCTACAAGGCACTTCTTTGCAATGTAGCCAAGGCCAAAGACGACGGCGAAACCGTCACCATCGGGACTGGCGAACACCAAGAATCCTTCGAGATGGCAAAGATCCTGGAGACGGAGACACAAATCATTGACAGGATCTACCTGGATCACAACGCCACCACCTACATCGACCCGGAAGTGGCCGAGGCGATGGCCGAGTATATCTCAAGTCAGTTTGGAAACCCCTCCAGCGTCTACAAAGAAGGAAAAGCTGCAAAGCTCGCACTCGACTCTGCCAGAAGAAGCCTCGCCCAGCTTCTAAACTGCACTGCAAAGAGGATCGTCTTTACCGGCTGCTGCACCGAGGCTAACAACTACATCGTTAAGGGGCTGGCCTTCGCCAACTGGAACAACGGCAAAAAGCACATAATCACAACTCCAATCGAGCATTCATCTGTTCTGGAGCCGTGCCGATGGCTCGAACGGTTTGGCTACGAGGTGACGTATCTTGCCGTTGACCGGACTGGTCGAGTGGACCCAGAAGACCTCAAAGCCGCCATCAGGCCAGATACCCTGTTGGTGAGCGTCATGACCGCAAACAACGAGACTGGATCAATCCAGCCCATCCAAGAGCTTGCCAGAATCGCAAAAGACCGGGGGGTCCTTTTCCACACCGACGCCACCCAGGCCATCGGCAAGATCCCAATAGACGTCCAGGAGCTGGACGTGGACTTTCTGAGCCTTTCCGGACACAAGATCTACGGTCCCAAAGGCGTTGGCGCCCTTTACATGAGAGAGGATGGCCTTCTCGACCAGTTCATCCATGGGGGTGAACAGGAGAGGGGGCTTCGTGCCGGAACCGAAAACGTGATCGGGATCGTGGGGCTTGGTAAAGCCGCAGAGCTTGCAGGCCAGCATCTCTCCCACACGAAGGAGATTCAGAGGCTTCGGGATCAGTTGGAGCGAGGAATCATTGACATTGTCCCCGAGGCGAGGCTGAACGGTCACTCCGCTGACCGCCTTCCAAACACGATCAACATGATGCTTCCGGGCCTTCGTGGCGAGTCTGTGGTGCTGGCACTGGATCAAAAGGGCGTCTCCATCTCGTCTGGGTCTGCGTGCCATTCGGGTTCGTCTGCGCCATCCCACGTTCTGCTGGCGATGGGCCTTTCCGAAGACGAGGTGCACTGCTCGGTTCGCATCTCCTTGGGCGTTAGGAACACCGAAGAGGAGATCGACCGGACATTGTCGCTTTTGGACGAGATAATTCACGACCAAAACGCAATCGTCCGCTTCACGGTCTGTCGTTGAATCATCACGAAGAAGAGGGGTGCGGTGAAGATGAGATCACGGCAGACGATCAAAGGTCCGAGGTTCGAGATCCAAAACTACATGACGCACACCTTCGGCGAGGAGATCGCAAGAGACGTCTTCAAAGGTCTGACATCAAATCAGAAGTTCATCCCAAGCAAGTACTTCTACGACGAGCGCGGCTCGCTCCTCTTCGAGGAGATCTGCAGGCTTCCCGAGTATTACCAGACCCGAACGGAGCTCTCCATCCTTGAGGAGAATGCGGAGGAGATCATGGAGTCTTTCGATTGCGGCGACCTCGTGGAGATGGGATCTGGCGCGAACTGGAAGATTTGTAGGCTCATAGATGCCGCAAACAAGCAAGGGGAGAATGTGCGATACGTCCCTGTGGACATGAGCAAGTCCGCCCTCGTGGCCGCATCTGAGGACCTGATCTGCAAATACCCCAAGCTGAATATCTTGGGGATGGTCGCCGATTTCACTTGCCACATGGACAGGATCCCCAAAGATCGCTCCAAGCTGATCATCCTTTTTGGGAGCACCATCGGAAACTTCGATGAGGTGGAGTCCCGAAGTCTGCTCAGATCGGTTGCAGGCTCGATGAACCCCGACGATCGCTTCTTGATTGGCCTGGACATGATAAAGCAAAAAGATGTTCTGGAGAACGCTTACAACGACTCTGAGGGAGTTACCTGCAAGTTCAACAAGAACGCTCTATTCGTCATAAACAGGGAGCTGAACGCAAACTTCGATCCCGACCTTTTCGATCATCTCGCCTTCTTCAATGAAGAAAAAGAGAGAATAGAGATGCACCTCTTGGCGAAAAAAGAGATCTCGGTCGAGGTTGAAGATCTGGACCTATCGGTAACTTTTGAGAAGGGCGAGACCATCCACACCGAGATATCCCGAAAGTTCAGCGAGGCGAGCGCGACCAGGATGTTCTCCGATGCGAATCTCGCCGTCGAGCAGTGGTTCTTCGATCCCCATGACTGGTTTTCCCTCGCAAAGCTTTCGAGGTCTGACCTCTGATGGAAATGATGGAACGCTCGGAATCGAAACGGCGAAATAGCACGCACGGCGCTCTTGATACCGGCGGCAGGTAAGCCCGCCAGGATAGCCAATATCACGGGCACTCCGCCCATGTCCTTCGTCTTCGTCTACTCCTCCAGCCAGCCCGTGGTCAACCAGTGCTCGTACTCGTGCGTCCACTCGTCCTTGTTCATCTTCACGAGACTGCCAAACATCTCCCTCATCATCTTGTGCACCTCTTCTTGCTCTGGGTAGGTCGTCTGGTTCTCGATCGCCTCCGCCAGATTCTGGCCCAGCTTGATAGCATCTTTCTCGGCTTTCTCCATCGTCTCGGGAATACTCATCGCAGCGCCCACACGGCCCACGGCGTTGGCGCCCATCGCAATGAGTATGCTGTTCATGTAATCGGCAACTTCCTCTTGACCCTGGCTCCCAGCGGTGGAGACCGCGCAGCTGTACTTTCCGTGGAGAAGCTGGCAGTGTATTGCATCTGACATCCGGTCTATCAGCGTCTTTAGCTGGGCCGTGACCGTGTTGAAGTAGACGGGCGAGCCTAGGACTAGGCCGTCGCTCTCCAGGATTTTATCGTACACCTCTTTGAAGTCGTCCTCGTGGACGCACTCGCCTGTCTTGTAGCAGACGCCACAGGCGTTGCAGTAGTCGATCTTCAGCTTGCAAAGGTCCACCAGTTCCACCTCTGCACCATTCTCCTTTGCTCCATCCAGGACCTTCTCCACCAGCTTCAAGGTCTGGCTCTCAGATCCACGGGGGCTCCCGTTAATGCCCAAAATTTTCATCCCGAATTCCTCCAAACATACCTAGAAATTTCCATAACATTAAACTTGTCGATCCCTGCGAGGGTGATCTGAAACCAAAAAAACCGAAACCTCAAATCCGAAGAAACGGTCCCGAAGATGGTAAGCGACATTGGGCTTCGATCCGGGAGAAGATTTTATATGCAATCATATCAATTAATATCAGGAAGTCAGAGGGGTGGACGAAGATGACAAAGGTGATATGTTCCAGGTGCATGGAAGTCTTTGACGAAGATGGCGACAGGTGTCCTCGGTGCGATGCAGGATCGCCCCATGCCTACGATTTTGGGAACAGCGACGATTACGTCAACTACCCGCCACTAAAGTGACGGGCATGTAATGTGCCCTGGTTGACCAGATCCCCGATCGAGGAGTTTTACAAGATCGGGAGCCGATACGAAAGAATTTACAGTCGAGAACCAATTAGATGAAACTAATTGGATCTCGCCAGAATAGTGCTTAACGATACGAATAGGCCAAAATCCCAAACTCTTACGAGTTAGAGATTTGGCTCAAAGGTATCGTTAAACACTATAGTTACCCTGGAATGCCGCCTCAGTTTCAGGCTCTAAGGGTGCCGGTTAAACAGTCCTGGGAGGTAGGGACAGTGCTTGCACCATACAAACCTTTCAGTATCAGATCGAGAGGAAGTCGGATCCCAAGATTGACTCCACAATCTTTGGTACGCATAACTCCAAAAAATGGAGGTGAACTCTATGTTAGTTTACGTAAAAAACCAATACGGAAAACCGCTAATGCCCTGTAAACCCTCGAAGGCCAGAAAACTTTTGAGCGAAGGTAAGGCCCAGGTTTTGAGGACTACTCCATTCACGATTAAACTTCTTTTTGGAAGCAGTGGGTACACTCAGCCCGTAATAGCAGGCATGGATTCCGGCTCTAAAGTAGTTGGATGTGCTGCCATTGCTAACGGAAATGTACTATATCAGTCAGAAGTTCAGTTAAGGCAAGATGTTTCTAAAAAGATGGATCAACGGAGGATGTACCGAAGAACTCGGAGATGTCGAAAAACGAGGTACAGGCCAGCGAGGTTCAATAATCGGGCAGCTTCGAGAAGAGTGGGAAGGCTTGCGCCTTCAATAAGGAACAAGCTTGAATCCCATATTCGAGAAAAGAATTTTGTGGAATCCATCTTGCCGGTTACCAGGTGGAAAGTAGAAACAGCTTCCTTTGACATCCACAAAATAACTAATCCAGAAGTTTCAGATATTGAGTTATCAGGAAGGCCCACAAAAGGGGTTCTACAACGTCAAAGCCTTTGTACTGGATAGGGACGGCTACACATGCCAGCACTGTAAAGGCAAATCAAAGGAAAAAAGGTTAGATTGCCATCATCTCATTTTCAGGAGCAGGGGTGGGGCTGATATCCCAGAGAACCTTATAACTTTATGCAAAATCTGCCATAAAGCACTCCATGCCGGAGAGTTTGAACTAAAGAAAAAGCGATCAAAAACCAAACATGCGACCAAAATGGGAATTATCAAAAGCCAGCTTAAAAAATCAAGCTGGCAGTTTGAGGAAATTTTCGGATACGAAACCAAGTTCAGAAGAGAACAATTTTTAGAACTTCCAAAAACTCACTGCAATGATGCTGTTGCTATCTGTTGCGAGGACGGGCAGACTGTAAAGCTGGATAATACAGTCTACCACAAAAAACACGTCCCTGCGGGTGACTACCAGCAAACGAGAGGGAAGAAGTCAGAGAAGAAAATCCCTACCGGAAAAGTGTTTGGCCTTAGAAAGTTCGATCATATAAAAACCGAAAAGGGGATAGATTTCATAAGAGGGAAGAGGTCAAGTGGATATTTTACGTTATGTGATGTTTTCGGCAAAATGATAACTACAAGTATAAATATTATGAGAAACTGCATCAGATTAAGGGCGAGCGGTACAACCTTAATTCAGGCTGTGAATATTTGAACGCATTCTTCCCCCCACTAAAGTAGGGGGGATCCTGCTGCGTTCGTCCTGAAAGCTATTCTTTCATACAGACAAGGCCGTCTCCGTTTACCGGGAACTCCCTGGGCTTTCTCCAATGGCATGGCAGTCGGGGTGATTACGCAACGCCAAAGAGCGAACCTCTCGACTGGGACCTTGCAAAACCAGAACGAGAATACCTGCAGAACATAAATTACCTGGACCACGTCGCAACGAGGCTGAAGGCCGAGGACCGGGACGCTGCCATAATCGAGTTCATGGAGCTGACCAACTACAATTTCGACTTCGCCATCTACGTTAAGGTCTTCAATTCCATAACCAACGTGGCCCGGCTCTCCAAGTCCGACTTTGCCATGGTCTTCACCACGGGAATTTCGCCCTACATAAGCGAAGAAGAGTCCGGCCCCACAGAAAAGTTCGTCCACAACTATGGCGCCCGGGTCCACCACATGGCCTTCCAGACCGATCGGATCGAAGATACATATTCCGCGCTGAAGGAGGATGGGATAGACTTTCTAATAGAGAGCTGGTGGGCGCCCCCGACGAAGGGCTGAAGCAGACGTTCACCCAGCCCTCAGAGAACACGTTGTTGGTCAATGAGTACATCCACCGCTATGGCGACTTCGACGGCTTCTTCACCAAAAGCAACGTGACCCGCCTCACCGAGGCCACCGAAAAGCAGTGAGAATCATGAACGGTTCGATCCGGCTTGGGATAAGCCTTGAAACCTGCGATCTTGCCGCCTTCACGTGCTCAATTTTTACGGGTCTTATGATAAAGCCCATCCGCAAGCATCCAACGTTATCGACTTTTGCCTCGCCGATCTCTTCTGGACCAGATGGTGGCAAGAACGGGGCCGGATATGTTGTGCCAGACGCTGAATATGGCGCCTGGAATGGCGACTGCGGGGTTGAAGTGTGACATTGCCAAGGCCACTGAAAGGCCGGAGTTTTGCATCCCGACTTCTGCGGCGATGGCCCTTTTTCTGGGTTCGTTCATCCCCACGGCAAGGCCTGCACCATAACCTAGCGCCAGTCCCAAGAGGTTGTGCAGGATGACGACTGCAAATAAGGTCAGAGCACAGGTGAGTATCTGCTGAGCGTTTGCGCCTATGACTGCACCCACAACGACGACAATTGTGGTAACTGAGACCAAAGGCAAGACTGCAATTCCCCTTTCAACCTGTTCAGAAAAACGGATGTGAACTGCAAGGCCCAGGAGAACAGGGATCAGGACGATCTTGACGGCCGAGATGAAAAGACCACCAACAGGAACTGGGGCCCAAGTTTCTGCAAGCCAGAGCGTCAAAAGTGGCGTCATTATCGGAGCCAAGAGGGTCGAGATCGAGGTCATGGTGACCGAAAGCGCAACGTCCCCTTTTGCAAGATAAGTTATGACGTTGGAAGCAGTTCCTCCGGGACATGCTCCAAGAAGGACGACGCCAACTGCAAGGTCATCTGGAAGCGCAAAAGCCTTGGCAAGACCATAGGCAAGAAGCGGCATTATGGAATACTGTGCTAAAACCCCCACAGCCACGTACTTTGGCCTGATCAAAACCTCACTGAAATCCTCCATCCGAAGTGTCATTCCCATGCCGAACATGATCACCCCCAAAAGAAGTGGGATGTGGGGAAGTGCAGCCTGGAAGGTGGACGGCCTTAAGAGGCCAACGACTGCGGCCAGGATCACCAGAACGGCGAAGTAGTTACTGACAACTTGGCTCAAGGTCTTGAGGGAAATAAGGCGGTTCATAATGCGGGTGTACACGGGCGGAGTATTTCAAAGCTGTGAACCCTCGCCCGGTTTTCGTGCTCCTTTAAGAAGCGGTCCAGCAATCCAAAACCGAGTGATGAAAAAGGCCAAATAGGGCTTTAAATCCGAAAAGAACGATGATTTCCGGCGTCAAAGTCAATTGTGGGACGGCCTCTTTAAATCGATAAAATATCGATGACTGTTCAGAAGAAACCGAACGCAGAGTTTCAATCATGCTGATCAGGGAAATCTGGGCAACAAAGACTCGAAGATGTCTGAAATCTGGAAAACCGGCCGCACGTAATTTGATTTGCAACCAATGTGGTAGAATAATATGTCATCACTTCTATAAATTTTGTGGTAGGGGGCTGAGTAATTATGAAAAAAGTAAAGTATTTATGTTGAAAACGCTTAGTAATACTAGTAACTGTATGGAGGTAGGTCTAATGACGGAATCTCATAGATATATGACCACTAACCAAGGTCATCCCATCACTGATGACGATAACTCTCTGACCGTTGGAAACCGCGGTCCGACTTTGCTACAGGACTTCCAATTCGTCGAAAAGATCGCCCACTTCGATAGGGAGCGCATCCCGGAGAGGGTGGTGCATGCCAAGGGTGCCGGAGCCTTCGGTCACTTCCAAGTTTATGAGCCCATGGCCAATTACACCAAGGCCAAATTTTTGCAAGATCCGAGCAAAGAGACGCCCGTCTTTGTGAGGTTTTCCACAGTCGTGGGGGGCCGGGGTTCTGCGGATACTGTGAGGGATGTGAGAGGTTTTGCGGTGAAGTTCTACACGGAAGATGGAAACTACGACATCGTGGGCAACGACATACCTGTGTTTTTCATCAGAGATGCCATGAAATTTCCGGATCTGGTTCACGCCGTAAAGGCAGAGCCAGACAACAATATCCCCTCATCGTCGACGGGGCACAACAACTTTTGGGATTTCGTATCCCTGACGCCAGAGTCAACTCACATGCTCACCTGGCTCTTCTCGGACCGGGGAACGCCAGCAAGCTACAGAATGGTAGAGGGCTTCGGGGTTAACACCTACAAGTGGGTCAACATGGACGGCGAGGCTGTCTTAGTTAAGTACCACTGGAAGCCGATGCTGGGGGTGCACAACCTCGACCAGAACGCCACTAGGATAGCTGGTGAGGACCCGGACTATCTCACTCGGGATCTGTGGGAGGCGATAGAGCGTGGAGAGTTCGTGGAGTACGATCTCTACGTGCAGATTATGGAGATCTCCGAGGAGCTGAATCAGACCTTCGACCCCTTGGATCCCACCAAGACTTGGCCAGAGGACAAGTTCCCCTTGATGCCGGTAGGAAAGATGGTCCTGGATCGCAACCCTGATAACTTCTTCACTCAGGTGGAGCAGGCGGCTTTCTGCCCGGCAAACCTCGTTTCCGGCATCGAGTTTTCAGACGATAAGCTGCTACAGGGCAGGACCTTTTCCTACGTCGACACCCAACGCTACCGTCTGGGGGCTAACTTCAACGAACTTCCAACCAATAAGCCACTGGTGCCCGTGGCCAATAACCAGCGCGATGGGGCGATGCAGTACCAGGTTTTCGAAGGCTCCGTCAATTACGGGCCTAGCAGCCAAGATGGAGTCAAACCGGCGCCAGAGGAGGGGACTGCCTACGAGCCTTATATCGAGGGGAACGTGACCCGGGAGAAGATCTACAAGACGGATGACTTCACCCAGGCCGGGGAGCGGTACCGCTTGATGGACCCAACGGAAAAAGAACACCTGGTGGGTAACTTAGTGGCCGATATCAGTCAGGTAACCAAACCAGAGATACAGATGCGCGCCGTCGAGAACCTGCGCCAGGCGAATGAAGACCTGGCCGCGTCTGTGGCTTCTGGTCTTGGCCTGGAGATGTAGATGAGAACTTGGTCAAGTCGATGAGAACTATAGTCGAGAACCGATTAGATGGGGCGCAGAGGCTTGCCGAACGTCTGAACGGTTCCATTTGGATTTTGGCCGAAAGGACAGAAAGCGCCTGGAGCCTTTGGCTCCAGGTTGTGCGCCGGATTGAAGCGAAAGGTGGGAACTTTTCGGGTCGATTTTCTGATTGGCATATTTTTTGGGGGCGTTCTTTTGGCACCGAGCCAGAAATGATCCATTCAGGGATGTGAACACGAACTCGGACTTGCGACTTCGGCCATAAACCGATCGATGATCTCGCAGGGGGCAAGGTCGATTATCGGGACCTTGGCGTTTCCAAGTTCGGTCTTCACGACGAGGACGCCACTTTTCCCCATTCCGCTTTTGATCTCTTCGGGCGCGGTCACCACGCTGACATCTGATACGCCAGCGCCCTCTGCCATTCGGACAAGGTCCGCTTTCCTGCAGGTGCAGGTTGGCTGACAGCCCGTCGAGCCGTAACAGCCGTTGTCCAGAATTATCAAGAGATAGTTTTTTGGGTCCTGATCGGCCAAGGTGGCCAAAGTTCCAAGGTTCATCAGAACGGAGCCGTCTCCGTCCAGAGCGATCACCCTTCGATCCGGTCGGGAGAGGGCGAAGCCAAGGCCGATGGATGAGGCCATTCCCATCGAGCCGAGCATGTAGAAGTTGGCAGAAGAGTCGTGGACCGCGTAAAGTTCCCGGCTGGGAAAGCCTATGTTGGAGACGACAAGGGCGTCTTGGGACTTTGCCTCTTTGGCTATGATGGTGATGGCGTCGATTCGTTTCAAGGTGGAATTCTCCTTGGATTTTTCGAACTGGCTAATCTGAAAAGTTCTGGACGAAACCGGCAAGACCCGAATCCCTGGCCAGGGTGATAACTCCTGCCCTGTAACCAGTCATCTGGATCCTGCCGGAGACGCGTGCGGTCAATCTCATTATCTAAAGAGATGTTGGCGCTTCCGATATATAGTGTTTAACCAAAGGTCAGGTCTCAATTTCCAAAAGCAAGGCCTCGATCTCGGTTTTGAGTGGCTTAATCTCGTTTTTCAAGACGTTGACAACCACATCCCAGTCGACCCCGAAATACTGGTGGATGAGCTTGTCTCTCATCCCGGCGATGAGCCTCCACTCGATCTCGGAGTGACTGTCCTTTAGCTCTTGAGATACGTTCTTGACAGCTTCGCCTATATAGTCATGAACCTTAGACTTGACACTTAATGCGGCATACTGGACGTGTCATCTGCTACAAAACCCGTAGTTTCTTGGGTTGACATCGCCTTTGCGCATCGGATAAGTGTCAAACTTGGCGTTCAGGACTATAATCTCCAAGCTCCTTACACAAGCCCTGCTGAGAACCGGGTCCCTCATTAGATCCTTTGCATCTACCTTGACTTTGTCAGATTACCTTGGCGATTCCGTTTCTCTCTTTTCAGTGAAATACATCTTTGGTCCGATCCGTTAAGATCATGATGAGGCCAATAGAATTCAAATTTGATTTGGGTCTAGGAGACCT
>Ga0208771_1000203_pt1 | contig 37873 bp, 28 predicted proteins | sample AntAceMetag02UKX_FD_184775 | JGI IMG/M metagenome (GOLD analysis project Ga0208771, IMG submission 184775) | Saline lake microbial communities from Ace Lake, Antarctica - Antarctic Ace Lake Metagenome 02UKX (SPAdes) (version 2) | ecosystem: Environmental > Aquatic > Non-marine Saline and... | reverse complement strand
GTCGACGAGATTTATACTTACAACGGCAGCCGATTCGACCTGCCCTTTATCAAGGCCAAACTCGGCGTGGATTTGAAGCAGCACTTCGGGCACAGGGATTTGATGTACGACTGCTGGAAGCAGAACCTCAAGGGGGGATTGAAGAAGGTCGAGCAGTTGCTACAAATAGAAAGAAAGCTGACAGATGTCGACGGATACAGGGCGGTTCTGCTCTGGTGGGATTATGTTAACAATCAAAATCGGCGGGCGCTCGAGACACTGCTGGAATATAACCGGGAAGATGTGGTCAATTTGAGGGTTCTGAGAAAAAAACTGGTTGTAGATTAAGCATCAGCCAGTATTGACAGACTCGAGCAAAGCTGTTAGACTGGTTTTGTCGCATTGGTACACACATAGTGATATTCATGCAGGGGTTGGTAAAATGAAAGCTGTAAAACCTTCAATCGCAGTAATGATTCTGATGTATTTGCTGATATTGTCGCCGTCTCCGGCCTCGGCACGCGTTGGTTTTCACGTGGGCTTCGGACACGGCCATTTCGCATGGCACGGCGGATATCGTCATCACCGGGTGCATCGACGCTGGCATCACCCGAGGCACTTCTGTGCGCCCGCGCCGGTGATCGTGGTAGACACATGGCGCAGGCGTCGGCCTGTGATAATTGAAAAACACATTGTGGTCGAGAGGCCGACGGTAATAGAGAGAACTGAGGTGATTGTAGAAACACCCCAACAGGACGAAGATACAACAAAGCTGTACAGGAAATTACGCAATAAGAAGAGCCAACTTCTCAAGAGACTGCAACTCGGTGACAGCCAGCAACGCAAAAAGGCGATTCGCGAACTGGCCGGCTTTTCTTTTGACGATAATGTAAGAGAGTCGCTTGAAAAAGTTTTGCTTTCGGATCCCGATCCGCAGTTGCGAATAGAAGCTGCGAAAGCATTTGCTGGCGTAAGGAACAAAGATGCGCTTGCGGTTTTGAAAAAAGTCAGGATTGCAGACCCGGACGCCGAAGTTCGCAGCCAGGCCGATATTGCAATCACAACAATTGAAGGTTCGTAGCCAAAACACCAGAACCCCCGAGGGGTAACACGGTTTTTTTGCTTTGTTTTCCCCTTCTTTTGTGCTATTTTGTCCGACTAAAGAACGAAAACACCCATGGGCGGAAAGCTTCCTCGAAATAATTAAATTTGACTTGTGCTCTAAAGTGTTTGACGGCAATTGTATTTGGTCAATAATATCTGAGGCACCTTTCTATGGAATCATCCAGCTTACAGGAATTAGAACAAATTCCCGGCGTTGGCAAAACTATTGCCCGGGATATGCATAATATCGGCATCCATTCTACCTCCTCTTGGGATTTGTTTACACTTTCTATCTCGGCAATTCTACGGCCAAGGATATCCCCGGACTGACCTGCCGTACTGATCTATGTGCACGCCCGGGCCATAAGCATCTTCTTTGATTTGTAGTCGCTCGTTATGCACGCCGCCGAAATCGGGCCATACCGTAACCGGCCGTCCGTACTTGTCCTTGTGAACGCCGGGGCCGTAGCCGTCTATTTCCAAACCGTCCCATGATGTGCTGTACTGTGACTGCTGCAAGCTATAGTTCTCCGCAAGTATGCCTGCCGTTCCACACCCCGCAATCAACACAAGGGCGACCAACAAAATCGTCTTCTTCATTTCCTAATCTCTTTAAACAACTAATATCGATGTTAAAGATCCGCCTCAAAAAATCATCAGTGAAAATCCCAGCCGTCCCGGTTGCGCCAGAAGCAATTATAGCCTATTCTCGCTGACAAGAAAGGAAAATCCAGAGAAACATTGCCATTTAAGCCGTCATAAGCTACACTTATGGCCATGAAAAAGGCAGAAATTCGAGCAGGAATTAAGCAAAGAACACGAAGAACAGGCAATCGTTAAAAATGGTGCAGTTACATTACTACACTTTTAAAGGAGACGTTATGAAGATTCTGAGAGTTTTCGTCATTATTGTGAACGCTATACTTTTGTCTTTTGGCATTATTGATTACGTACCTAAATACGACAACTACGGGGCTGAATCACACGTGTATTTTTCAATCTTTTGTGTGACATTGATTGTGAGCCTTATTGCTTTGTTTAAGCAGAATATAAAAAGCCTCAGAATTCTTGCGCTTGTTTTGAACTTTATAGGTGCGGCGATAGTGATTGCTCTAATAATAGTCCACGACTACTACCGGATAAAAGACCTGATCGGTTTCGTGCTTGCGATACTAATCCTGAATCTTATTGTTTTGTTTCTAAGTTCCGGATTCAAGGGTGGTTGGTTAGGCATGTACTTCAAGCGCAAAGCCCTTGCCGAGCAGGTAAGAATTGAAGCCTTGAAAGAGAAGCTAAAGAAGGATGAGTAGAAAAATAAGTAAAGAGACAATCGTTAAAATAGTGCGGTAAGATTACTACACTTTTGATAGGAGACGTTATGAAGATTATGAGAATCCTTTTGGGCATTGTGAACTTTGGTCTTTTGGCCTTTTTTATCTGCTCCTTCTTCAGAGAATACAACCCATCTTTCGAGGCCGGTTCGTTTGTGAGTTTCGGATTGTTGGTTCTGATATTCTCATCGACAATAATTGCCCTATTTTTACCATTCAACAAAATCCTTAAAATCCTTGCCGTCCTCTCGAATCTCGTGGGCCTGGTTGCGATAATCGTTTTGCTCATAGCGATTGTGGAAGTTTCGATGAGCCTTATTGTTGCGGGGTTTCTGGGCCTTTTACTCTTAAATGCAATCGTTCTGCTTTTGAGTCTCCGCTCACAGGAGAAACCGGCTGATTCGGGAGAGAGGAGCAAACCATGAGAATACTTGCGGTTTTTATGAACATTGGTTTCTTAATCTTCATCGCTGTTATGTGGTATGTGTACGGCACGCCTAAAAACGAGCATGATTTCTTAAATGTTTGCGTCTCAACTGCATCACCGATAGTCAATCTCATACTCATATGCCTGCTTTTTCCAAAAAAGGGGGCGAGGCCGTTCTTCAAGCAGAAAGACCTTGAGGAGCAAATGAAAATTGAAGCCCTTACCCGCGGCAGTGCACAGTCGGAGAAGGACAATCCATGAACAAAAAACAAAAGATCATTCGTTTTGTGAGTATTGTTGTGTTCTCTCTGATTGCATACGGCGCCCTTTTCGGCTTTCGCCAGATGAGTAAAGTTACTATTATGTGCATAGTATTTGTTCTAATCGCCTGTGGTCTTCTCGAAACATTCAACGACAAGAAGCAAAAGAAGGATGAGCAGGAAGAATAAGTAAATCAGGGCGGCTTGACGACAATCGGACTTGCGGCAATCGATGGGGAATATAGGGGCGAGGTGAATTCTCCGGCCGTTCCGGATTTGGCAACTGTTCAAAAAACCGACTAAAGTGTTGAAAACGATGCCTAAGACTTGTTGTGGACGCATGTTAGAAAAACTTCCTTTTGTCTCCGTTTTTCCCTTGAATTATGGCATATTTATGCTATGATGGCCCACCTTATGAATACGAATACTTTTGACAATATGCAGCAAGTAAATTGCACCATACCCCCCGATGACGTGCGGTTTTTGGACGGCCAGGCAAAGCGGCACGGCACGAATCGTTCCGATATTATACGACGGGCGATTATAGTCTACAGAAAACAGGTGCAGCGAAAGGCCCAGCGAAAGCGAGGGTAAGAAGACTTGTTGGAATTAAAGGCGAGCCCGGGTGTGAAACTTGTTTGCACACGCGGAATCATTTAATAAAAGAGATTGGACGAGTCCGCCCTAAGCGGATAAATATTGAACAACCAACGCCAATAATAACTTCGCGTCTCTGCGCCTTCGCGGGATAAAAAAGAAAAAACCAAACCTGCCCAAAAAAATCCCTTCCTCTGCGAGCCTGGCCCCAGGGGCCTCCACGCTCCCCGCTGTACGCTAAACGCTGCCTTACCAAGCTTCGCAAGGCCTAGCCTTCTCGGCCGGGATCAAACTTGGCTGGCCCCGTAGATGCTCGCATCGAAAGGGGCAAACCGATTTTGATCCCCAAGGCGTTGCCACCAACGCCGCCGAAGCACACTCAGCGAAACCAGCGAAATCAGCTTCTAAAACAAATCCCGTAAATCCTGTAATCCCCGCAAGGGGCCCGAGGGGCCTGTCAAAAAAATCTCTGCGTGCTCTGCGGCCTCCGCGGTAAAACAACCCCCACTCGCAGGCGAAGCATTTTCGCACAAACGCGCAAGTTCCCCTTTCACTTTTGCAAAAAATCCGCATATTTCTGTATCTTTTCCGTACAAAAATGCAAAATTCTGCACTTTTTCAGCACTTTTTTACCCCCTTTTTCACCAAACTTGCGCGTTTGTGCGCGCTAAATCGTCAGTATAAGCCCAAAAACAAACATCACCCCCAAAAACACCCCAAAATTTTCCCCCAAATCCCCCAATTTTCAAAAAATCCCGTTTTTCAATCTCGAATTGAGAATGCGGCAGGGAAGTTTTTTGAGAGCAGTTGGGCTGATCGCGGAGGCGGGTGGACTAAAAGACTGTTTTGATTCCTAAAGTAAGGTGGTATAATCGGCCGTTAATAGGATAGAGTTGGATTATTTTTAACTAAGCAGGAGATATGATATGAAAAGAAACGCCTTGGTAATTCTCTTAATGAGCTTATTTGCTTCAACAGTCGCGTTTTCCCAGGAGCACGGTAAGCCCAAGCGCAAGGCTGCGCCCAAAAAAGGGGATATGGAACAGCGGATGCGCCTGCAGCGCGGACAATTGGAATTAGAGCGACAGAAATCGAAGCTGGCGTTCGAGAAGCAGATGCGAGAACTGGAATTGGACGAACGAAGAGCCAAGCTCAAAAGACAGCAAAAGGCCCCCATGCATAAAAAATCCTACAAGCATGGCGGTCACAGCATGATGTGTCCGCTTATTCTTCTTTTCTGCCTGATCGTCAACATTCTGCTGACCGTCTGGGTCTACACTGACATACGTCAGCGAAATTCCGGCTCGGGGATATGGGTAGCTCTGACACTGCTGACCGGCATTTTAGGAGCACTCGTATACGCAGTCGTCCGATTAGGTGACACCGCGGTTCCGAAATCCTGATCACAAGATTTGAAGTTATGATAGACTTGCGTAGTGATACGGTTACTTTGCCGTCGCCGACGATGCGGCAGGCTATTTTCGATGCCCCGTTGGGCGATGACGTGTTCGGGGACGATCCGACCGTTAACAAGCTCCAGGCCGCAGCCGCCGACGTTGTTGGCAAAGAGGCGGCCTTGCTTGTTCCGAGCGGCACAATGGCTAACCTTGTCAGCGTGCTGGCCCATTGTCGACGTGGTGAAGAGGTGATCCTCGGTTCGCAGGCCCATATATTCTGGTATGAGTGCGGTGGAATGTCCGCGGTCGGCGGGCTTCATCCTCATACGGTGCCTAATCAAAAGGACGGGACGATTCTTCTGGAAGATATTGAAAAGGCGATTCGGCCTTTCAACGATCATTTTCCGCGCACCCGTTTGATCTGTCTTGAGAATACGCACAACCGCTGCAGGGGAGCGATTTTGACGCCGGAGTACACCGATTCGGCTGGGGCTCTGGCGAAAGAAAAGGGGCTGAAGGTTTATATCGACGGAGCAAGGATATTTAATGCCTCGGTTGCACTGGGTGTGGATGTCAAAGACCTGACAAGGAGCGCAGATTCCGTAAGCTTTTGTCTGAGTAAAGGTCTGGCGTGTCCGGTGGGGTCGTTAGTATGTGGCTCGAAAGAGTTCATCGCCGAAGCGAGGCGAATGCGCAAGAGCCTTGGCGGCGGCATGCGACAAGCCGGGATTATCGCAGCGGCCGGCTTAGTGGCTCTCGATGAGATGATCGACAGGCTCAGCGAAGACCATGCCAACGCAAAAACACTGGCTGAAGGGATTTCGAATATCGAAGGGCTGTCGGTGGATATCGAAAGCGTACATACGAACATGGTGTACGTGGAAGTTTCAGATTCTGCCATCGAACCGGAAGCCTTCCTCGAACAATGCCGCCAAAAGGGGCTCGATTTCGTTCAGACAGATACGCGTACATTTCGAATGGTCACCCATTACGGCATCGACAAATCTCACGTAGACAATGCCGTCAGCATCCTTGCTGACGTGGCAAAGCGTTGATTCTCCCTCCAAATCGCACACGGTTGCAATTATCAGCCGGATTTGATATTGTACTGCGCAAAGCTTTTTTTTCGGTTCTAAAAGGATATTGAGTATGGATTTTTGTATTGAAGACGCTCGGACGAAGCCGATTCCGAAGCTGAAAGAGCTTATTAATGACGGCATAATAACGCTTGAGGACGCCACAGACTGGCTTCGTAGCATATACGAGATTCGTTTCTTCGAGGAGAAGGTCTTCGATCTGTTGGGCCAGAACATCATCAAGGGCGCTTCGCATCTTTACGCGGGGCAGGAGGCTGTGGCCGTTGGGGCAATTGCCGCTATCGAGCGCGGCGACGTCATCGCATCAACGCACCGAGGCCACGGCCACTGCGGCGCCGTCGGCAATAAATATGCCGACAGCGAAGAGGACCGACAAAACCACTGGAACCGGATGATGGCCGAGTTGATGGGAAAAGAGACCGGCTACTGCAAGGGCAGGGGCGGTTCGATGCACATCGCCGACGTCGAGAAGTGCAACAACCTCGGCTCGACCGGCATCGTCGGCGGCAACCAGGCGCCGGCGGTCGGGGCGGCGATGGCTGAGAAATATAAGAAGAGCGGAAGAGTTGTGCTCTCGTTTTTCGGCGACGGCTCCACTAATACAGGGAGCTTTCACGAATCGATGAATATGGCGTCGGCTTTGAAAGTGCCGTTAGTAGCGATAGTCGAGAATAACCTTTATGGAATGAGCGTACCTTTTTCCGGCAGTGAAATCGAGGGCACGGTAAAGGCCAGCAACATCACTGATATTGTCGAGCGCGCTTACGCCTATAACATCCCCGCCATGATCGTCGACGGCCAGGATGCGGTGGCGGTTTACCTGGCGGTACACTCGGCGGCGAAGATGTCACGGCAGGACATGCAGACCATTATGATCGAAGCCAAGACGTATCGCTGGTTCGGCCACAGCAGAAGCGACCCGCGGGCCTACCGCACAAAGGCAGAGGAAAAAGCCTGGCACGACAGGGACCCGATTACCGTCATGAGCAAAAAACTGCTCGATGGCGAGCTTTGCACACAGGAGCAACTGGATCAGATAAAGGACAAGGCGTTCGAGACAATCGAGACGGCGACGAAATTCGGCATCGATAGTGCATGGCCCGATCCGGCTGATGTCACCAAGGATGTGTATGTCGATGAGACATACCCCGACGATATTATCGAAGCAGACAGGGTCAACAGCAAAAAAGCGATGGAAGCGACCGAGGCCTTCGACGCCTCCTTCGCCGCCTCGACCGCGAGAACCAAGAAGGAAGGAAGGGAGCAGGCGAGCGCACAGGTTAAGACGCAGTTTGGAATGGATGTAATGACAATAGGCCAGGCGGTTTGTGCGGCCCAGGCCGAGGAGCTGGAAGGCGATAGCAATGTCATCGTGATGGGTGAAGATGTCGGCCTTTATGGAGGGGCATATCAGGCAACGCGCGGGCTATCGGCGAAGTTCGGCACCGACAGGGTCATCGACACGGCGATATCGGAGGCGGCAATCACCGGCGCCGCGGTCGGCGCAGCCCTTCGGGGATTAAGGCCGGTCGCTGAGATTATGTACGTCGATTTTGTCACTATCGCTATGGACCAGCTCGTACATGTCGGCGCGTATAACCGCTATATGTTCGGCGGTAAGGCAAAGGTGCCGATGGTGCTGCGGACCGAGGGCGGAGTCGGCCGATGTATCGCCGCTCATCATTCCGAATCACTCGAGGCCTGGCTTATGCATACGCCCGGTTTGTACGTTGTGATGCCGTCGACGCCTTATGATGCCAAGGGCCTGCTTAGGGCCGCCATCCGCAGTGACAACCCGGTTGTGTTTATCGAACACAAGGCAACCTACGGCCAGTTAGGAGCCGTGCCCGAAGGCGATTACCTTATCCCGCTCGGCGCAGCGGATATCAAAAGGCCCGGCAAAGATGTGACTATTGTCAGCTACAGCAGGATGGCAATGTGGTCGCTGCAGGCGGCAAAAGTGTTAGCCGACAAACACGGAATCGACGCCGAAGTAATCGACCTGCGAACGCTCAAGCCGATGGATATTAAAACTGTAGCCGAATCTGTTCGCAAAACGGGGCGATTAGTGACGGTCAGTGAAGGATTTTGCACATGCGGCGCGGGCAGAGAAGTGACAGGTCAATACCTCAATTACGAGTTTGACGACGGCAGCCGTGGTTTCGATTATCTCGACGCGGCGCCGGTGAATCTGGCAGCGGTCGATGCGCCGCCACCGATGAGCGAGCCATTAGAGAACGCGAGTATCCCCAGTGTTGAAAAAATTGTAGAGACAGTTAAGACTCTGCTATGACAGCGAAGAATAAAAATTATAGAATCGATTGAGGATTTTTTTGATGGCGACAGAAGTAAGATTGGCCCAGCTTGGGCAGACGATGGAAGAAGGGACTATTACCGGCTTTATGATCAAGGTTGGCGACGAAGTGAAGAAGGGAGACGCGATCTTTGAAGTCGAGACCGACAAGGCTGTGCTGGAAGTGGAATCGCCCGCTGAAGGTTTTGTGAGGCACATCGCCGCCGAGGTCGGGGCGACACTGTTGGTTGGCGATCTTGTTCTGGTCCTGGGCAGAGAAGATGAAGATGTTAGTACCGACGCCGCCAAATCACCTGCAGCAGATTCGCCTGCCGTTGCAGTTGAACCGACGACAGCACCTGCTAAGCAGCCGGCTGAACAATCGGCAGAATCGCAACCGGCGGGAAAAGTCAAGGCTTCGCCGCGGGCAAAAAGGTTGGCTAAAGAGTTGGGCGTAAGTCTTGCCGCCGTGACACCGACAGGACCGGGCGGGAGAATCACCGAGCAGGATATTGAAAAAGCGGCTGAGTCGACACCCGCTAAAGCGGCCGCGGCCACGGTCGAAGCAGGTGGGGAAGTCAAACTCGGGCAGACCATACCACTTGGCAGGTTGCAGAAAATAACCGGCCAAAAGATGCTTCAGTCGAAACAGGAGATACCCTGTTTTTACCTCAGCGTAAAGGCCGATGTCACTGACATTGTCGCACTGAGAACAAAGCTGAATGAAAGCGGCGAAACAAAAGTCTCGTTCAACGATTTTATTATCAAGGCCGTCGCCGTCGGTCTCGAAAAATTCCCTCTTATGACAGGCCGATTAGCCGATGATAAGATCGAATTGGCTGAAACGATTAATATCGGCCTGGCAATCGCCCTGCCCGATGGCCTGGTCGCACCGATACTCAAAGACGTTCGGCAAAAGAGCGTTGCCAAAATTGCCGGCCAGAGTCAGGCTATTATCGAAAAGGCCCGCCAGAACAAATTATCGCCTGATGACCTCGAGGGCGGCTGTATTACCGTCAGCAATCTCGGCGCTTTTGGCGTCGATTCCTTTATCCCAATCGTCGTGCCCGGTCAGGCCAGTATTTTAGGCGTCGGCCGAATTGCAGAAACGTGTGTGCCCGACAATGGTGAGATTGCCATGCGAAAATTGATGAGCCTGACATTGTCGGTGGACCACAAGGTCAATAACGGCGCCTACGCCGCTCAGTTCCTGGATTTCACGAGAAAGGTGCTGGAGGATACTTCCAATTTCGCATAAGAAACCAATTCGCATTTCATTGCTTTCGGCAGGCCTGGCTGTTTTGCTGGTTTGCTGCGGTTGTAAGGAGAAAGAAGATGCGGTAAGGATCGGCTTTTTCGGCCCATTGACCGGCCCGACGGCACAGGCGGGACAGGCCCTGCGAAACGGCGCGCAAATTGCTGTCGATGAAATTAACGAAAAAGGTGGTTTGTTAGGCAAGCCGGTACGACTGATCGAATATGATGACAAGTCATCACCCGAGCAGGCGGTCAAGCGAACCGCCAGGTTGGTGCAGGTAGACCGGGTGACAGCTATCATCGGGTCTTTGCACAGCGGAAATATACTTGCCGCAGCGCCGTTGATCGAGCAGTGGAAGACGCCGACGGTCGGCGCGGGGACATCCCCGAGGTGGCTTCAGCAAGGTTACAAGTACCTGTTTCGCTCGGTCGGCAACAGCGCCCTTTCGGTGAGGGAACTGGTGCGTTATGCAAAGCAGGCGACCATCAAGCGCATCTGCGTGATGCAGTCCAACGACGAATACGGCACGGTCGGCGCGAAACTTTTCCTCGAATATGCGGGCAAAGAAGGGATTGAAATCGTCGCCAAGGAATCGTTTACACACGGTGACAGGGATTTCACAGGCCAGTTCGCCAGAATTATGAGCAAAGATCCCGAGGCGGTCTTTATATGGGCGCTTGGTGACGATCTCGGCGCTTTGACAAAACAGCTTCGCCAGGCCGGTTACAAAGGCCTTGTGCTGGGCGCAGAGGGTTATACGCTGCCTCAGGTGCTGGAAATTGCAGGCTCGGCGGCCGACAATGTTATTTTTGCAGCACAATACCTGATTCCTGACAAGCCGGAAAACGCCGAGGACCCGATGATGCGATCCTTTCTGGCAAAGTATTTTGAAAAGCACAGGCGAATGCCGCCTTCCGACAACGCTTACAGGGGATACGATTCTGTTTATATTATTGCCGAAGGCATAAACAAGGCGAACAGCCCGGACAGAGAAAAGATAAGAGATGCCATTGAAAACATTGAAAACTTCAAAGGTCTGGCGGGTAGTTTTTCATTCAAAGGCCGCAACGGCGAGGGCATCGATCACATGAGGTTTTTCAAAATCGCCGACGGAAAGTACACTGAAATTGAATAACAAATCACGTATGTTCAGCATCTGCAGAAGGGCGCCTGGCGACCTGAACAAATTTCCCGTTGAGAGCCGACAAGCATGTTTATTAAGATTCTGATAGGTGGTTTGACGCTCGGCGTAGTCTACGCCCTGGTGGCTCTCGGTTTTAGCCTGATATACAGGGCTTCCGGACTGATGACCTTTGTCCAGGGCGATTTCCTAATGTTAGGCGCTTTTATAGCGTACACATTATATGTCACCTTGAAGCTGCCGCTGGTCGTCACTGTCATTGTCACTCTCCTGGCGACTTTTGTTATAGGATTGCTGACTCAAAAAATCATCATAGGCCCCCTGCTCAAGAGAGGCAGCGGGCCAATCCACATCGTACTCGCCACAATCGGCCTTTCCTATTTCTTGCAGAACTTTGCAATGCTGACCTGGGGCACCGAAGTATTCAATTTCCCTTCCATCTTCGGGGACCAGCCGCTGGAAGTAGGCAGTGTAACTATCGTTCCCCAAGACGTGTGGATTGTTGTCATAGCTCTTATCTGCATGCTCGTCCTGCACCTCTTTATGACAAAAACAAAATTGGGCACTGCGATGCGCGCGGCTTCGCAGGACAAAATGGCTGCCGGCGTGCTGGGTATCAACGTGCCTCTGACCGAAGGCCTGACATGGGCTATAGCGGCTGTGATGGCGGCGATAGGAGGAATTCTGCTCGCCCCGGTTCACGGCGTTTCCGCAATGATGGGAGTCAGGATAAGTCTCAAGGGCTTTGCAGCGGCGGTTGTCGGCGGCTACGGTAATATGTACGGGGCCATGATAGGCGGCTTACTGTTCGGATTGATTGAAACGTTTTCCTCGACCTATATCAGCTCCGATTCGAAGGACATCATCACCTTTGCCGCCCTGCTGCTGGTTTTGTTCTATCTGCCAACCGGCATATTAAAGAGCACAATTATAGAGCAGGCATAAACGGAGACATTGTCACTTGCCAACATCCGCAAACAAGAAGAACATAAACACAATTAAGCTGCTATTGTCGGTGGTAGCTGTAGCGGCTCTTTTCTTTGTTCCTTCGGTACTGGCAGACCAGACGTACCTGCTGCTTATTCTCAATACCATCGGAATATATATAATCGTCAACTCAGGTCTGGACATTGTTTACGGCTATTCGGGCCAGATATCAATCGGCCAGGCCGGCTTCTACGCAATCGGCGCCTATGTATCGGCCATGCTTAGCACAAAGCTCGGTATGCCGGTGGCGGTGACTATGATCATAGGCGCACTGGCGGCCGCGGTTGTCGGAATAATAATCGCGATACCATCGACAAAGGTCGAGCATCATTTTCTCGCGCTTGTCACTATAGGTTTCGGCGAGATTGTCAGGTTGATTTTTCATAACGGCGGCGAATTTACCGGCGGGCCCGACGGAATCACAAACATCGCATCGCTCAAGCTCGGTCCGCTGGATTTCAACTCTTACGAGTCGTATTACTACGTCGTGTTGATTTGTGTTATCGTGTTATTGGCCATTAAGGTGAGCCTGGTGAATTCGCGGGTCGGGCGGGCGTTTCTGGCGATAAAGTATAATCCCGAATCCAGCCTGGCATTCGGCATAAACGTACACAGGTACAAGGTCATGGCATTTGCAGTAGGGGCCTTCTACGCAGGCTTCGGCGGTGTCTTGTATGCACACCTGTTCAGGTTTATCAGTCCCGAAACGTTCACGCTGGATCAGTCGGTGCTGTTTTTGACTATGGTTCTTTTGGGAGGGGGACGGTCCTTCTGGGGGCCGATCGCGGGCTCGGTCCTGCTGCTGATCCTCTCGGAATTCCTGCAGGTGTTTGAAGATTATCAAATGGCTGTCTACGGCGTGATAATTATGTTAGTACTGTTTTTTATGCCCACGGGAGTCGTGGGAGGAATTAAAGAAATCTTCCAAAAACGCGTGATGAAGCTTAAACACTAATGAGAAGAAGGCTGTTTCATGGCTATTCTTAAAGTCGACAATGTCACCAAGAGATTCGGCGGACTGATCGCGCTGAACAAGCTGTCTTTTGAGATAGCCGCCAACTCGATTCACGGCCTGATAGGCCCGAACGGATCGGGCAAGACGACGTGTTTCAATATAATCACAGGCTTCTACAAAACCGATCAGGGGAAAATCCTGTTCTGTGAAAATCGATTGGACAAACTAAAGCCGTTCGATATCAATCCCGCCGGCATCGCGCGGACGTTTCAACATATCAGTCTTTTTAGGGATATGACGGTGCTCGAGAACGTAATGGTCGGTAGGCATTGTCGCACAAAGGCGGGTTTGCTTGGCTCGGTATTCAAGTTTGCCGCAGTGCGAAAAGAAGAAAGGCAAATCCGTGAAAAGGCACAAGAGATTCTGGATTTTATCAAGGGCGACAAGCATCATATAGATGTTGACGACCTTGCGAAGAATTTGTCTTATGGCGACCAGCGTCTGGTTGAAATCGCCCGGGCCCTGGCAAGTGAACCGAAGCTGATGCTGCTCGACGAACCGGCCGCCGGCATGAACCCTGCCGAAAAAGATCAGCTTGAGAATATGATTTACATCATGCGGGATCAGGGAATCACCGTTTTGTTTGTCGAGCACGACATGAAGCTCGCAATGTCAATCGCCGACAGGATTACCGTTCTCGACCACGGCGCCAAAATCGCCGAGGGGACGCCGCCGCAGGTACAATCCGATCCGCTGGTGATGGATGCGTACCTGGGAAAGAAAAGAAGCGATGCTTGAGATAACCGATTTCCATTATTACTACGGCCACGTTCACGCGTTGAAGGGAATCAACCTGACCGTCAGTCAGGGCCAAATCGTTGCGCTGATTGGCGCCAACGGCGCGGGCAAGACGACCACTTTGCGGTGCATCTCCGGCATTTTGCGAAGCCGACAGGGTCAAATCGTCTTTTCAGGCGAAAATATTTGCGGCAGGCGCCAGCATCGCATAGCAAAAAAAGGTATCACGCAGGTGCTGGAAGGCAGGCGGCTTTTTGCTCACTTGACGGTATTAGAGAATCTGCAAATGGGCGCTTATCTTCGCAGTGACACCGACGGAATCAAGGCCGATATCGACAAAATGTTCGAGCTTTTCCCGAGGCTCAGGGAGCGCACGAATCAGAACGCCGGCACGCTCAGTGGGGGCGAGCAGCAGATGCTGGCAATGGCAAGGGCGCTGATGTCCAGGCCGAAACTCCTGCTTCTGGACGAACCGTCACTTGGCCTTGCGCCGATTTTCATTGACAGTATCTTCGAAGTGATTAAAAAAATAGCAGGCGACGGGGCGACGATCCTGCTTGTGGAGCAGAACGCCCGGCTGGCCCTGGAGATTTCCGACCGGGGATACGTAATGGAATTGGGCAAAATAGTAACAACAGATGATAGTCGGAACCTGCTCAACAACGACATTGTGAAGAAAAGTTATTTAGGGCAGAACCAGGAGTGAGTGAGAGTTTGCTATGGCGACTTCCAACGGCTACATAATCGGCATTGATATCGGCACGTCGGCTGTTAAGGCCCTGGCAGTAGATAGAAACGGCCGGACCGCTACGGTCAGAAAGGAACATGAAGAGGCCGAATCGCACACTCTCTGGCTTGAAACGCTGAAGAAGTGTTTCAGAGAACTCGGTGACAATATTGATCTCAGCGCCGTCGAAGCGATAGCGATAGCCGCTCAGGTCAACACCTATATTTTTTACAACAGCAATGTCGATGAGAAAGATTTGATGGTGTTGAGCTGGACTGCCGGCGGCGGTGAACGGCAACTGCAAGACATAAAGGACAGGTACGACAACGATTATTTTATCAAACACATCTCAATGACGCACCCGAATGCGATTGCTTATCCTATCCCGCGAATAACATATGTCAGGCAGGAGTTTGGTGAGCGATGGGATCAGACCGAAAAGATCCTACAGCCGAAAGACTACCTGTACTATAAGCTCACCGGTGTCTTCGCATCGGATGCGTTTACGTGGCGGGGTCTGTCAAACATTGCCGATGCCGGCTTTCACGATGAACTTTTGAAAGACAACCGGATCCCGAAGAATTATCTTCCCGAACTGCACAGCCCGTTTACAGCGGCGGCAACTTTGACGGATGAAATGTCAAACCGACTTCTTATTAACAAACCTGTTCCGGTCTATCTCGGCTGTAACGATTTTTTTGCCGGTCTTGTCGGGATGGGAATCATCGGGCCTAGGCAATACTTCGATCTTACGGGAACCTCCGAGCACCTGGGAATGATCGGCGATAAGCTCGATATTGATTCGGAATCGATCAGCAGCCCGTTCTTCAACGGCTTTGTAAAATACGGAGTCACCGCCGCCAGCGGAACCTCAATTGACTGGGCGCGCAGGAATTTCAGTTCGCCTGCGCCAAGTAACGATCATGAGCCCTTGTCCAGGAGTGTTTTTTTTCCGCCGATATTCCTGCCTTACCTGAAAGGCGAAAGAGCGCCAATATGGGACAGCAAAGCCCGCGGTGTATTGTTCGGATTGGACAGCCGAGACGATAATCAGAACCTGTTGTACTCCGTAAGAGAAGGTGTGGCTTTCAGCATTTATCACATCTGGAAGAGTCTCCAACTCGACACAACATACAGCGATCAAGGAATCAGAACAGGCGGGGCGCTTTCGGCCGACGATACGCTAAACCAGTTAAAAGCCGATATTTTTGGAACCGGCTTTGAGACGCCGAAAGAAAAAGAATGCACGGCCTTGGGAACTGCGATTATCGCCGGGGTGGGAAAGGGCTGGTTCAGTGACATTAAAGAAGGTGTCGATGCTCTTGTTCAGGTTGACCGCGTAATACAGCCGAATAGTAAACACGGAGATTTGCTCGCCGGGAGATTCGGAATATACGAGAAGCTATACCCGGCCTTGAAGAAACACTTCCACGAATTCGATAACATAAGGACCGAACACAATGAGTAATAACGTGATTTTTGGCGCCGGCAAAATCTCAAGGGGTTTTATCGCACACCTGCTGGACAGAAGCGGTGAGAAATTCGTCTTTATCGAGAAAGACCCGGAATTGGTCAGGCTGATAAACGAACGTGGGAAATATGCGCTCTACGTTTTCGGCGCACCCGAGAAGAACACGGTAATCAAAGGCGCCAAAGCTATTTCCTGTGAGGACAGGGATACGGTTGTAAAAACTTTGGCGGCTGCTGACGTGATCTATATATCTGTCGGCGGCAAGAATCTTGAAAAGCTTATACCGGTGATTACCGAAGCCCTGAGCCAGCGACTTGAGAACGATGACTGCGATTTGAGTAATATTGTCACGTGCGAGAACTGGTATTCGCCGGCGGAGACTTTGCGCAAAGGGATTTTAGGAATATTAGACGAAAAGTATATTGCGACATTCGAGGAAAAGGTGGGTATAACGGAATCTGTCATATTGCGGACAGCCATCGAAGCCGACGAGGAAATTCTAAAAAGCGATCCGCTGGCTCTGAACGTCTCGGATTTCTGGGAGATTCCGATTAACGGCAAAGGAATCAAAGGCGAACTGCCGAAGGTCGAAGGCTTTCATTTGATCAAGCCCTTCAACGCGTACCTTCACCGCAAGCTTTATACGTACAACGCCGCCAGTGCTACGATTTCTTATCTGGGATATCTCAAAGGCTACGAGACATTGGCCGAGGCCGCGGTGGACGAGGATATAAAGAAGGTCCTGATGGGCGTTTATGAAGAGACCTGCCTTGCACTGTGCAACAAATTCAACGTGTCATCTGAAGAACAGAGGCAATTACAGCATGCTTCTTACACCAAGTACAAAGATAAAAGAATCGTGGATTTCTTAGAGCGCAACGCAAGAGATCCTATCCGCAAACTCGGCCCCAACGACAGGCTGATAGGTCCGGCGAATCTGGTGTTGGAATATGGCGGCAATCCGGTTCACCTGGCGACAGCCATCGCCGCCGCTGTCTTTTATGACCATCCCGCCGATCCGATTGCCCTGCAACTGAGAGCAAAAAGAGAAACCGAAGGCATCGACGCAATTTTAAAAGACGTATGTAAGATCGACCCGGACGGCACGCTGTCATTGCTGGTTAAGGAAAAGATAGAGACACTCAGAAGCAAAGGATTGATCAAGGACAACAAATGAGCAGCTATTCACATCGCCAGCGTGTTCTGCTTGCGTTGAATCATCAGCAGCCGGATCGCGTGCCGCTTGACATGATGGGCAACGCAACGATGCTTCTGGATAAAACGTATATCAACCTGCGTGACCATCTCGGTCTGTCCGCCATACCACCGACGCGCAGCGGAACCACCGCGAACTACTACGACGAGCGCATACTGGAATACTTTGACATTGATTTTCGCCGAATTTTTTTAGGCAAGAAACCCACCGGTAAATCAGCGGCCCGCGAAGACGGCTCATACGTCGATGCGTGGGGCGTGCAATACAGAAAGGACGGCCTTTACCTCAACGCCGTGACCCATCCGCTAAAAGACGCCAAAACAGTAAGAGACGTGGAAGATTATCCCTGGCCGAAAGCAGATGAAGTATTTACCGCCGACGGCCTGGCGGAAAAAGCATCCCAAATGTTCGAGAATACCGACTACGCTCTGGTAGCGCGAAACCCTCTGTCCCTGGGTTTTCTCGACAGGGCATGCCAGTTGATGGGAATGTCCGAGTTTATGATAACCATGATGACCGCCGCCGAAGTAGCAGGCTGCCTGCTCGAACATTTGCTCTGCTTCTATGAACAGACATACGCGATATTCCTGGACGCCGTTGGTCCTCATGTCCAGATAATCGAGACCGCCGACGATTTGGGGACACAGCAGGCTTTGCTGATCTCGCCGGAGCTATACAGAAAATTCATCAAGCCCTGTGAAAAACGACTGTATGCTCTGATTCGTGAGAAAGCGCCCGTCGCCTTTATTTTCAGACACTGCGACGGCGCAATTTTCGAGATAATCGGCGACCTGATCGAAGTGGGAGTAACCATACTAAATCCCATGCAAACCTCAGCCAACGGCATGGACGGGCGTCTGCTCAAGCAGACATTTGGCGACAACATCTGTTTTCACGGCGGGATCGAAAGGATGGAAGCCGGTGTGGACGAGTTGGTATCGGAAGTCAAAACGAGAATTGATACTCTCTCGGCACAAGGCGGGTATATATTCGCATCCTGCAATCACATGATCGACGTAAAACCCGAAAATATCATCGCCATGTTTGAAACGGCCCGCGATTACGGCAAATACTGACCAGGACACCGTCTTGTCGAGCAGACAGCTTGCTTTCGCGGGGTAAATCAGCTATAATAGTCTTGTCGTATTAAGGCGCACCACGGTCGCCAAGGATGGAGATTTTCAGTCTGGAAACTTAATCGGGAAAGAAGTATTTGAAATGCTTGCAGTCGGCAGAATACTGACAGCTTGTCTGGTCCTGGGCTTTTTAACGACAGCGTTCGCGGCCGATATCATCCTCAACGAATATAACGCCGTCGACAACGCCGAGTTCTTGAACGGAGGAAACGCATCGGCCGATGAGGACGGCGGTCGCGCCTCCGATAGCTACTTCGGACGCCTGCAGGGCAACGGCGGCGACTGGTTCGAGATGGTCGTAATCACCGACCATCTGGATATGCGCAACTGGAAGCTCGAAATCTACCAGGGCGGTTCGCTTGATGAGACTTTATATCTGACCGCCGACAGCATCTGGTCGGACCTGCGAAGCGGCACGATTATCACCTTATCCGAAGACGTCGAAAGCGACATCAGCTACAATCCCTCCGCCGGCGACTGGTGGATAAATGTTCAGGCAAACGATGGCGCCGACGCTCAATATATCGAAGCCTCCAATTTCCCGGTCAGCAGCAACAATTGGCAACTCAGAATTAAGAACAACGTCGACGCAGTGGTGTTCGGGCCCGCCGGCGAAGGCGTCAGCCCCACAAGCGGCATAGGCCCGACCGAAGTATTCAGACTCGAAGCCGACCCGAGCGCATTGATTACCCCTGCCTCGGACGATTACGACGACGGCAAGACCTTAAGCACCTTCGGCGAGGCCAATCGATGGGGACAGCAGGACCTAAATCAATTGCGCTCTGTTGTTGCCCAACCTTCGACTGTCACACTGCTTGGCCCCAACGGCTGGGAAACAATAATGGGCGCGACGGTTCACCCGGTGACATGGCAGACCACGGGAACAGTCGATACCGTTTTGATTGAGTTCTCAATAGACGACGGTGAGAGGTGGTTCGAGGTCTACCCGCCCAATGCAGGCAACACCGGCAGCTACAACTGGCTTGTACCTATAGTTGATTCCCAACAGTGCCGTGTGCGCATTGTCAACGCAGCCGATCTCGCAGTTTACGACATGAGCAATCAACTCTTTTCAATTTATGAATGCCCGGTAAAAGGTGAGCTAACAGGCGACTGCGATATAACCATGCACGATTTCGCAGTCATGGCCGCATACTGGCTCGAATGCGGCCACCCCTCCTGCCTGTTCTAATCGCACATATTAAGCCAATACAGCGCCAAAATCCTGAAGTCGTGCCAATCGACTGTTTCGTCACCGTTGATGTCACCTGAAAGAACCGAACCATTCAGTTGCCAATCATTCGCCATAAGGACAAAGTCGCCAAAATCAACGGGATTGATACCATCTATATTGGCCCCTCCGCAATCACACGAGATTTGAGTTTGTACGTTGGCGATGCGCTGCGAGAACCATGTCCTGGCCGAATTGAAGGCCTCGGTGACACCGGGATAGCCGATACTGGGAAACTTGTTGTAGGGATCCGCCGCCAGAGCGTCGGTAAGGACCGGCTCGATTGTGTCGATAAAGTCCAGGATATTGGTTTCGGAGAAAGGCCCTGCCAGAAGGTCGCACATTATCCGTTCGTATTGAGCGCCAAAGACTGCATTGCCCAGAATCAGTTGCTGATATTCAGTTGGGCTGCCTCCGCCGTAGATGTCAAAGGTCGTGCTCTGAGTCGCAGCATCCACATCCCACGGCAAATACATTCTCTTTCTTGTCTCGGCGGGATTATCTTTGTTGAAGTCGAGAAAGTGGGAGTTGCGCTGATGACTGAAGAGCGAATCCGGGTTGGCCACAAAGGCATTGACCGCCGCCATGCTCAGCATTCCGCGCATATTGATAAGCTCATTCAAGTGGCTTACCAGGTTCGCATCGTCAGGAACAGAACAAAGCCCACCGTCCGGATGCAGCGGTGAGTTCGAATGCTGATATGCAAAAGGCAGATAGCAAATCTCATTTACCGTCGGACTTCGGGGATTCAGATCGTCCCCAACTTCAAGCGTAAAATTGTACTCGCCGCGATACTGATAAAGCCACGTTTCATGCCAGACGTAAAGCCCGCGATTCTGGAGAAATCTTTTGTCAAGGTGCTCGGCATTAACGTAAACACCCATGTACTCACCGTTGACATACAGCTTAACCCAGTTGCCCCGCCAAGGGTCATAGCCGTAGCCTTCCGGGCCGGATGCCATCTGATGCAGATTGCAGGCGATTCCTTCGGTAAGGACGTTATTGTCGTCACCGTTTTCCAGGCTGAGCTTGATCAAGCCGTACCAGTCCTGATCTATGTATTCGTTGATATCGATTTTAAGGCTTATCTTAACGCCTTCACCGCCAAGGGCCGAAGGTATCGGGTCGCCGGACTTGCGCCGAACAGAAACGAAAATCTTTTGGCTCTCTTCGCCATCGGCCCAAAACCAGGCCGGCTTTTCAATATCGAAAGTTTCGTCGTTAAGAACATCATTCCAGTCCGCAACGCTCATTTCTATATTGAGGGTAAGAAGCACAGCCGGGTCAAACACGTCAGGCCAATTCTGACCAAACGCAGAACCCGCCCATATAGCACCTATTGCAATAGCGCAGAGAACCAGCAATACCATCTTTTTGAAAATCATCATCCCTACTCCTTTCGTTTCAGTTGCGCTCCCACATGCCGTCGGGACGCACTTGAAGCACACCGGCATCACTATAAAAACTCAGCATTGCAACAGCGTGACCAACCAGGGATTCTGTGGCGGCATTTTCTGCTCTGAACAGATCAGCCTGGGCGTTAAGCACTCTACGACTGTTTGCTCGCCCATACTGCATGAGCAGGAGAGTATTATTGAAGCGTTTTTGAGCTAACTCAAGGCTTTCTAATTGTACACGGTGACGTTCGGCTGCTTTGGTCAGGTCTCGATAGGCCTTACGAATTTCCAATGTCACCCAATCAATCATTTCCTCGTACTCACGCTGACGCTGACTCAGTGTTATCAGTGCTTTGCGATAGATGTTTTGTTCGGCTACTCTGTCCAGCGGCAAATTAAGCTCCAAGCCATTGGCAAACATATCCGGTATCTCTTTTATCTCCGATGTGCTCAGGTTTCGTGAAGGTATTTCGACGGCAGCGGTCAGGTTTAAATCGGCACCGAGACCGTCAGCAGCCACCAGAACTTTTCTCTCGGCGTCATGGATGGCATCGGCCTTATTAGCCAAGTCCAGACGTAAGGCCAAGGCTGTTTCGACAACATCCGTTTCAGAAAAAGCGGGTTCATTCTCCTGGCGTGATTGAAGTTCGGCGCCAACTTGTGAACCTGGGTCTATTTCGAGTTCATCAAGTACCCGCTGGTGTATTTTTTCAAGTTGAGCGTAGGCATCCTGAGTTTGACGACTGTTCCGACTGTGATCGTCCTGGCCTGGTTGGATAAGTGCAATCAGCTCGAGCTCTTCTTCGAGCAGGCCCAATGCTTCCGGGCTCAAATCTTCCTTCATCTGTTCCTTGTTCTTGGGAAAAGCTGGTTTACTTACTATGCTTAAAGATTCAAGTTCATTAACATCTAATTGGAATTCCATATTTGTCGCTAAACTCAACTGCCAAAACTTGAACTCATCCAACACCTGCTTATATTCTTTTCGTGCCTGAACCAATGTATCTTTTGCCTGGAGTTTTTCCTGACGGACCCGCTCAAGCTCGAGGAGCGGCAAGCGCCCTGCATCGGCCAATTTTTCAACTTTGGCATACACCTCAAGAATAGTATTGTAATTATTTTCAGCATTTTGGACAGCGTCAAAGAACTGCAGAACCAGGTAGTATTGACTGATAACCGAAACTACGAATGTTTTGCGGAATCGATTGAACGAACGTATCTGGTATAGCGTATTCCGTTCAGCCTGGGTGAGATTTTCCATTACCACTTTGCTGTCACTTCCGCGAAGCAAAGGCTGTATTATCTCGGCGCTCAGAATTGTTCCTAATGTGCCGTTTTGAAAATCTCCTGTAAGTATACGGACCCACGCAATGGCAATATTGGTGCTGATTCTGGCGCCATTGGCGAACAGGCGGCTAAAACCAGCAGCGGCAGCGGTACCGACTCCGTCATCACCATCAATGGTAGTATATCCTCCTCCTCCGCCTCCAAAAAACTGTGTTTCGAATTCATGCCTTGTCAATCCGAGGTCCAAAGCCGTTGTATAAAGTAACTCTTTTTCTAAATGATATTCGCGGTTATGCGCCGTTGCAATTGCGACCGCTTGAGGGAGTGTAAGTATGCCGGAAGCCGGTATGGCCTTTTCGATTTTGATGTCATTTGGCGAAGGCTTGGTATCGCTGATTTTGTAATTGACCTTCTCGCCGAAATCGTCGCTCCACTTCTGGTCAATAATCTTGTAAACCTGCTCGTCGGCCTGCTGCTTGTAGTCCGGCCGGCTGCAGCCGGTCAATATGCACAGGCACAGCAAGTGACAGATGAGCAAGAACAACGAACTTTTGAGACTACAACTCATAAAAACACAAACCAGGAAAAAACTCGTCGCCCGCATGTCGAGCGATAATTAGATTATAAGCCTCGGATTCCGACTAATTCGCCGGATATAAGATCGAAGCCCGGCGGTATCTTTATCAGCACGGGTCGTCCCCATTCCGGCCTGGCCGGATTACGCCACAGCCGCTCCGGCATTAGTTCCATAGTGGGCCCGAGACGGCTCACCTGAGAGTTGGCGATCTGTACCGGCTCGGTGCTCTTGACGAGCTGTACTACCATTGTTTCTTTAACTTTAGCCAATTGCTCCTGGCCGATATAGGCGACAATCTCTGTAGGTTCTGTTTCTGCAACAACAAGTATGGGATCCCCGGCCAGAACAACTTCTCCCGGTCTGCCCAGGACATTCTCGCCGGCTCTGCGCATGGCCGCTTGATTTGCCCTGATCTGAATCTGCACTACTATACCATCAACCGGAGATCTAATTCTCAGTACCTCACGCTGCACCGACAACTCAGCTATCAGTTTTTCCTGAACAGCTATCTGTTTGCGTATTACCTCCAGAGCACTATCTACAGATGGGTGAACCGTTTGGCGTTGTGCAAATTCATCACGGCGTCGCCGGGCCTGCTGTAAATCCTGCTCGGCCTGGGCCAGGAGATGTCCGTTTTCTTCTATTCTTTTAGCCACCACATTGTACAGGGCCTTGGCTTTCTGCAACTCATAAGGTGCGATGGTATCCTTTTCCAGAAGCTCGGTAGCAATCTTTACTTCCACAGCAAGATCTTCGGCCGTTACCTTGTCGGTTTCGATCAATGCTTTTTGCTCCAGTATACGAAGCCTGGCGTTTTCCACGTCAACATTAAACCGCCGCTGCGATGCAACACAATCGGTTTGGCGGTTGGCTGCTTCTGCAAGCATCGTATCCTTGATAGAAACCAACTGTGACGTAAGATGTTCTATCTCTGCGCCAATTGTAGCTATCTGAGCGTTTAACTGTGTGTCATCCAATGTTGCTAACGTTTGTCCCTGGCTGACATTCTCAAACAGTTCAACGGAAACTATCTTCAGTCGGCTGTCAACAGGAGCGGAAACCTGATGCATCCGACCCTGGGCCAGACCGACAATCTCAAACCGCGGCGCGCGATTACGAAACAGCACGACGGCAACCGCAAGCGCCCCAACCCAGACAAGAATGGGCAGAATGTGCGGCTTCACCCGGCCGGCTCGAAAACTTCTTGTAGATTGTCTTTCCACAGATCCTTAAACCTCTAACAATTGTTCCTGCATTGTCAGACTGATATTTTCAATACCTTCGATTTTTTCAAGTTCCGAAAGCATCTGTTCGTTCTTCTTCGCACTGCGAATCATCAACTGGTAAGCATATTCGACAAGTGGACTGCCAAAGCCGCTTTCCTGCGCTGAAATCAGTGTGAAGCTTCCGCAGAAACGCTTGAGGATACCTGTTACCGGATGCTTGGGCGCGATATGGCCGGAAAGGCTGAACCGAAGAAAACCATTATGTGGATGATGAGTCCCAAAGCCCGTCACGTGCAGGTAGACTGTTATCAAACTTAAAACAACAGTCCCCAATATCGCGATAGGATACCGCTGAGAACCCGAGGCCATGCCGATAACCAATGCACAGAAAATGAAAACGATGTCACGCGTATCCTTGACCACATTGCGGAATCGTATAATCGCCAGCGCACCCATCAGTCCAAAAGCCGTGATTATATTATCCCCGATTACAGCCATGATTATCGCCACCAAAACAGTTATCAGGATAAGCGACTGCACGTATGATTTCGAATATGACAGGCCGCTGTGCGTAAAGTAGTATACCCACGCCAGCGCCTGGCCCAACACAAAGGCCAATACTAACGACAAAAGGACACTCTCAGCGGTGAATGCGCTGCCGCCTGTCGAACTCGTCCCATTCAATAATTGCCAAAACTGTTCCATAATCATCTACACCGAAAATCGCGGCGAGCAGAAACCCGCCAGAGAAGACTGCCTTACCGAAACCACATATTTCGAAATCGACCGCTGCCGCAGATTAAAGCACTTCGCCATCCGATTCAGCCACGCAGGATAATGCGCAGTAAACTTTATCTCCAAAATCACATTGTTCATCTGGTGACGCTGCCAGCCCGCGCCCTCCAGGGTTACTTCAGGTCTGCTACTTGTATTGTAGGCAAGCTGCCGATCGAAGGTGACGCGGACCCGGTTCTCATAATCGCCTTCGTATGCCCGCCGTATATAGCGAACACGCATGACAGGCTGCGCACCAACGCTGTTCATATAAAACTGGAACTGCCTAAGCATCTCTTCGTCGGCCTTGTAATTCTGATGCCCAAGACAAGCCCCTGAAATCAACGCGGCAATATCCGGATGCATAACACGAGCACGGCTCTTGATAACAATAGTATTGAGTCGGCGCTTGATCTCAAAGAAACGCGGATAATCCGGATCATCCGTATAACTGCGAACGCGCAGCTTGAACCGGTTCTTGTTGCCCTCCATAGTCTGGCGACACAATCGAAATTGCGGCGAGTCAAGATAAAGGCTCACAATCGGGTAGGCGCCGTTGGGTTGCTGCCGGCAGTAATGATCAAGATGAATGTAGGGCCTGACAAACTCTTCGACAGCCGCCGCCTTCGACTCGCTGATTTGATACTTCAGCTCGAAGCGACTTGCGAGCATGCGGTCGATCTGCTTGACGGAGCCCTTTACCGCACGGCCCTTGCGTATGTTCTTTGACAAATCTCTCACCATAACGGCCCTGACAATAAAAAGTCCGTCCTTCACCCAACCAACAAACGATAAGGCTTAATGCCACTGCACCACAACTTAACGCGCTAAGTTCGATAAGGATGGCTGGAAATCAGGTTTTTCTCATAGCTATCCTTCGCCCTTCGCCTGCGAAAAATAGATCAATTGAATCCTATCCGAATCTTACCCATTCTAACACTTATAGCCGTTTAAGTCAACGTTTTTCGCTCCCGAAAACGCCCTGACGTTATCGGTCCCATAACAACTCTAAACAAGTCCCTCTCACATAAGAACTTACGGATTCGCCATCCCCGGCGAACGGGTATTGGCCTGCCAGTTGTTCGGGTCGTTGCCGTAATTCGATATCGACAGACGATTTAACGATAACCCACCGCCGTCAGCCGCCGTAGGCCAGTGATCGATGCCATCGGGACTGTCCTCCGGATGCCGGCCGTCACTATAATTGATCCTGTCCACACGAATATACTGACGCTCCCCGTACTGATCCACGTCGCCCGGCTTCGACAACTCTAACTTTTCGCCTCCGTTGTTCAGTTTGCCGTCATAAGGGCCCAGAATCTCAACTCCCGGTGGCGCACCGCCATAGAGCCATGCGAACGCGCCCGCATCCTTGACCAACAGCATATAACCGTAGGCAGGAATATTCGAATCTGCAGGGAATGTAAAATCAATGCCATCGGTGAACTTCCACGGTATCGAATCCTCGTCATATAGGTTCACATCCGAACCGGTGATGTTATACAACTCGACGTACTCGAACTTCTCATTATCGTAAGGACTGTTAGCGGGCCAGTCGGGATGATACATGATCTCATTGATCACTATCGGCCCGACCTTCGGATAAGCATTGCTCGCACCGGGCGTGTTATAATCGGTCGCAACGAAGTTATAGCTGTTGGTACTGCCCTTGTAATACCGCCCGAAAGAAACATTCGAATCCGATGCGCCGAAATCTTCCACCTGGCGATAGCCCGTCATATTGCCACCGCCGTCGAGAGGCGATGACAGTATTACCTCCTCGCCGTTCTCGCTCAACGCAAATCCCGAATGCCTGCCGGGATCAACACTCGCCTGACCAAAATTGACATCCTCATACAGCACTAAGTATTCACCGGAACCCAAAGTTGTCCCCGCAGCAATTTCATACTTGGTGAGATTTGAATCATTGTCACTGACAAACCAGCCGCCAAGATCAATGGCACCGACGGTTGCATTGTAAAGCTCGATCCAGTCGGGAAGATTATGAGAATGCGCCATCACCTCGTTGATAACAATACCCCCGGGATTGGGCAAAATACCCGAATCGTCCAGACCGGGAGAGCCTCCGACAAACACACTCGGCCGCCACGAATCCTTTTCCGACCAACTGTTAACATCAGCGCTCGCATCTATTATCGTCAGAGAGAAATCATTGCCGTCGGTTATCGAACGCCAGCCGTCCTTATACTCAAAATCATGTATCGTCTGCCCGAGAGCATCCTCCAGCTTAATCCCTTCACCGCCGTTATTGAGGCTGCCCGTATAGTCACCGGCCCAAAGCCCCGAAAAACTCGGATACCGCACGATAAAAGACATACCATCCTTAGTAACAATCACGCGCGCGTTGGGAACAAGTAAAAGAGACGGAAACGTGAAATCGATACCATCGGTAAACCTGACAAGATTAAGGTTTATGCCGCCGCCGCCGACATTCATCAATTCAATAAATTCATTATTCGGATCGTTACCGTCCTCCGGATGGTACATAATCTCAGTAATACGCAGACTGTCAGCAACCAGCCCCACCGAGAATGTCACCTCATCCAGAGCGCTCCATTCGCCCCCGTTCAACACACGTGCCTTTACCTGTCTGCTCTCATTGAGAGTAACCGTCCCGCCATACGCCATCCCCACAGCATTACCCGTCACCGCCTCCCGCGGATCGCTGCCGTCCAGGGTATAGTAAATTGTCCCCGAACCGTTGGGATTGCTCATAGTAAGACCAAATCCAACCGGAACCTGCCCTCCACGCTGACTAAAAGTCGGCGGATCAATGGTCGGATAAAGCCCGCCCCAGGAATCCAAAGCCGTCATGAAAATATCAACAAAGCCGGTCATATCTATGTGATCCGGCGGCGCAATGTTCGCATTCCCACCAGGCCCTGCATTATACCCTCCCCCGTCCGGCCAGCGTGCCAACTCGCAAATAGACGCGTCATTGATATCATCCGTAATCGTATTCCAGCGAGCCTGCGCATTATCATCAGTCAGCGCGCCGTCATTGAAGCAATGCTTATAAATTCGATCGGCAAACAACATCATAAAATCACTGTTCTCACGCAGCGCATTCCATATATCAACAATCGTATGACCTGTCATCGTGAAGTAATATGGCGGGACCCATGGCACTTCGTGATTGTCCGGGCCGACGAAGTCCGGCTGGAACATGGCCTCGGCGTCCCACATATACATCATGAAACCTTCCGGCGGGACTTCACCAATAAGCGGTTCGTTACGCATCCCGCCGTACCAGTTGTTATCGATATTGTCTCCGAAGCCGGAGAACCAGAACACAATCGTGTAGTCGGCAAAATTCGTTACGTCGCACAGACCTTTGAACGTTTCATAATTGCCCGGGAACTCGATATTTTGGGCCTGGGCCATCGACATCATCGTATCGAACCGGCTGCTGTCCCCGCTGATATGGTCTTCGCCGCGCTCGATGCCGTGGTTTGTAGCAAAATAATCTGCCTTCTCACCTCCAAAATAAGAAGCCGCAAACGACGCATCCGGACGCTCGGTTGTATTGTAAAGCCCCCAATACACACCATTTATATAAAGGTGCAAATACGTCCCGCGAGCGCCGGCCCCCGACATAGCAATCTGCGAATCCCGCGTCCATTGATCTCCGGCGTATGTCACGGGCATATTCTTGCTGGCACGCAGAACAATTCGATCAAACTCGTCCACCGCCGATTCGGCATTGACCGGCGCCGACTCGAAAAACGGATACTCCAGCAAGGACTGGCCATATATCGACTTGAATATCAGCTTGAAGCTGCGCTTGTCCAACGGCCAACTGTGCCCTTCAATCCCACAGTTGATTTGAAAACCTTCCCCTTCATTGGCATCGGCATAAATCAACTCGGCCGAAGTAGGCAACTCCTCCTTGGCATGGGGATCGCCCGGATCGTCACGACTGTCCTGATCCTGAAGATTGGCCAGATCATTCGCATCCATCGCAATCGAAAGCGTTGGGATCGATTCGAACGCATCTTCAATAACGCCGCTGTAAGTGGCAACCACACCTGCATTCATATTCGCGTGATTTACAACATCGTCCAGGAAAATATACGTGTGCGTATCCGCATCGCTTGACAAATAGCCCGGCTTGAACGCCGCCGCACGAAGCGCCGTAGTCTCATTAACCTCGAATGGCCCCGTATACAAGTATGTCCCCGCCCCGACAACTTCGTTCGGTTCGCCGCCGTTGAGCGTGTAATGTATCTCGGACCCGTCGGTTTCGCAGGTAATCGCAAGATTAAAGGAAGAATCATAAAAGCCGCGATTGTGACTGAATTTCGTATCCGCAACCTCGCCCAGATACGCCCCGGCATTCTCCTCCCACGGTGTCGCCGTCGCAAAGAATCGAAGGTCGCTGCCGGCGTCCGGATACCGCCCGTACGAAATGTCACTGACCTGAGGTCCAAACTCGATGCTATCGATCAGAGTTACCCCGTCACTGTCATACAGGCCCACCTCCTCACCGCCGGCACTGAGCTTGAAATTCGTGTGTGTGTCACCCAGAGGATCTTTCTCATCAGCATAAAAAACCAGATATCCGCCGGCCGGCATACTCACCCCACCCGGTATTTGCCACTTCGTCGGGTTACCGAGGTCGTCAGTAAGATAAAGGCCGCCAATCTCAAGCAACAGCAAACCCCCGTTGTACAATTCAATCCAGTCCGGATACTCACCTTCCTCGTCCGGATCCTCCAGCACGCTGTCATTGGAAGCCATAAGCTCATTAATAACAATAGGTTGCACTTGCTCAAGCCAATCCATGGCCAGCATTACATAATCGTGCATATTCACACCGTCAAGACCATCCAGATTCGCACAGCCCTGCCCCGAGCAGCTGCCCTGTGAATCCAGCCACTGATCCACAAAAAGACGTAGGTCATTGCCGTCAACTCCGCAGTCGCCGTCCAGATCGCCAGCAAGACAGATTCGAACCATCGCCGGCAGAATCGTGAACGTATGCACGATGTTTGTCCCCAACTTGGCCCCGGTGGGACTCGACAGCGTAATCTCGACCGTCTCATCAGGGTCTTCATGCAACTCATCTTCAACAAGGCTTATACCGATGTACTCGGTCACCTCGCACGGATCGAACTGTAGCGTCCCGCTCTCAAGCGTATAATCAACACCGCTGCCCTCGGCCGTGCCGCCGGTCACATTGTAGTCAACCGTCACAGCATCGGCCCATGACCACGACAAACTCACAGGTACATGGACCACTGCGACATCCTCTCGGCCTTCACCAATCGTCGTATCGAAAGCTACCCTCGGACGTGGGTCCAGAATCGTATAAGTATGCTGGGCGGTCGTTCCTAATTGGGCGTTGACAGGATTCGACAAAGTCACCTCGATAGTCTCGTCATCTTCCGGCGCCCCGTCGTTTATGATAGAGATATTGATATACTCCGGAGCCGTCTGGTCAGGTACAAAAACCAGAGTCCCTGCTGAAAAGGTGTAATCTTCATCCACCATCGCCGTCCCACCCGTGACATTATAGTCTACCACCACCGTGTTTGGAGTAGAAGGTGACAGACTCACCGAAAGGACAACCGCACTTACACTTTCAAAATCCGATGAAGAAGACGAATCAAACTCAACTGTAGAGACAACACCGCCCAATAAGTCCAGTTCAAAACCATTCAAAACCGCCTTGGATACGGTGCCGTTATTGGTAGTTGGCGTGTATACCACATTGACGTCGTCGACACCGTCGGCGGTAAAAGTTACGGTGCTGCTGCCAAGATTGACATCGTCAGGCCTCTTGGTTTGAACCACTCCCAGATCGTCGGTAGAGCCGGTAATAGCCCCGCCAACACTAACATCGATCGGGTCCTGCTGGGCATGAGTGTCCTTGGTGTCATTATGATAGGAGGTCAGCGTATAACTGCCTGCAGGAAGGTTGCCCAAAGTCAATATGACTCGGCCGTTAACAGGCCCGTTGTAGTTATCCGGATACACCATGTCCCCACCGAGATCTCCGCCGCCGTAGTGACGGTAGCCGCTGTCATTGAGCACTCCGGTCCGCAGGGAAACACTGATGCTAAATCCGCCCGCATCAAAAACCTCTGTCTTGGGATCGATTTCATCATTGCCATTGCCGGTGAACTCCTCCCAGCCCGACTTTTCAGGCTGGCCAACATCACCAAAATCGACCTTCAAAGAAAGCGCCGAGGCGCTGTTAGAGACCACCATGACCAGAAAAGCAACCAACGAAAAAACGAACTTCTCAAACACAGCACGCCTCCAAGCATTTCAAGTGCATATACAACAACAAGTTACGGCAATGCAAGGCCCGGTTGAATGTGGAATCAGCGCCTATAGCCAACAAAGCCGGTTTCCGATGATTATTATACTATTTTACCCCACAGAAATCAAGCATTCTCAAGGCCCAGCCATTCCCGGCGAAGGTGTGTTGGCCTGCCAGTTGTTCGGGTCGTTACCGTAATTCGATATCGACAGCCGATTCAATGATTCACCGTCGCCGTCGGCCGTCGTCGGCCAGTGATCGATGCCGTCGGGACTATCCTCCGGATGCCGGCCGTCACTATAATTGATCCTGTCCACACGAATATACTGACGCTCCCCGTACTGATCCACGTCGCCCGGCTTCGACAACTCTAACTTTTCACCGCCGTTGTTCAGTTTGCCGTCATAAGGGCCCAAAATCTCAACACCCGGTGGCGTACCGCCATAGAGCCATGCGAACGCACCCGCATCTTTAACCAACAACATATAACCGTAGGCAGGAATGTTCGAATCGGCAGGGAATGTAAAATCAATGCCGTCTGTGAACTTCCACGGTATCGAATCCTCGTCATATAGGTTCACATCTGAACCGGTGATGTTATACAACTCGACGTATTCGAACTTCTCATTATCGTAAGGACTACTCGCAGGCCAGTCGGGATGATACATGATCTCATTGATCACTATCGGCCCGACCTTCGGATAAGCATTGCTCGCACCGGGTGTGTTATAATCGGTCGCAACGAAGTTATAGCTGTTGGTACTGCCCTTGTAATACCGCCCGAAAGAAACATTCGAATCCGATGCGCCGAAATCTTCCACCTGACGATAGCCCGTCATATTGCCTTCGCCGTCAAGACGCGATGACAGTGTTACCTCCTCGCCATTCTCGCTCAACGCAAATGCCGAATGCCTGCCGGGATCAACACTCACCTGACCGAAATTGACATCCTCATACAGCACCAGGTATTCACCGGAACCTAAGATTGTCCCCGAAGCGATTTCATACTTGGTGAGATTCGAATCATTGTCACTGACAAACCAGCCGCCAAGATCAATGGCATTGACGGTTACATTGTAAAGCTCAATCCAGTCGGGCAGATCGTGAGAATGCGCCATCACCTCGTTGATAACAATACCCCCTGGATTGGGCAAAATACCCGAATCGTTCCAATCCGGCGAGCCGCCCACAAACACGCTCGGCCGCCACGAATCCTTTTCGGACCAACTGCTAACATTGCCGCTGGGATGTATTATCGTCAGAGAGAAATCATTGCCGTCGGTTATCGAACGCCAGCCGTCACTATACTCGAAATCATGTGTCGTCTGCCCGATGGCGTCCTCCAGCATAAGCCGCTCACCGCCGTTATTGAGACTACCCGTATATTCACCAGCCAAGAGCCCCGAAAAACTCGGATAACGCGCTGTAAAGGATGCCGCATCATTGGCGACAACAATCCGGTCGCCTGGTACGAGCAAAAGATCCGGGAATGTAAAGTCTATACCGTCGGTAAACCTGGCAAGATTGACGTTCACTGCCATACCACCGACATTCATCAATTCAATAAATTCATTATTCGGATCGTTACCATCCTCCGGATGGTACATAATCTCCGTAATACGCAGGCTGCCAGCAACCGGCCCCACCGAGAATGTCGCCTCGTTCAGCGCGCTCCATTCGCTCCCGTTCAAAACCCGCGTCTTCACGTGCCTGCTCTCATTGAGCGTAATCGTCCCCCCATATTCCGTCCCCACAGCATTACCCGTCACCGCCTCCCGCGGATCCGAGCCGTCCAGGGTATAGTAAATTGTACCCGAGCCGTTGGGATTGCTCATCGTAAAACCAAACCCAACCGGAACCTGACCGCCCCGCTGACTGAAAACAGGAGGATCAATGGTCGGATAAAGACCGCCCCAGGAATCCAAAGCCGCCATGAAAATATTAACAAAGTTGCTCATATTAACACTCTCTGGCGGCAGCCCATCACCCCAGCGGGCCTCCTCACAAATCGACGCGGCATAGATATAATTTTTGATCACGTTCCACCGCATCTGTGCATTATCGTCGGTCAGCGCTCCGTCGTTGAAACAGTGCTTATAAATCCGGTCGGCAAACAGCATCATAAAATCACTGTTTTCAATAAGCGCTATCCATATGTCAACTATCGTATAGCCCGTCATGTCGAAGTAATAGTCCGGCACCCACGGATACCGACTGCCCGGAGGACTGCCCCTCCACTGGAAAACGTATTCGGTGTCCCACATGAACATCATGAAACCTTCAGGTGGAACTTCACCAACCAGCGGTTCGTTGCGCATACCTCCGTACCAGTTGTTATCGATGTTGTCCCCGAAACCGGAGAACCAGAAAATAATTGTGTAGTCGGCAAAATTCGTCACATCGCATAGCCCCTTGAAAGTTTCATAATTAGCCGAATTCTCCAGATTTTTGGCCTGCGCCATCGATATCATCGTATCGAACCGACTGCTGTCACCGCTGATATGGTCCTCGCCGCGTTCGATACCGTGATTCGTGGCAAAATAGTCTTCCTTCTCGCCGCCGAGATAGGACGATGTGAACGACGCATCCGGTCGCTCTGTTGTATTAAAAACTCCCCAATATACACCGTTGAGATAAAGGTGCATAAAGATGCCGTGGGCGCTCATTCCCGACATCGCAATCTGCGAATCCCGCGTCCACTGGTCTCCGGCGTATGTAACCGGCATATTCTTGCCGGAGCGAAGTACAACTCGATCGAATTCATCAACCGCCGATTCGGCATTGACCGGCGCCGACTCAAAGAACGGATACTCCAACAACGACGGCCCAAACACACTCTTGAACAACAGCTTGTAGCTGCGCTTCGACTCCGGCCAGCTATGTCCCTCAATTCCGCAATTGACTTGAAAACCTTCGCCATCCTGGGCATAGGGGTAAATCAACTCAGCCGAAACAGGCAGCTCCTCCTTGCAATGGGGATCACCGGGAAGGGCAAGACTATCCTGAAGCTGAAGATTGGCAAGATCATTCGGATCTATCGCAATCGAAAGTGTGGGAATCGATTTGAACGCATCCTGTATAATGTCGCTGTAAGCGTCAACCACCCATGAATACATATCAGGCTGATTTACCACGTCATCAAGAAAAATGTACGTGTGCGTATCGACGTTACTGTGCTGATAACCCGGCTTGAACGCCACCGCACGAAGCGCCGTAGTCTCATTAACCTCGAACGGCCCCGTATACAGCAATGTCTCCCCTCCGAGTACTTCGTTCGGTTCGCTGCCGTTGAGCGTGTAATGTATCTCGGACCCGTTGGTTTCGCAGGTAATCGCAATATTAAAAGAAGAATCATAAAAGCCGCGATCATGACTGAATTTCGTATCCGCAACTTCGCCGATGTAAGCACCCCTGTTTTTCTCCCACGGTGTCGCCGTCGCAAAGAATCGAAGGTTATTGCCGGCGTCAGGATATCTGCCGTAAGAAATGTCACCTTCCTGCGGCCCGAATATGATACTATCGAGCAGAGTTACCCCGTCACTGTCAAACAGTCCCACTTCTTCACCGCCGGAGCTGAGCTTATAGTTGGTGTGGGTATCGCCCTGCTCGTCGTCGGCATCGTCATCGGCATAAAAAATCAGATATCCGGAAGCGTCGATACTCACCCCAGGCGGTATCTGCCACTTGGTCGGATCGCTCAGATCATCGGTAAGATAAAGACCGCCGAGATCAACCGATTGAAAACTGGAATTGTACAGTTCAATCCAGTCTGGAAACTCTCCGAGTTCATCCGGGTCCTCCAGCGTACTGCCATTGGAGGCCATAAGCTCATTAATTGCAAGAGGTTTCGCCTCCTCAAGCCAACCGGCCGCCATCATAGCATAATCGCCTAAATTCACCATCATGTTGTGGGTGATATCAATACCGTCACACCACTCACGAGGCCGGCAGCGATTGAGCCAGTGATCGGCAAGAATACACAAGTCGTTGGTGTCCGCTATGCAGTCACCGTCCAGGTCACCCGCAGGACAGAGTAGAACCACCGCAGGCAAAAGCGTGAACTCATGCATCGTGTTTGTTCCTAACTTGGCGGCGCTGGGATTCGAAAGAGTGATTTCAATAGTCTCATCGGGATCTTCATGAAACTGATCCTCGACAATGCTTATATCAATGTACTCGGTCATCTCGAAGGCGTCAAACTGCAGCGTGCCGCTCTCGAGTGTATAATCAAGGCCCCCGCCTTCGGCCGTGCCGCCCGTGACATTGTAGTCAACCGTCACAGCATCGGGCCATGCCCACGACAAACTTACAGGAATGGAAACTTCGCCGTAATCCTCTCGACCTTCACTGACCGTAGCATCGAAGGCAACCCTCGGACTCGGGTCCACAATCGTATAAATATGCCGGGTAACCGTTCCCAATTGGGCGTTAACCGGATTCGACAGAGTCACCTCGATAGTCTCGTCCTCTTCCGGGGCCCCGTCGTTTATGATAGTAATATTGATATACTCCGGAGCCGTCTGGTCAGGTGCAAAAGTCAGGCTCCCTGCTGAAAAAGTGTAATCTTCGCCTATCGCAGCTGTCCCACCCGTAACATTATAGTCTACAACCACCGTGTTTGGAGTAGACGGTGACAGTCTCACCGAAAGATTGAGATTGCTTACACTCTCAAAATCCGACGACGTCCCGAATTCATACTCGACGATGGGGACAACACCACCTAATGAATCCAACTCGAAACCATTCAAAACCGCCTTGGATACAACACCATTGTTGGTGGTTGGCGTATATATGACATCGACGTCGCCGACACCATCGGCGGTGAAAGTTACGGTGCTGCTGCCAAGATTGGCATCGCCAGGCATCTTGGTTTGAACCACTCCCAAATCGTCGGAAGAACCGGTAATAGCACCGCCAACACTAACATCGATCGGGTCCTGCTGAACATGACCGACCAGAGTGTCATTATGGTAGGAAGTCAGCGTATAACTGCCTGCAGGAAGGTTGCCCAAAGACAATATGATCCTCCCGTTGACAGGGCCGTTGTAGTTATGCGGATACACCATGTCCCCGCCAAGGTCTCCGCCACCGTAGTGACGGTAGCCGCTGTCATTGTACACTCCACTCCGCAGGGAAACACTGACGCTTACTCCATTGGCATCAAAAACCTCCGTCTTGGGATCGATCTCATTATCGCCATTGCCGGTGAACTCCTCCCAGCCCGACTTAACAGGCTGACCGACATTACCAAAATCGACCTTCAGGGAAAGCGCCGAAGCGCTGTTAGAGAACACCAGGACCAGAAAAGCAACCACCGAAAAAACAGATTTCTCACACATAGAACTCCTCCTAACACCCTAAGCACATAAATGTCAACAAGTTACAACCGCATAAGGCTCGATTGAACATTCAAAGCCGGCTTTAGATTATTATACCCGAAATTTCCCAGTTAAGCAATCAAACAACACGATTTTGGTCGCTCAACATATAATATGACGCGATAAAAGCCAAAACGTTACAAAGATTTTTCATTTCTTCGGCATTTCTCTGAAAAATACCACAAAACCACTGGGTATTGTGCCACAGACTTATTCCGGTTCCGCTTTTAAGCAAACCTCGCCGAGAGCAAGCCCTAAATCCCCCCAGCCAAAGATTATCAATCCTGCCGCCTACCAGGATTGACCAAGACTGGCCAATTCTTCCTGCGCCTGCTTGTTATCGAGCCTCGCCGCCTTACGATACCACCCAACAGCCTGCTGGGGATCCTTCGCCACGCCGTCACCATTGTGATACATCACCCCAAGATTATACATCGCAACGCTGTCGCCCAAATCGGCAGCTTTAAGAAGCCACTCCACCGCCTTGGAATAATCCCTGCCGGCGCCGCCGTCGGGAGCCCCGCTGTAGTAAGCTATCCCAAGGCTCGACATCGCACGACTGTCACCGGCCTTGGCCGCCTTGCCAAACCAGTCCACCGCCTTACCGTAATCCGGTTCAATACCGCCGCCCGAACCTTCCGCTGCGACAACGCCATCGTAATAAACCGAGCCAAGCTTGTACATCGCATCGACGTTGCCCATATCAGCCGCCCTGCCGAACAGATCGAGGGCTTTACCATAGTCCTGGACAACACCGCTGCCTTCGAGGTACATCGCCCCGAGATTGTACACTGCACCGCTTTCGCCTGCCTTTGCCGCCTTGCGATACCAATTCACCGCTTCGTTCAAATCAACGGCGACGCCCTCTCCATGAGAATACGCCCAACCCATACTGAACATACTCCTGCTCTCTTCCGCAGCAGCAGCCTTGGTAAACCATTCCAGAGCTTTACCGTAATCCTGCGCCACACCTTCTCCGTTGCGATATGCCCTGCCAAGGTAATACCCGCCGACAGCTTCGCCTGCTTTGGCCGCCTTGGTGAACCACTCAACGGCTTTGGCATAATCCGCAGTTTCCGCCGCGCCGGCCCTGCCGCCGTAGTACATCAATCCCAGGTTCAGCATCGCCTTGCCGTGGCCTGTTTCCGCTGCATTGAGATACCACTGCACTGCCTTGTCCCTGTCTTTGTTCACGCCAACTCCGTGGTAATAAGCCAACCCCAATCTGTACATCGCCTCGATCTCTCCCCTCGCCGCCGCCTGGGCGAACAACTCCATCGCTTTTGCCTCATCCTTGACCACCCCGTCACCGTTGTAATACATCACGCCAAGGTTGTACATTGCCGTACTATCACCGGCCTCGACGGCCTTGGTGTACCACTGGGCGGCCTTTTCATAATCCCTCGGGACGCCGCTGCCGTCATAGTATACCAGGCCCAGGTTAGCCATCGCCCGAACGTCACCGGCGTTGGCCGCCTTGGTGTACCACTCGATAGCCTTCTTGAAATCCTGTCCGACCCCGCTGCCGCTGAAATAAATC
>Ga0208771_1000201_pt1 | contig 37972 bp, 44 predicted proteins | sample AntAceMetag02UKX_FD_184775 | JGI IMG/M metagenome (GOLD analysis project Ga0208771, IMG submission 184775) | Saline lake microbial communities from Ace Lake, Antarctica - Antarctic Ace Lake Metagenome 02UKX (SPAdes) (version 2) | ecosystem: Environmental > Aquatic > Non-marine Saline and... | reverse complement strand
CAATACAGTTGATAGTCTTACAAAAGATGCAACAGCAACGAGATATATAGCTAATACAGGTGCAGCTAATAGTCCAGCTTGGGACCAGATTGAGCTTACTAACGGGGTATCAGGAATTTTGCCGGTTCCAAATGGCGGTACGGGAGTCGCGAGTCCAACAGACCATGTTTTGATCGTGGGTTCTGGCGCAGTAGCAATGACAGAATTAGCCGTTGGCGCAACTAACGAAGTGCTTTTAGGTAATACGGCAGCTGATCCATCTTGGGGCACTGTTGGTAATGCAGCACTTACAAATTCAAGTGTCACTTTAAGTGACGGAAACAACATTACGGTAACTGGTTCACCGTTGTCTCTTGGTGGAACTGCAAGTTTTGATTTAACAGGAACAACAGATCATACTATTCAATTGGGTAACGCAACTGGAAGTTTAACATCACTAGGTGTGGCAACTGATGGACAAATTCCAATCGGATCGAGTGCGGCTAATCCTGTGCTTTCAACGATAGCATCTGGGGTCGGTATCGCGGTAACGAATGCAGCGGGATCGATTACCATTTCAGGAACCGGCGGCGGTTTAGATTGGGCTGTTACAACTGTAAATGCAAGTCTCGTTGTAAATAATGGATATATTGCTAATAAGGCTGGTCTTCTAACGATGACACTTCCTGCAACAGCTGTTGTTGGAGATAAACTACAAATTACTGGTATTAATACGGCAGTTGGATGGAGAATTGCACAGAATGCTAATCAGCAGATACATTTCGGGGCGAGTTCTACAGCAGCTGGAGTTGGTGGATATGTTGAAGCGACAGCTATTAGAGATTCTGCTGAAATGGTTTGTGTTGTTGCTGGGGCATCAACACATTGGAATATAATAGCCTCGGTTGGTAATTTTACGATAGCGTAATTTAGGAAGATTTATGGCAACAAATAATGCAATTAATAGCAATATACCGATAGAAATAGCTAAAGGTGGCACGAATGCCACGTCGATGACAGATACCGACGGTGTCGCGTATTTTGATGGTACTAGGCTCGTTACAACAGCAGTTGGTACGGCAACGCATGTATTAACGAGTAATGGCCCAGCTGTAGCGCCAACATTCCAAGCTGCTGGTGGTGGTGGAATTAAAGTTACTACATATACGTCATCTGATACGTGGACAAAAGATGGAGATTGCCAGGCTTTATCATTTATTCTTGTAAGTGGTGGAATGGGCGGTGGTTCAGGAAGAAGAGGAGCAAGCGGTAACGCAGGTGGCGGAGCTGGAGGCTGTGGGCCTGGAGTGTTTTCGAGTGGTATAATGCCAGCAGCGTATTTTGGTGGTACTGAAACAGTCACAATTGGAGGGAGCGGTGCAGGCGGAGCAGCGCAAACAGTTAATAGCACGAATGGCAACAATGGAACTTTTGGGGGTATAAGCGTCTTTGGCTTGGTTCAGACGCGAGAACCAAATGGAACAATTGATGGAGGAACAACAGGAGATACAACTGCAAGACAGGGGTATCTCTGTCTTGCTATGAATAGTAATATTTCCTATTCTGGCAATGGAGGAAAAGGAACATTAGCTGCTGGAGGAGCTGGCGGTGAAGCAACTTATCCACAATATACAACACCTTATTGTGGATCTGGCGCAGGAGGCGGCGCAGGTGCAAATACTGGCACTGCATTTCAAGGTGGATCTGGTTCTCCACGAACGAAGGTCGACACAAATGTAGCAATTGCTGGGGCAGCTGGAGGCATTGAAACCGGGGCAATAAATGGAACAGCTGGAACAGCAGGAAATGGAGGATTAGGTATGTTTACTGTTGGCCTTGGAGGAGGCGGCGGTGGCGGTCAGAAAGGTGGTGGAGTTGCTGGTACTGGTGGCGCTGGTGGTTTTCCTGGTGGCCCTGGTGGCGGCGGCGGAGGAAGCATTGACGGGACCAACAGTGGTGTTGGCGGAGCCGGAGCTGGTGGAGTTATTTATGTATTTGAATATTTAGGATGATTAAATGAAATTTGGTGTTATTGATTCAATAACGAATAAGGTTGTTAATGTAATTGAGTGGGCTGGGGCAGAATGGTTGCCGCCAAAAGATACATTTGTTGTTCAAGCAGTAAGAATTGATATTGGTGATGAATGGAATCCGGAAACGGAAGCGATTATTTATATTGATCGGACAGGTTCGGACCCTGAACCAGAAGAGTTAGAGGCTTTGAAATGAGATATGCAATAATTAATTCAGAAAACAAAGTGGTTAATATAATTTTTACTGACCAGCAGTTTGTTACGCCGCGCAATCATGTAGTTGTTGAAGATGATAGTGCAAAGGTTGGCAATACGTATAATCCGGAAACGGGAACATTTGCATAATGAAGATGAAAGTAAAAGTTTTGATTTTCGCATTAGCTTTATGTACTTGTGTAGGCGTTTTAACGTGGCAAATGAGAAAAACTAGAAATAGCGGAATAACTGTGATAGAAATAGGTGGTAAAAAATTTACTGCTGAATATATATAAAAAGTAAGAAAAGCGCTTCATTTTTTTACTCCTTTTTTGTGGGGTGGCATGTTAGTCAAAATGTGCCACCCCAATTGCAATAAATAAGGAATATTTTTAGCTGCTAGCGCCACAAGAAACGTGCGTTTCCTAGTACGTTTCTTATGGAGCTAGCAGTCTTGTGTTAGGAGACGTTTTTCTATTAATTTTTTGATTTTATAAGTCGAAAGGTGCTCATTAAAGGAGTCGATGTAAATCCATCTTGGTTTTTCTGGTTCTCTGCTGAGTTGAACATAAATATCGACGAGTCCTGACGGAGTTTTTACGTGGCATTGAGTTAAAGCGGGTGCAGTATCAAGGTGCGATGGAATTGAGTGCCGATATATTACATTCTCCATTATATAAATCCTCTTATTTCCCTTCGTTTCGAAGTCTTTTTATTTCTCTAATTCTTTGCATGCTTACAAGGAACTTTGATTTTGGCATGTCTGCAAGAAATTGTATTTTTAAGCCATCAAGAACCATCTCAGCGATATCCGGATATTCACTCAGCTCGTATTCTGCTTCTTGAAGTTGATCTTTTGAGATGACTTCTGTTTTATTTTCTCTGGGGTTGTATTTGGTGTTAAGAGAAACTCCTTTAGAAAAAGATTCTCTACTGCTTGACACGGCAACTTCGCCATCATCGTCATCTTCGCCGGCTACGACGCCTATTAACGATGCGTATGTCATACGTTTAAGGTACGTGGTATGGGAGCTGATGGTTTGAATGTCATTTTTTGCTGGTACAACGCGTCTTTTTGAGCATATCCATTGGCCAGAGGTATGCCACAGGGTTGTGAGAAGCCATGAACCGTCATTTTCATCGTAAAGTTGTTGTGTAACGGAGAGCCCGTTTTTGGTGAGCGGTCCACGTGAAGCGTTTACAACTGACTGAAGATCAGCATAAGAGCTTTTGAAATATGGATTATTTTTATTAAGTTCAGCAGACTTCATTTCCGACTGTGCTTTTGCTAGTGCGGTAGCTAATTCATTGATCTCAGCAGATTTTTTTGGCTCAAGCTGAACGTTTTTAGCGCTAACGAGTCCTTCTATCTTTTTATTAAGTTCTTCGAACAGAGACGAAATATGGTGGAATAAATTAAGTTCCATTATTTATCCTTTTTTTTGATGGAGATTTTTATGGTATTGTCACTTTCATTCGTCTCATAGGAAACGCTCACATCATTTCCATCATATGCTGAAACTAAATTCTTGGCAAAATCTTCCAACGTGGGTTGAGAAAGGCGAATAAATGCGCTATAGAAGCCTTCGTGCGGATAGTGTTTAATTTCTAGCAGCTCGTGGTTTGTATTGGCAATGTAGTTATCAACTTCTTTTTTCAGATCTTCATAATTCTCAGCGCTTAAAATTTTAAAATGGGTTTTTATCTTGCTTTTTTTAAATGCAAGCGGACCATTAAAAATGTAAGGTTCGTTGGGATCTTCACATTGAGCGAGAATAGGGGGGGTTAATATTGCTCCAGATCTTTCTAAAAGTTTTTTAAATGCATCAAACCCCTCTTTTTTAATTGGATTGTCTAGCAACCCATCTTTTTCCATCTTTTCTTTAAAAACATTAAAAACATCTTCAGTGATGGGCAATTCAATATTCGATGTTTTTGCATTTTCAAGAAAATTTTGAATGAATTTCTCTTGTTCTGCTTTAGTTAAAGTATTCATTATTTATCCTCTTCATCTTCTTTGTTGCATTGTTTTGTAAGAACGATTAAGTGTTCTTTAAATTGTCTTAAGAATTCATCAAGATAAACGATATATTTTAATCTTGTGGCGATATTTGCTTCAATAAGGGGCATTTTAAACATTGAATGGCCGGAGCTTATTTCTTTTGTAACTAAAAAGATTTGCCATTTTTTTTTGTTGGTTATTTCATCATAATTGGATTCCCATGATAAATAGTAAGCAGAGTTATTTCTTTCTCCTACTTTTAATTGAAGGGGAATAAGCAGTCTAAGGTCAGTTAATTTGTTCTCAACTTCGATGATATCATCACTTTTAGAAGATACAACATCCATAAAGTCTTTAGCTTCTAATGTTAACTCTGCTAAAGAGTCTGCGTGCTTGTTCATTATTTATCTTTCTTGCTGTTGTTTAGAGTGACAAACTGCTGTAAGTTCTTACATGGTTCAAGAACTACCTCATCGGTTATTAGCCCTGGCATTAGTCCAAGTTCTTCGTCTACAATATTGCTAAATTTGCCAGATAGCATCTGTTTAAATTGGTTTAATCTCCATTTATCGATGTGCAGATCAACTTTTAATGCATTGGCAATATCAAGCAAGTTGTTCAGTGGTTTAAAAACTTCAGCTTTATCTTCTATTTGATGTATAAAGGCATAAAATATCTTATCAACGCATTGATATTTAATGTTTTTCACTGTAGCTGCCGAGTACTCAAGGTGTTCATTTATATATTCTTCTAATTCAGAATAACTATTGGCGTTAAGAATTTTAACATATTCTTGTTTACTCATTTCTTACCTTTTATGTTAAGAGTTTCGTACCATTTTCTGTAACAGAGATAGCACAAAGAACCAGTTTTTATTTCAGTGCCGCAGTGGATGCATGTTTTCATTTATTATTCCTTATGTTTATTTATTGCTTGCTTATATATTACCACAGATGTATACTTAATGCAAGGTGAATGTTTTGTAAAAGTTGAATACATTGGGTACTAGTTATGATATTTGAGAATCAGCAGAAATTAATATTGGTTGTGAGAGAGCGTAGGTTATTGCCATGGGCGCAAATTGCGAGTGAGATTGGTATATCGAGAGAGACGTTAATTCGGATTATGAAGTTTACGGGTCCGTATCGATTTCAAACGTTAAGAAAGATTTCTTATTGGTTAGAATTAAACCGTAAAACATGGGTAAACACAGAGGAAGGTCGCAATAGCGGCTTTGCGGATAGTTTGCAGTGAATCTGCAACGATAATGTTAGCTACTATGATTTCTATGATTTTTATGAGTTGGAATGGAAGTAATGCGTTTGTGTGATATAGTGTTAAAGAACTTCTTCCTTTGGAAGGATTGTAAAACAACAAAAGACGCCAATTTCTGACGTCTTTCATTGAAATTTAGTGTTCACATATAAAAAAAAGGTTTAAAAATTTTTATACATGAAAAAAAGTTTATATATAAAAAAGAAAAGGTTTTTACATATGATTAATAATATAGAAAAGAAAAGGTTTTTACATATGGTTAATAATATAAAAATAATGTTTTCATATATAATTAATAATATAAAAAAGGTTTTTATATATGGTTTATATAAAAAAAAGGTTTTTACATATGGTTAATAATATAAAAATAATGTTTTCATATATAATTAATAATATAAAAAAGGTTTTTATATATGGTTTATATAAAAAAAAGGTTTTTATATATGGTTAATAATATAGCATATCTATCAGAAAATCAAGTCGAAAATAAAATTAGATCGTTAAGTTGCGTTGAGAGAAGTGTTTACAGCAGCTTTGTTGAGTACGCAAATCTGGTGAAAGAGGTCTATGTGTCGCAGTATCGGATAGCCGTGAGGTGTGGCGTTTCTTTACGTACGGTAACGCGAGCATTACGCAAATTGGAGGCGTTAGAATTAATTCACACGCATAATCGTGGAATATATAGAACGTGTATTTATACGTTCCCCCGTGTGGTGACGCATTCGTTTGGCTTAAGGCAGCGTTTATCTGGGTTAATCAGGAGCTTTTCGTATTATTCTTTGGTGATATTGGCAATGATGGCAGCCCCTATTTCAAGAATGTCACATAATAATGACACACAAGTAAAGCTATTACATAGTTATAATAATAAGAATATAAATAGCACTTCGGATTATAAGCGAATAAGTCACAATAAATCTTCAAATTATCCAAAAGGGGAGAAGTTTATGATTATTGATGGCAAAGAGGTACAGGTGAAGTACGCCTATTTGGATGGGAAGAGGCAACGGTGTGTTGTTGTAGGGTTAAAAACCATGGCGGAAGAAGCGTATCGAAAAGAAAAGGTTGATGCAGAGGTTCGATCTCAGCGAATGGTAAAAGAAGCCAACGTTGCTTGTAGAAAGGCTTCTGAAGCTGTTGCTGAAAGTAAGCGTGAAAAGACCATCAATGATTGGATTCGTATACGAAACATGGCCGAACAAGGCCTTGTATCCGCAAAAGTCTCGTTTGTTGTAGATGCTTATAAAAACTCTATCCGTGAAGCAAATCAACATATTAAATCGTTACAAGAAAAATAATCCGTGATACGTTAGCCATATCTAACAAACTTAATAAGGTGAATGTGTATGGAAGCAATAACATATATCATCCCAGGAGATCCAATTCCACTCGCTCGTGCACGATACGGGAATAGACGTGTCTGGGACTCACAAAAAGAAGTTAAACTTATAAGCACAATATCACTCGTCCAACAACATAACGATAACCCCTTTTTTGAAGGCCCAATTCATATGGACCTTATTTTTTATATTGAACTGCCGCATAACAGACGCAAACCATTTAAGAACCAGTTCGATTATCATTATTATAAGCCAGACCTAGATAATCTTATTAAATACGTGGCAGATATTGCAAACGGAATTTTATATTATGACGATTGTATAATATCCGCTATAACTGCTAAGAAAATTTATGATTACGAACCAAGAACTCAAATTACTGTCAGGGAGTTAAATGCCCCATAATAACATTGTGAAAAAAAAAGCCACTACTGCACCACAGACTAATAAGCAGGTGTTTTTAGGCGAGTATTATAACTATGCAGAGTCTCGAAAAAAGATCGTTACGGTATCTTTTTTAGAGGCATTTGCAGAGGGTATGATCAAAGATGCGATTAATAATAAAAATTGCTTATGCTTTGGAGATCTGTTCCTGGCCAAGGGAATAGCGTCAAAAACATTCTACGACTGGCTCGCTAAATATCCGTTTTTAGATAAAGCATACGATTATGCATGTGCAGTCATTAGCATTCGTAGAGAGAAAGGCTCTCTGACCAGGAAACTAGACACTACAACAGTTTTAGCTTCAATGCATATGTATGACGATAGATGGAAGGCAGCAGAAGAGTGGAAAGCTTCTTTGAAGGAAAAGCAGAACGCAGCAGCTGGAATAAAAATAGTACAAGTCAGTGACTTTAGACAGCTTGATGAACCTGAAATTACTCCGCTCACATATAGTAAAATTTATACAGAAGTTGTTAGAAAAGTTGAGTGCAATGATAGCAAGTCTTCAGAGCCGAAAACTCCTGAAGAGGTTGCGAGAAAGATAAATAGATACACACGATGGCCAAAAAATGCATAAGGAATGAGATGTCAAAGCGATATTCGGCTAAAGATATGCGCAACAAGTTGATACATGTGATTTCTGTATCAAGTGAAGGTATTCAGGAGGCTTCAAAAGCTCTTGAAAAGCTTGCGATAACCAAGGAGGAATGGGAAGAAAAAGGCGATAAAGCACGGGAAGCACAGGTCCTTTTAAGTCAAATCTCTATCTTCAATTATATTATGGCACCGCTTTTTGGTATTGCGCGCCAACAATTTCCACATTTAAGCGTGTTTATGGATGCATGCGAACAGAATCATAACAGAGCGCTAAAAGATGGCGTATATAAGGCGTGTGAATGCCAGGGATGTAAAGATGGGCATAGAGACAGTAATAAAACTCAATAAATTCATCCCAAGATCGTATCAATTGCCAGTTATACGTGCTTTTGAGGATAATGGATATAAGAAACTCGTCTTGGTTTTTCCACGGCGCGCTGGAAAAGATATTTTGTCTTTTAATATCATGATACGGGCAGCTTTAAGGCGAAAAGGCCTTTATGTGTACCTTTTGCCGACAGCCGTACAAGCAAGAAGAGTGCTTTTTGAGGGCATTACAAGCGAGGGAAAACGCATCCTCGATTATATTCCCTCAGAGCTCATCAAAAGAATTAATATCCAGCAAATGCTTGTTGAATTAACCAACGGCTCAATAATTCAATTTTGTGGCAGCGAAAATTATGACGGGCTCCGCGGAATTAATTGTATCGGTGCAGTATTTTCGGAATATGCTTACCAGCATCCACAGGCATATCCTACAATACGTCCGATTTTGCTGGCAAATAATGGCTGGGCAATCTTCATTTCAACGCCGAACGGCCAAAATCATTTCTATACTTTATTTCAAATAGCGCAGGATAATCCTGAAGAATGGTACTCATGTCTTCTTACGGTGAATGATACAAAACATATTTCAGAAGAATCCATTCAAGCTGAAGTTGATATGGGAGAAATCAGCGAAGATATGTCCAGACAGGAATATTTCTGTAATTTTTCACTCGGGGCAATTGGTTCATACTATGGCAAATATCTTAATAACATGGAGCTTAATCATCAGATTGGCATGGTTGACTGGGAACCAAACTATCCTGTTCATACTGCCTGGGATCTTGGAGTTAGAGATAGTACAGTTATTTTATTTTTTCAGGCTATTGGTAATACGGTAAATGTAATTGATATGTATCAAAAAACTGACGTGGGTCTTGAGCATTATGTTAATGTTCTTCAGTCGAAATCGTATACATGGGGCAAGCATTTTGCGCCGCACGACATCCAAGTTCGTGAGTTTACTGCTGGTGGCTTAACGCGTCTTGAGAAAGCTGCTCAGTTGGGTGTAAAATTTGTTGTTGCACCAAAGCTGTCGATTGTTGATGGTATAGAGTCTGTCAGAAGTGTGCTCCCTCGTATGCATATTGACGCAGAAAAGTGCAAACCACTGATTAATGCAATACGTGATTATCGAAAAGAATACGATAGCAAGTTGAAGGTATACAAGAACCATCCATTGCACGATTTTCACAGCGATGTCTGCTTTACTGCAGATACTCTTGTCTTGACACGTTGCGGAATGCGTCCCATAATAGAAATTGTAGAGACGGATGAGGTTTTAACATTAGAAGGGTGGCGCAGATGCACGAAGGCTTACAAGACGGGAATAAATGTCCAACTTGTGGAGGTTACATTCCAAGACGGCACGAAGGTAAAGTGTACGCCGGAGCATTTATTCTTGACGGAAAACGGGTGGTTATCCGCAGCAAACCTTCAGATGGATACAAAGATCCGATCATCCTTGATGAAAGAACACAGTGGTTTGACGATGGGATATACAAATTGTCTCCAGGACAAAGATATTTTAGACGATGGACCAAAACCTTACATAGAGAGGTTTGGATTAGGGCGTTTGGCAAAATACCTGACAAGCATCATATCCACCATAAAGACAGAGATCCACATAACAATAACTTGTGGAATATTGAGCTTTTGCCGATCGCTGAACATTTTTCTCTTTCAAAGCCAAATGCTAAAGGATTTTCTGCTAAAGCACGGGAAGCTGCAGGTAAGTGGCATCGTTCTAAAGAAGGAAGAGAGTGGCATAGCAGACATAGCATTGAGTCACGTAGCTGGGAACGCTGGAAACGAGAAGAGATTCCGTGTGCTTTTTGCGGAAAACCATTTAAAGCGCTTATCAGAAGTGGGCCTTCTCCGGGAATCTATTGTCATGCAAATTGCAAATCCGCTGCGCGTCGAGAGCGTATGCGAGCTGATAGAATGCTCTGATGTTTATGATATAGGCGTTCCAGATACAGGACATTTTTCGCTTGGGAATGGGGCCATTGTCCATAACTGCGACGCCTTACGCTATCTCTGTATTTCGTTGCCAAAAACGCGCAATCTTTCCGACCCAATTGCGCTTGAACAAAGATACAACGAAGCTCGATATGGAAATCAGTCAAACTTGCCACCAATGTTTCGCGACTAGGCAGCTTATTAAGACAAAAGTGTGAGTTTTGTGGTATACTTAAATTGAGTGCATTAAATCATGGGAGAATTTATGAGAGAAGAATATAAAAAAAACCAGTTTGCATACCTTCTTGAAAAAAATACAAAAGAAAAGCTCATTGCAGAGTTAAAAAACATTTCGCCATGTGTTAAGGCTGTATACGATGGTATTGCTTTTCCAGGCGGAGCTATATCAATTGTTGCAACACCGCATCTTAACAAAGAGGACGGATTCTTTAAGGTTTTAGCTTTCAACACACTTGAACAAAACCGTCAAAAAAATCTTTATTTCTTTTCCTACAAACAAACAGCATCGGAAATGCTGGAAAATTTTCTGAATACGATAGGATGTCTTTACGTTGATGATGCCGAGATATTATATCATGAGCGAGAGAAGTTTGTTTATGATCTACTTGAAACTGAAAGTCTTAGGCTTATCTATACAGATATGAAAGTAGATCAACTCGTCAAAGGGATAAGATTTATAAAAGATAACGATCCAGACGTAGGAATAATTTACATTGATTATTTGCAGTTACTCCGAAGGGAAGATCCACACTTCAGCGAACAAGAAGAACTGACTCAAATCTGTCTTATGTTAAAAGATTGTGCAATCGAAACAGGACTACCAATTGTGCTTGCCGCACATTTCAATCGATATGGGGCCTTAGAAGTAGACAATGAGGTTTCTAACTCAATTGGTAAAACGAACGCTATTGAAGGAATTGCATCTTTCATAATCGGAGCATACAACCAAAACTTCTGCTTCGGCAAAATCAATGAAAAAGACCTTCTTAGAAAAGTACAAATTACTGTAAAGATTCTTAAAAGCAGAAATGGAGTAAGCGGTTGGGTTGACGATGTTGTTTTTTATGTAAAAGACTAAAAACATTTAAAAGAACTCTTTATGAAGAAGTTAACTAACATTGATATACTCAGTGCCGATACTCATGAGGGCCTAGAAGAGAAGCTTAACAGGTATCTTGATGAATATGTTGCTGATCCAGACAGAAAGATGTCAGATGTTAAGCATGTACTATGCCAAGCAAAGGAAAAAGTTAATGTTTGCAGATAAACAATACGGCAAGAGGACGGTTCTGGAGATGTTAGGAACTACTAAATGTGGTCATCGTTTAGTACGTTGTCGATGCGAGTGTGGCCTAGAAAAAAACGTTCAACTTGCTTCTTTAAAACGTGGTGACTCTACTCAATGTCTATCTTGTGCTGCAAAAGCTCGTCGTCGTCGTGAATCAAAAGATTTAACCGGAGCCAAGTACGGCAAGTGGACGGTTCTGGAGATGTTGGGAACTACTAAATGTGGTCATCGTTTAGTACGTTGTCGATGTGAGTGTAAGGTAGAGAAAGACGTTCAACTTGCTACTTTAAAACGTGGTGACTCTACTCAATGTCTATCTTGTGCTGCAAAAGCTCGCCATCGTCGTGATATAGAAAGAGAACCGATTAAATAAGGAATTCGTTATGAAAAAATTATTTTTACTTATAAGTCTTTATTGCTCTCTTGGCGGAGCCGTATCGCATACTCTTGTAAATTATCACGGTGTCCCAGGTGCAAGGGAAGAGAATCGGACGCCTGTTGTTATTGGATTTGTATTTGCGTGCAGCAGAATGGACGCTGAGTTCAAGACGGTGAGTACACATGTGCATAAGGGGGGCGATATTACTGTTGTTGTCTTGATGGAAGGATGTCATGCGACAATCTTCATTGAAAATGACAGTGGTGATTGCATGATTGATTTCTTTTCCGCAAATTCAAAGTTAAGTGCGGATAAATTTAAAAAGTTTCTCGACGAGTTTCTGGTTGCAGATTCGTCGAAGAAGTTGCATCTCATGAGGGACCAGTCGTTTTCCTTCTCTGCTTGATGGTTGCTATGCTTTTTAATTTATGTTTGGTGTTACAGACTAACGTATGTTTGGTGTTACAGGCAGCATCAGAAAAAGCCTCCGCAAATAAAAAACCCTTATTTAAAAGGATAAAAGGGAGATAACACCCAAGGTTGGGGGGGATAACACCCAAGGTTGGGGGGGGATAACACCCAAGCTTTTTTTAAAAATCCCTAATCTACAGCGAAAAGTTTTGCACTTGTTGATGATTGTCACCATCCAGTGTCACTCTTTCGCGTTTCGGTCAAATTTGGGGCACTTGCTGAAGATTTGGATGCTTGCGGCAGCTGCTGAAAGTGGTGTTGTGTTTTAAGTTGTAAAAATGCAAGAAAAAACCAATCTCAAAGGCTGATACAGTCGATGTTTCCAGAGGTGGTTCCCCCATCTACAAGAGGTGGTTCCCCCATCTACAAGAGGTGGTTCCCCCATCTACAAGAGGTGGTTCCCCCATCTACAATCAAAAATCCCTAATCTAAAGTCTTTTTTCTCCTTTTTTTTCAACGGTAAAGGTATAAAGACCTTTATAAGAAAAAGGTTTTTATAAGTCGGCTTCGCCCCCTTCACTTTTAGTTACGGGGCTAGCCTCTAAAGAAGATTGCTGACTCAAAAAGAAAGCAATCATTGAATTCACTTTTTCTTTGAGCTAGTAAATATTTAAAAACACACAACAACAAAAAAGCGCCACAGCGAAAAGTTTTGCACTTGTTGATGACTGTCACCATCCAGTGTCAACAGTTCGCGTTTCGGTCAAATTTAGGGCAAACCTTTACGCCACTTTAAAATGCTTGATGGTTGCTATGCTTTTTAATTTATGTATGGTGGTCGTTGTAAGTTAAAGGTTGACCATGTTTATGCATTTTTTTGGGCAGAACGTAGTTCTTTTTTGTTACTTTGTTATTACGCTCGCTGTTTTACTATCGTGTTGGTATAAGTAATTAAACTTGATCTACGGAGGTAGTAATTTTATGATGAGTGAAACATCGTTAAAAATTAAAAAGGGGAACTGATGCTTTTTCCTTCACTAGGGCCTGAGTACTATGATGAAAATGACAAATCCATTTTATCTCGGATGGAGACGTTTTATTCTGAAGCAATTACAATAAATCAGTCATTCTGGGGTGAAGCGGACACGGATACCAGATTTGAGTCAGGTGATCAGTCTTTATGGGAGGATATTTATGGTAATCTTCCTGCAAATCGGCAGAAACAGTTCAACTTTAACCGTATAAGACGGGTAGTTAATATGATTTCTGGCCATCAGCGCCGAAATCGTAAGTCTATTATCGCTGTTCCGGTTGAAAATGCTGATGAAGAGACGGCAGATCAGTTTTCAAAAGTTCTTTTATGGGCTACTCAGCAAGAGGGGATCCTTGAGACTATCTCGACATCGTTTAATGGTGCTCTTGTTACGGGGATGAATCTGTTGCAGGTATGGCTCGACTATCGAGCTGACCCGGTATGTGGAAAGATCCGTGTTGATAACTGTTCATATAATTCTTTTTTAATTGATCCTTATTTCAGGAAGACCGATCTTTCTGATTGTAATGCTTTATGGAAGCGTTCTTTTCTTTCAAAGCGGGAAGTGATGTCTCTTTTGCCTGCTGATGCAGCAGATATAGCGGAACTTCCTATGACTAACGGTTCAGGAAAAGACTCTAAGTTCCAATATATGCCTGAATCATATAATTATGGATATAAAAATCTTTTAACGTATGACGAATTTTATTATCGTGACTTTCGCACGCAGAAGATGCTCATTGACAGCCAGACTGGAGAGACGCTTGAGTGGCGTTCAGAAGATAAAGAGGCTCTTGCAGAATTTATGCGCCTTTATCCAGAGGTAACGATTGTTGAGCAAGAGGTCCCTACCGTTAAGCTAGCGATTGTTGTGCAAGGAAAAGTGTTTTATGATGGTCCTAATCCTCTTGGTATTGATCAGTATCCCTTTGTTCCCGTACTTGGGTATTACAATCCTCAAATGCCTTATTTCCCATACAGGATCCAGGGGGTTGTGCGTGGCTTGCGCGATGCGCAGTACTTATATAACCGTCGTAAAATCATTGAGCTTGATATACTTGAAAGTCAGATTAATTCGGGCTGGATTTATAAAGAAAGTGCGCTCGTTAATCCAAAAGATGTATTTTTGTCGGGGCAAGGACGAGGACTAGCGCTTAAGGACGAAGCAAACATGTCCGATGTCCAACAGATTGTGGCCCCACAGGTACCTCCATCGATGATTCAGCTATCTGAACTCTTAGCACGCGAAGTACAAGAAATATCAGGCGTTAACGAAGAACTTCTTGGTAGCGCGACCGATGACAAAGCCGGTGTTCTCTCTATGCTTCGTCAAGGAGCCGGCCTCACAACGCTTCAGATTCTATTTGATCAGCTTGATTATTCGCAGAAACTGCTCGGGCGAATAATGTTGAGCATTATTCAGACGAATTTTACACCTGGAAAAATTAAGCGAATAATTGAAGCAGAGCCTGCGAAACAATTTTATAATAAAGCGTTTGGAATATATGACGTTGCTGTTGAAGATGGTCTTAATACTACGACGCAAAAGCAGATGCAATTTGCACAGCTTTTACAGTTACGTGAAGCAGGAGTTCCTATTTCAGATGAAGATCTTCTTGAATCAGCAACGATTCAAAACAAGAAAAAGATTATTGAGAATGCGGTAAGGAAGCAGCAACAATCGGTACAGGCTGCTCAGCAGCAAGCTGAATCAGTCATGAAAGAGCAAGAAGCACGTGTTCATCTGGCTAACGCTCGTTCACAAGCTGACATTTCACTGGGCTTAGAACGAGTAAGCAGAATCCAAGAGAATAAAGCTCTTGCAGTTGAACGTACAGCTGAGGCTGAAAAAGATCGCGAGCAAGCTTTACTTAATTTTGTAAAAGCATTAAAAGAAATAGAAGATGTTGATCTAGGGCAGTTGGAAAAATTGGTGCATTTGTCACAAATAACGAAAGCTCGTGAAGCAGAAAGATCTCCATCTTCGGCTATTAGTCCGGACGAAAACGTTACACGGATGTGATAGTTAGAGGTGTATATGTTTAACCTTGTGAGTAGATACAGCTCACAGTTTCTATCGAAAGGCCTTATATGGCAAAGAAAAAACGTTTCTATGAAGGCGCGTATGCAGGATTAAAAAGCCGCCGCAGCACTGAAAAGAGCGATTCAGGAATGATTAGCGAAGATCGCAGTGCTCCTTCAAATCTTCCACAAAATGTAATTTATCGCGAGTACCCACGTGTTGATTATGATTTCTACGATCTTAATGACAACATTAAAGGCATAGACGCTCAAATGAAAGCCGATGTCCGTGGCGCAAGTCGCAAAAAAGGTCAGAAATATCCAGAAAAATATTAATTGGAGAATATAAATGCCTTGTGCACCAAGACCATCTAAGAAAGCGCAACGTATTCTTGAGGATATTTTAGGCGTTCCTGAAAATATGAAGAAGCAACGTAAATCATCATATTCTCGCGAACGTGTTGTTCAACAAGACACAAGATTAGTTCGCTAATTAAAACTTGTGCGCGGACTCCGCTTTGAGTCCGCGCACTTCTTTAAGGGTCAATGATGAAGAAGAAAGTTACATTTCCTAAAAAAAGTAAAAAAGTTTTGCCAGTAAAAGCCGGCAAAAAGATTGTAAAAAAGATCTGTAAAAGATCTCAGCTACGCAAAGAGGATTGTCCATATAGAAAGATCTAAGTAGCACAGAAGAAACCCAACTCATTCCCCCGCTTCGCTTTTTTCATCCTTACTCCCTTTAAGCGAAGCGGGATCTTTTTTTGATTTTTGTATAAATTGATGCAATGGTACAAAAACAGTATGAGGAGGAAAGATGGAACATAAGACTATTGGCCAAGTTCACAAAGAGCTTACTCAAAAAGATGATAATCCAGTTAGCCCAATTGATATTCAGAATGAAGTTCACAAAGATTATGAAAAAAATATTTACGAGGCCATAGATCGTGGCAAAAAAGATTTAGACGGCGACTTCTTTATCGTTGTCCTTACCAAAAAAGAACGGCTTCTCGAACGTGTTCTTCGCAACTACTTCGTTGTAAGAAAAAGTTGCCCAACACCAGAATGGGACCAGACCGTTTATCAATTCCATCGCACCTCTAGCGAAATAGAGTTTCTATGGGTACTTCCATCAAAAGATACATGCCAACTCTTTCTACGTAACATTAATGAAATTGTTCCAGAAGAACGCTGGCTTTTAGGATACATCTTAAAGGATCGTGACGGCGAACTCTTAACGCTTTCAAAAGAGCGTAACGGTGAAGTTAAAGAATCAGATAAACTTATTAAGGATCGTTAAATGAATCTTCCACATGCAAGTCAATGGCAAATAGAAGCAATGAAAAAGAAAGCTGAAGAACAGTTTGGTGCAACTGAAGAACCAATTGTAGAGCCTCAAGAAGTTCCCGTAGAAGAACCAGAGGTAGAAGAGCCACAGCCAGAACAACCAGAACAACAACCAGAAGAACAACCAGAACAACAACCAGAACAACAACAACAAAAGTCTTCAAAAGAAGATAATATGCGCATTCTACGTGAACGTTCTGAAAAAGCAGAACGTGAACGTGACGAACTTATACGCCAACTGCAACAACAGGCAGAAAACCCACAATCCGAAGTGAAAAATCTTGCAGAAGAAGTTGAAGAACTGTCGCTTAATCCAGATGATCTTGCTGAAGGTAAACACTTACTTCAACTTGCAAAAAAGATAAAAAACCTTGAAGCAAAGCTTGATAAATCGTCAGAAAAAGCGCAGATGACGACTACTGAAATGAAGATTAAGCGTGATTTTCCAGACTTTGATAAAGTTGCTAATTATGACAATCTTACAAAGCTCAGAGAGTTTGATGCTGATCTTGCTGATGCTATTTTAGCGACTAAAGATGTTTATAGACAGCATGCACTTGCTTATAAAATGGTAAAAAAGATGGGTATTTATCGTGAAGACACGTATGGAAAAGATCGTGAGCTTGCACAGCGCAATACCGCTAAACCACGGCCGCTAACTTCAATTTCTCCTCATCAAGGAGACTCACCTCTTTCAAAAGCTAACGCTTTTGCTAATGGTTTGACCGATGAGTTGCGTCAACAACTTCGTCATGAGATGGCTGAAGCTATGAAACAAAGTTAACTTTCTCTCTCCCGAGATACGGTGCGTAGGCGATTCGCTTTCTCCCACCCACTCCTACGCACCGGTTTAGTTGCATTACTCTCTAAATACTTTATATACTTACTTTGACGTATTCCAAAGGCTCGTCACCTTTAATCCCCCCCCCCGGCGTATTGAGACTCGCCATCTCCGACGTATAAAGAACTCGTCATTCTTAAGGTTAGAATGTCATTAGGACAACTTTATAAACTATATAACGTTGTGCTTCTGATTAAACTTAAGGAAGATATTATGGCTATTACGACTACAACGATTCTTCCAGCGCCAGTTCAACAAAGTTTTTCTTTTAAACTGCTTTCGGTAGAAGTCCCGAATATGATATTCAAGATACCTGCAATGAAGAAAAACATGCCACGTAACGGTGGTACGACACTGCGCATGAGAAGATATAATCCATTGGCAACAGCGATGGTGCCTCTCGGAAATACAGGGGTTACTCCCCCAGCACAACAACTAACTGCAGTCGACATGGACGCAAAGATCTCATGGTATGGCACACACGTCATTCTAAATGAACAATGTACTCTGCAGTCACAAGACCCTGTTTTAAATGAATGTGCAGCACGACTTGGTGTTTCACTTCGTCAGACAGAAGATCAACTGACTCGTGATATGCTTGCAGCAACTGCAGGATTTATCAACTGTGTTGGCGGTGTAAACGGTAGAATTGTTGCCGTTGTAAAATCTTTCCTGATGGGCTTGAAACTCTTAACGGGTAATGCCGAAGACAACAAGGCGCAAGCAAGCTTAGGCTGTGCAGCGTGAACGTAGCAAGCGGAAAGACGCTCGAAAGAGCGATGCGGTGCTCTAGACTCTATGGAAACATAGAGAGGCAGGCTGAGAAGACTCTGCCCGCTTAAGTGGTTTTAATACCTTTGAGGTTAAAAGGCCCTTAAGTCAACAAGTAATAGAAATTTCGGACAATCCAACTGAATTAACACGTTCAGATTGTAATGATGTTGTTCGTGCGTTATTGGGAAATAATGCATACACCATTATGGACAATATTGAAGGTGAGGATAAATTTGGTACGGCTCCTGTTAGGGATGCTTATTTTGCATTAGCACACACAGACTTAACAAGAGATTTGGACAGTGTTGCTGGATTCATTCAAAAGAACCAGTATCCATCACCAATGAATGCGTTACGTTCTGAGTGGGGCGCAATTGGCAACCTTCGCTATCTCGTATCATCTATCGGATCAGTAGCAGCAAATGCTTCATTATTAGACTCAGACGTGTATAACGTGTTCTGTGTTGGCATGGAAGCATATGCATGCATTGAGCAAACTGGCGCATCATCAAGTTTTATTTATAGACCACCAATATATGACGGTCCATTAGCACTTAATGCGTCTGTCGGTTATAAATTTGCAGAGGTTCCTCGTATTACGAATGATCTTTGGGTCATGAATCAACGTTGTACCTTATCATAAGGAAGGATGCATTATGGATAGCACAATCATTCAACAAGGTGTTTTTACTGCTGATGGTTCCGCTAAGATCTTGACATTACGTTCAGATATAGATTGGATGTCAGTCATAAATTACACAAAAATAGCAGCGAATGCCGCATCAACCGGTTACAGGTTTTACTGGCAACGTGGTCTTTCTGATGGCGACGGATTTGAAGAGCAGTCAACCGGTGCAGCTACTGAAATAGACTTAAAAGTCTTAGGTGCTGCAGGTGGCGGATTTACACTTATAGATTCAAGTGACTTTACACTGCCTGCGGGTGTAGCTCTTACTGGAATGACAAATGCCAGTCCTCCAGTTATAACATCAGCTGGTCACGGACTGTCAATTGGCGACATTGTAAGATTTACATCGCTTGATAATCAGCCCCAAATCGGTGGTATTGATTTCAGTGTTACAGCTGTAGCTGCTACATTCACTATTGGTAATATTAACTTATCTAATAGCACAGCATCGACTGACGGAAATTGGAGAAAGGTTCCTTACGAATCACTTTACTATCCACGTAGTCGATTTATTACATATATTTCTAGCTCAGCAACAACTGGACGCGCTAAGATTTATATGTCTGTAACACACACTTTTATCGTTGGTGAAAAAGTTCGTCTCCAGTTACCAGGAAGTACTTGGAATAATTTCTCACAACTCAATAATCGTATTGCAACTGTTGTTGCTGTTAATGAGGCTCGTGCAGGAACTGATCCTACTAACGGTGGCACCGCAAATAATATTGTGGTCGACATTGATGTTTCAGGACTTGGAAGTTGGCTCACATTTGGTGCAGCTTCAAACCAAGGTTACCCAGCAGCTGGCGAGGTTCCATTTACACCAGCTCAAGTAGTTCCACTTGGTGAAGATACAGCACAAGCACTTACATCAGGTACCGATATGCTTGCCGATCAAACCTATAATACAGGTTATCTTGGCATGAATTTAGGCGCCGGTGCAGATGCTCCTGCAGGACAAGCAAACGATGTTATTTACTGGACCGCTGGCAAATCATTTAGTAATTTGGCAGAGTAACAGCGAGTAACTAATTTTTATGGCACCTCGTGGATTTTCACCTATTTACGAGGTGCCTTTTATACAAGGATTACCTATGGCAGAAATAAAAGACTTAAAAAAAGAATCAACATCAAAAATTAAACAAAACTTACGCTACAAACGTGATAAAGATCGCGAAAAAGTACGTGGGATATTTCGTTTTAATGAAGTTCCTGGCGGATCAATGAGTTTTATGTATAAAGCATATAAAGAAGATCCTCTTGAAAAGTTTGATTTTATCGATGGTGGCGTTTATACCATTCCTCTTGGAGTAGCACGTCATTTGAACAATAATTGCTGGTACCCTGTTCACGATTATACTGTTGACGAACAAGGAAAACCATCAATGAAGATTGGTCGTAAAGTACACCGTTGCTCATTCCAAAGTTTAGAGTTTATTGATATTGATGATATGCAACCAGTTGCTGACATTTTAACCGCGGAAGAGTTAAATAATGGCAGTACTAGCTCGTGAAAATCCGACATTTAAACCTGCAATGCGCATCATAAGTACTATGAGTCAAGCACATCCTGTTGCCATTACCACAACATTTGACCATAACTATGAATCAGGGCTTATTGTGCGTTTAGATATTCCTCTCGGGTTCGGAATGCAACAAGTAAATGGTAAAGCAGGCACCATAATTGTTACAAGCGCTACACAGTTTACAATGGGTCTTGATACCACTACGTATGATGCATTTGCAGTCCCGCCCGGGGCGCCTAGAAACAAGCAATATGCACATGTTGTGCCAATTGCAGAAGATAACGATATGCTTACATCTGCAACTAGAAATGTTTTACCGTACTAAAAAGTAGAAGTGACAGAAAAGAGTTGCTAGGATTGGATAAGCATCAGTTAAATAAGGAGCGCTGTTATGGCAGATTCTACTTTAAGTGCTATACGCACTAAAGTGCGCAGGCTTACGAGATCATTATCGGAAGCTCAACTCACGACCGACCAGATAGATGAGTATATTAACACATTTGTTCTGTACGATTTCCCAGAACATTTGCGGCTTTTTAATCTTAAAGAAACTTTTTCATTCTATCTTGAACCATATATAGACTCCTATACTACAAATACAGCTGATGCAGCTGATCCTCTCTATGAATTTAAAAATAAATATATTACCGTTCATCAGCCAGTTTATATTGCTGGATACGAAGTAGGGTTTTTTGAAGATCGAACCACTTTCTATAGAAATTATCCACTTACAAATAGCATTGCATCAACGGGCAATACGGGAGATGCAGCAGAAACGGCTTTTACCGGAACAGTAACCAATATGAGCGGCACGGTAAGCGGCTCAATTCTTCTGCGCAACAATGTTCTGTTTTCTTCTCTTGATGCGGATTATAACGGATTATCAATGATTGATTATCCAATTAGCGCATCAATAGGTAATCTCTACGTTCCGGGAGGTGCGCCTACTTCAACAGCAGTCCAAGATGCAAATAATTATATAAATTATTTAACGGGCCAGTTTGTTGTAACGTTTGATGCTGCTCCCGGTACCGGAGAAGACATTGCAAGCCAAACAATTTTAACATCTCAGTCTCGACCGATCTCAATGCTCTTCTCCCATGATACTTTTACCTTTAGGCCCGTTCCTGAACAAGTATATAAAGTACAACTTGAAGTCTACAAACGGCCAACTGAACTCTTAACTGCGGCCACTGAGCCATATTTACAAGAATGGTGGCAATACATTTCATATGGCGCCGCAAGAAAAGTGTTTCAAGATCGAATGGACCAAGAAAGTTTATCTGTAATCGAGCCCGAATATAGAAAACAAGAAATGCTGATTCAGAGACGAACACTTGTTCAACAAACAAGCCAAAGAACAGCAACAATTTATAGTGACAATGCTAACCCCGCCGGTGCATATGGAGCAGGATGGTCAGAAGGCGGCGGTCTTTAATAAGGATTTTTTATGCCATATGTATATGATGAAACTATCCCTTTAGTAGCACAAAAATTAAACTACACTCAACCAATAATAAAGTCGAATTTTCAAGCAATAAAAGAACTTATTGAAGAAAATCACATTGATTTTAATTCTGTAGCAGGGGTTGGAAAACATAGTAAGATAGATTTGCCTGTTCAAGCCCCAGTTCCAGCTTTTGCAAATGATGATAATGGCCTTTATACATTCTTAAATGCTACTACGGGCAAAAATGAGCTTTATGTTCACAAACAAATAGCAGGGGTTGCAACTGGTACTGGAATTCCTTTTACCGCCTCTGTTTTAAGTAATACGGCAGCTTCTGCCAATATGATCGGATGGGCTTATTTGCCAAGTGGTATTTTGATTAAATGGTGCAATACTGCTCTTCTTGCGGCAGGAGTGACCGAGATAGATATGTCTGGCGTTGGTCCTGATTTTTCATATATTTTCAATATTCAATTAACTGGAGCACGAGCAGGTTCATTAAGGCTTTGCTCAATTTCAACTGATTTTAATATTGCTACTAAAAAATTCAAAGTTTATGCAGATGGAATTGGTTCTGTAAGATCATTGCTAATCGGAGTATAAAATGGCAAAAGATCGTTTCATGATCGGTTACACCGACAATAACACTGGTTTACAGACAAATGTTCTTCCATGGTTATTGCCGGATAATGCGTTTTCAAAGCTAGAGAACGCATATGTCTTTAGGGGCAAGGTTAGGAAGCGATTTGGTTCAACTTTGATGGGTGATACGCATCTTAATTCACGGCTCAGAATACAAGTTGGTGATACAACAGCTCCGGCAGCAACGCCTGATAATATTGCAATAGGACAGATGTTTTCAGTTGCAGATGAAATATATACCGTTTATCAAACTGGTGCCATGTTAGCTTCAACGGCAGGTACTTCTGGAACTGCAACTGTTGGTACAACAGTTTTTGCAATTGCATCAGTTGCACCAGCTGGAACAAAAATATATTGGTATCCATCGTTGCCTGTAATGGGTATCACTCAGTATGAAGAGCAAGATATCAATCAAGAGAAATCTGTTGCATTTGATACGAGATTTGCCTACTATTTCGATATTGTAAATAATGGTTGGGAGCAACTTGGCCTTTCAACATGGACAGGGAACAACGCGCAGTTTTTTTGGTGTGTTAATTATTATGGAAGTACCGCCAATTCAAATGATTTATGGGTAACAAATTATCATGATACGATTGCTTATTGGAATGGAGTTGGCTGGACATCTCCTGCTATTACTACGGCAACAACAGTTGGTACAAGCATAGTTCAAACAGCCCGAATAATTATTCCATTTAAGAATCGACTTGTACTTCTTAATACAAAAGAGACAGTGAATGGAGTGCCAAACGTAACATTTAATAGTCGATGCAGATATTCCTCAACAGGTAGTCCAACCGGTGTAGATTCATGGAACGTAAGTATTCCCGGCGAAGGTGGATTTGTAGATCCCTCTACCGCAGAAGCAATTGTTACAGCGCAACTACTGAAAGATCGTTTAATTGTTTATTTCGAGCGATCAACATGGGAACTCGTATATACAGGAAACCAACTTCAACCATTTGTATGGCAAAAAATTAATACTGAACTTGGTGCAGAGTCTACATTCTCGCAGGTTCCATTTGATAAAGTTGTTTTAGGTATTGGAAACACTGGAATTCACGCATGTACCGGAACAAATGTTGAGCGTATTGATAATACTATTCCAAATTTAGTACTAAGTTTTCATAACCAAAATCAAGGTGTAGACCGTATTGCTGGAATAAGAGACTATGATACTGAGATGGTCTATTGGACTTTTCCTACGGATACAAGAACGGCTACAACTCCATTTCCAGACAAAGTTCTAGCATATAACTACAAAAATAGCTCTTGGGGTGTAAATGACGATTCATTTACCGCATTTGGCTATTATCAACTCTCTGAGGATACGCCTGGCCTTACATGGGGCTCATCATTAATATGGGGCGAAACTGAACTGCGGTGGGGCGGCATTCATAGCGGTTATATTGGCCGAACACGTAAAATCATTGCAGGGAATCAACAAGGATGGGTCGTTATTATTAATCCTGATGTCTCTAGAAATTCTGAATCGTTATATGTAACAAATAATTCAGGTTATTCGTATACAATTATTGATCACAATCTTAAAGCAAATGAATATGTTCGCGTGCATTTAGATGGAGCAGGTATCTCTAATGCAAAAGTTAATTCGGTTGTTGATAAAGATACGGTAACTTTGAGCGTTGATTTAGCAAGTTACAATGGAAATGCCTCCATTTCACGTGTAAGCAAGATAGACATTCAAACAAAAGAATATAATTTTTACGCTGATAAAAACCGTAACGCTTATATATCACAAATAAGTTTTATGGTTGATAAAATAGTAGCTGGTAAAATTACTATCGATTACTACATTTCAAGTGCAGATGGTTTATCGATGATGGAACAGGCTGAAGCTACAGGGACACTTCTTGGCTCAACAACATTAGATCTCGACAAATATGAGTTGGCACCGATGGAAGAGTTTCAAGAGCGAGTTTGGCATTCCATGTATACACAAGCAGAAGGTGAATGCATACAATTACGAATCTACTATTCTGACGACCAACTTTATCTAGACGAAGCAAGATTACCATTTACTTTGCATGCCATGATCTTTCAAGCGCAGCCAACGGCACTTCAACTCCAATCATAAGAAGGGACGCAGATGAAGTTATTGTTTATAGTTTTTCTTGCAGGAACAATTTTCCCTATGGAAAAAGATATAGAGATCGGCATAAATCCTGGACGGCTTTCTATTGCCCTGCCTTGTCAGAAAAGATCTTCAATTGTTATCTTTGAAGAACAAAACGAAGAACAAATCTGCCGCCTGGCATTCCAATCGTTTTCGGTAGACGAGTCGCCACAAACTTCGCGTATAAAAGACTTTTTATGCCATCATATACGTATGACCCTTGACGCGCCAAACACTCCAGACCGTGAGAGTTTGAAAGCTATTGGAAGTTTTCAAGGGCAAAATTTAGAAGATGAATATTTGAAAAAATACTTACAGAAGTTGTTTTTAAGAGCAACTACTGACGCGCTTGCGACGGCTGAGACTGAAGTTGTAAAAAACAAAGAGGATGCCGCTGCACGTGTGTCAAAAACTCGCGCGACGTATTACGCTATGGCGAGTAGTACTGTAACTGCCGCTATAGGTATTGGTGTTACATTACTTATGCATTATACAGGTTAAGAGATAGAGAAAGGCTTTTATGTCATGGCAAGAGCAAACTAATCCGGGTTTATTTGTACCGACAACATCGGTATGGGAAATTAATCAACTCCATGAAACTGATGTTAAAAGTGAAGCATTTAAAGAGCTTCTTGTTCGCCTTTATCAAAATATTAACAATATTGTGCTCTCACTTAACAAGAAAGATAGCGCCTATTATTTTGAAGAAGAATTTATTAATGGCCAGGTATTTCCAAGCCCTGTAACTGCATCTGCATCTCAAGAAGGACTTCAAGTATTCCGTAAAGTTATTAAGTTTGGTGCGCTTCCAAGTAGCACCACTAAAGTGATGCCACATGGACTTACAATTACAACCAACTTTAACTTTACCCGTATCTATGGCTGTGCTACTGATCCAAATCCAGCTGGACAGACTTATATACCATTACCTTATGCATCCCCAGTTGCAGCAAATAATATAGAATTAAAGGTTGATAATACCAATGTTAGTGTTACAGCTGGTTCTAACAGGAGCGCATTCACAACAACTTGGATTGTTATTGAATATTTAAAACAGGCGAGTTAGGCTTTATACCCAATAGTTAACTATGAATTGGAGAATATTATGGATTATAGTCCACAACCTCAAGGTGCTAATGGAATTGCTCCTTATCCTACGGCTAATTTAGGAAATAGTTTAAATTCTAACTCTAATACATCTGGATCGTGGATGAATAGTTTAATGCAAATACTGGGAGGCATGGCCCCAATGTTAGGCGCAGGGGCAAGCGCGCTGGGACTTGGTGGTTTAACAGGTCTTTTAGGAAAAGGTACTTCGATGGGCCAAGTGTTTGGTGGCCAACCAGAACAGATGAAACAATTCCAGCGCTTTAATCCAGAGCAACAATCTGCTTTTAGCTCGATACTGAAGCAAGCGCTAAGCGGCCAAGGTCTTGGCCAAGGAATGGATTTTGCTCCAATTGAACAAAATGCGCGAACACAGTTTTCGCAGCAAACAGTTCCTGGATTAGCCGAACGATTTACTCAAATGGGTGGCAGCGATACTAGACTTGGCTCTTCAGGCTTTGGGCAAGCGCTTTCGAGTGCCGGGGCTGGGCTAGAGCAAGGTCTTGCGGCTCAGAAGTCTCAATACGGCATGGACCAGCAGCGTATGTTAATGAGCTTGCTTGGCCTAGGATTAACGCCACAGACTGAAAACGCATATCAACAACGACAGCCAGGTATGTTTGAATCTGGAGCTCAAGGATTAATGTCATCATTGCCACTTTTAGGTCTGTTAGGAAAATAATGGCGATACAAATACTGCCCAACACGGGTATTGGAGAAAAATTAGGCTCTTCACTGGGCTCAGGGATTCAACAGGCGCTTGGCTTTTTAATTAAAGATAAACTAGATGCATTGCGTGGCGCTCGTGAATACGATACGATGCGTGCAGTGTTAGGAGATGCTGGTGGAGCGCCAACTGGTAGGTATATTCGTCCAGGAAGTGCGCCGCAATATGCTAGGTTAGCTCAAAGCAAACAAAAAGAAGTGCGCAGACAAACTGAAAAGATGCAACCAGTGGCATTGGCAAAAGAAGCATTGCCTGCGATCAAAGAACTTATAGCAAGTGGAAAAGTTGGATCTGGATGGATGCCAACAGAAGCAAAAGCACAATATCAGGGATTTGTATCAGCTTTAAAAGAAAGTAAAGATCCAGCGCTTAGGGCTTTTGCAGGGTCAATTTCTAACCCTGATCAAGGGAAACAGGTAATATATAATAAACTTGATCAATTTGACCGATATCTTACGCAAATATTAGGCGAGTCAGGATATCAACCACCTGCAAGTGGCCAGTCGTTACAAGGAGCCTTAGCGCCGCAACAGCAGCAACCAGAGTCATTTGGCCAGCCGCAGCAGCAACCAGAGTCATTTGGCCAGCCGCAACAGCAACAATTAGGTGGTGAAGAAGACAATATTCTTTCTGGTATTAATCAGTATCAAAAAGATGTTAAGAATCTTGAGTTAGATGTTAAAGCTGCTGGGAAAGTTCCATCTTATTTAGCAGCAAGAGGAGCCGTTGGATATGGAAAAGGAATTATAGGACTTCCTGCTTCAGTAAATAAGCTTCTTAATTTTGCATCACTTGGAAAAGTTCCTGTTTCTAAATTGCTAGAAAAAATAGAAGATCTTCCAGAGAAAGCACTTATTGGGTTATTTGGTGAAGATGTTGTTAAAAAAGCACCAAAAGGTTGGGAAAATGCTGGTGAATTTGCGGAAGATGCAGCAACATTACTATCTCCTGGGATGATTTTAAAGGCTGCGGCAACACCTTTTAAGGTAGCTGGAGCTGTTGGAAAATACATGAATGCGGCGTCAAAAGTGCTTGGTGTTGCACCTAAAACAGCGCTTGCGATTTCAGCAGCAGGAAATGTTCCCAAATGGTTGGCAAAAAAGACGGGGCTCGGAGAAGGCTATCAATCCGCAGCTAAAATTGGAGGTACCCTTGCATTCGGACTATTAGGACCACGCATGTTTAGCAAGCAACTACAAGCATCTGAATCACAAGCCTTAAAAGGTGTAGAGGATCAGGTTAAAAAATCATTTAAATCCGAACCAGGATTAATGGATGTTTGGAACATGTATAAAGGTAAAAGTGCATCTGGCCTAAAGGGTAAAGAGCTTGGTAACTTTAGAAATATTGTACAAAATCCCAGGTTGCGTAATTATTTAGAAAAATATAGTTCAATAACACAAGAACATAAAGAGTTAAAAAGTTTAGCTAATGAAGGTAGTTTTATTGGAAAATGGGGTCAGCGTTCAATGATGAGACGTATAGGCCAAGGTCTTTTTTCAGCAGCAGCAGCTTTATTTATTGCTCCTAGTAATTTGCCAGCAAGGTTAGGAGTTTTTGCAGGAGCAGGAGCAAGTATTTGGAGCGCATCAAATGCCGAAAAAGTTATTCGTTTAGCATATAAGAGTCCTGCATTTAGAAGTGCTTATGGTGCTACTTTGCAAGGTGTGGTTCGTCAAAGTGCAAGCACAATTGATAAATCGCTCAGAAAGTTAAATCGCATCATGGTGCATGAAGGCATTGAAGCCCCACAGGCAGCACAGCAAAAGAGTTAAAGTTATATAACTAGACTATATACTGCAAATGCCATAATAAATGCAAATGCTAGCAGAAACGATGCATGTATAACAGTCATCATGTCTATCGACTGTTCTTTCCGTGTCTTTACATAGATCTTAGGACTTTGCTGATAGCGCCAGTAGCACTGAAGGTTGCAAAATTTGGGGTCGCTTCGCTTTATAGGATCATATGAAAATGATTGCTTACAGTGTTGACATGTCCTTTTGAGCATCTTCGAGCTGTCTTGTTCTTTCATCTTCAATCCTTCTCAAAATCGACTCAGTTATATAGTTAGTTAACGTTCCATTATTTATATAAGCGTTTTCACGGACTTGTAATGCAATATTATCCTGTAAAAAGAACGTCATGCGCTTATATCCTTTTCGTTCATTTCCCATCATATTCCCTTTTTTTAAATTATCTATAACAATCATAGCACAGTTACCACGAAAGTTACATAAAATCATTGATTTTATTGAAGTGGCGCGGTGTAATTGGGGTAAGTTAATTCTTTTTAAGGAGGCCTTTTATGGCATATAGTAAAATACGCAAACGTACAGCGTACGCAGATGATGGAACATCGATTGTTTTGGCTCCATTGGTAATTCAGTCTAAACGCAACCCTACTACAGGTGATTTTGCAGAAATTGGTACAGTATGGGTTAATACTGATACTGCAACAATTTATGGTTTAGCAAAAATTGCAGCAGGAACTGCAACCTGGTCAACATCTCCTGCTTCAGGTATTGGGACATTTACTTCGGTTGATATTACAACCGGTAATCTCGATGTTCAAGCGGGTGGTTCAACTACTACAATCAGCAGTGGCACTGTGAATTTTGATAATGCTGCTGGAACGGTAACCATGGCCAATGATTTGACGATTGCAGGAACCACAACTCTTAATGGTGATATTGATATTACGAGTGCATCCCTATTTGATATTACCGTTACCTCAAATACCGATCCTGCAATCTTACTTCAAACTAATGGTGGTACAACCGAAACAATTCAAGTTATAAATACTCAAGGAACTTCTGCTGACGCAATTGATATTCGTGCAACAGATGGTGATATTTTAATTAGCACAACAAACTCAACCGATGCTGCAGCTATTGCATTAACTTCAAACGCTGGTGGTATTCAGCTCAGCTCAGCTCTTGCAGCTGCCGATGCTATTAGCTTAGAATCCTCAGACGCTGCTGGTGGCGTTACCATTTCGGCGGGCACAGGAGGCATTTTTGTAGGCAATCAAGTAGATTGTACAACAATTGATATAGGCGATATTGCCCCAGCAGCTTCAAGGACCGTTAGTATTTCTGGAGGGACCGTAATTACGGCAGCAACCACAGATACACTTGATTTGGCCCCAGATGGAGCCACGACAAATGCTAACTCAATTAAAACTGTTAATGTAAATACTGGCGGAGTTGCAGTTGGTGAAGTACTCACTAACATTGCATCTGGTGCAGTAACTTCAGGAACCCATACGGTAAACGTTCAGACGGGAAACGTAACGGCCGGGACTGTGGCAATGAATGTTGGTACTGGCACTGGTACAAAAACTGTTAATGTTGGTAATGCTGATGGCCTTACAACTGTTAATGTTGATGGTATTACTCTTATCAATAACGATATTGATGTTTTAACTTCTATTAATACTGGTTCTTCAACAGGTGGCGTAACAATTGGTAACGCTGCAGCTGGTAACATCGCAATTGATACTGCTGGAACAGTGCTTATTGATGCAGATGGTGTTGTAGAGATTAACTCTTCTGCTGGCGTTCTTTCTATTGGTAACGATGATAATGATTTTGGTATTAATGTTGGTTCAGTTGGAGAAAGACCAATCGTAGTTGGTAATGTTGTTGGTGCAACTGATATTTCTCTTGATGCGGGTACCGGTGGTATCGATATCAATTCTGTTAATGGAAATGTAACCGTTACAGTTGGAAAAGCAACAGTTGCAGGTGTAGCTCTTACTAATAGTGCTCGCGTAAGTCAATCAACATTCTCAGCTCAAACTACAGCAGCCGCCGCCGATCAAGTATTTACTATTACAAATACGTTTGTTTCTACAACAAACACAGTATTTGTTTCGGCAAGTAATGGTGGCGCTGCAGATGCGCAAATGACTATTCACCGTGTTAAACAACTTGCAGGTTCAATAGAAATAACACTTACTAACGAAGGCGCTGCCTCGTTAAACGGGAATTGTCTCATCTCAATCTGGGTTATGGACTAAAATCTAAAGGAAATGAGGGCCCTTCGGGGCCCCTTTTTATAGCATTGGTGGATAAAATTAGATAGTGTATAGATAAGACAGAATAACTACGTAATTATGTAAAGGAAAAAACATGGCATTACAGTCATCAATAATTGTTGAAGTAGAAAAAAACGGTAAAAACTACGTATTTAGTATGCCTTATGGTGTGCCTCTTCAAGATTGTTACGATGCGTCAGTTGAAGTAACTAAAGAAATCGTAGAGTTTTCTAAAAAGATGGAAGAACAGGGCAAAGCACAAGAAGTAGAAAAAAAAGAAGAAGAAGTTAAAAGTTTTGATGACAGTGATAGCAACTCGGATCATCAAGCTACCGATTAACGTTGTTACTAAAAATAGGATAAGCAATGAGTCGAGGAAGTCGTTTTTATATGGAGCCCTTGCGGTCGCTCGCTTTTGGTTCTATCGGAGCAGCTTATGTTAGCGTAGGAACATCACTGAGCGCAGCCGCTCGGTCGTTCTTAGTTCAAAATTTAACAGATGTGACGTTAATTTTTTCTTGGGGCGAAGATATTGATAATTTTGTTTTGCCAACCAATACGCAATTCGTTTATGATTCATCCTCAAATAAGACGCACACAGAAGAGAACCTTCTTGCTGAAAGAACTGCATTGTTTGTAAAACAAGATCTAGCAGCTCCAACATCTGGCAGTGTTTATTTTTCAGTTTTTGGTAGTGAAGGAAGTGGCACATGAGCCAGATTATATCATATGACAATAGCGTGGTTAAGACATTGACAGGAAATGCTGGTGGCGCGATATCTCCAACATCTGGCAATATCTCCATAGAAGGAACGACTCCCTTGGTTGTTACAGGAACTCCTGGAACTTCAACATTAACTATAGATACAGATGGAACAGTTGCGTTTACTTATACTACTGATGCAGGAAATGCTGTTGCAGCGCTTGATACACTTAATGTTCTTGGTGGTTTAAATATAGACACATCAGGAACAGGGTCAACAGTAACAGTCAATCTTTCGGGAACGACTGACCACGCGCTACAAATTGGTAATGTTGGTGGATCTCTAGATTCATTAGCCGTTGCTGGAAACGGAGAACTCTTAATTGGCTCTGTTGGTGCAAATCCTACATGGAGTTCACTAACATCTGCCGGAGGAACAATTGTATTTACTCCCGGTGCGGGAAGTTTGAATTTAGAAACAACCGCAGGAGCTGCACCGTCTTATTTAACTGATGATGCAAATACTGCAACACCATTATTAGGTGTATTAACGATTGCTGGAGGCGACAATATTGCAACCTCTTCTGCTGGCTCAACTGTTGCAATTGCGCTTAATGGAAACACTAACCATGCACTTACAGTTGGAAATGCTCTTGGCAGTTTAAATTCATTAGCTATTGGAACCGCAACACAAATTTTACAATCAAGTGGTGCTGCTGATCCAACTTGGAGTACAGCAACATATCCAGCAACGACAGCGCAGGGCGACGTTATGTTTAGTTCTGCTGCCAATACAGTTGATAGTCTTACAAAAGATGCAACAGCAACGAGATATATAGCTAATACAGGTGCAGCTAATAGTCCAGCTTGGGACCAGATTGAGCTTACTAACGGGGTATCAGGAATTTTGCCTGCGGCCAACGGCGGCACTGGTGTCAGTACATTTACATCGCATGGTCTCTTGCTTGGAAATGGGGCTGGTGATATCCAAGTTCTTGCAGAAGCGAGTGACGGTCAGATTCCAATTGGAAGTACAGGAAATAATCCAACATTAGCGACGTTAACAGCGGGCATAGGTGTAGGCATAACTAACGCCGCTGGATCGATTGTAATTGATGCACCTGGCGTAGACCAGATAAATATTCTTTATGTTGGAAAGCATGGCAACGATGCTAATGATGGTTTAACTATTGAAAAGGCATTACTTACGTTTGGTGCTGCTATTACAGCTGCAGTTGTTCTTGCGGTGCCAGTATCTATCTGTTGTTTTGATGAAGGCACATATACAGAAAATTTAACTGGCCAGGTAGATGTTCATATCTTTGCTCCTAACTGTAGTATTGCTGGTGCGCATACGATTGCTGCTGGTAATAAGTGGGAGTTTGGAAATGCTGCGGTAGCGACCGGAACTACTGGTTTCACATTTAATAGCGCTGGTAATGTTGCCAAACTTATAATTGGAAGACTTACAAGTGCTGGCACGGGTATATGTACTGCTTGTATAGCAGGTGACTTATATTTGAGAACGTATCGAGTCACTCTTGAAGCTGGCTACTTAGTTGGTACGGCTACAGCAGGAGAGATATTTATACGTGCTGATGTAATTCATATGACTGGAGCTGCAACAGTCATCGGTGTTATAGCTGGAGCTTATATTGATCTTTTAGCTAACCATATTCATGACGTTGCTGGTACTGCAACATTGATTTATAGCGTTGCGGTTGGTGCTAGTAACATTTGTATTACAGCTACAAGTATTGAGATTGAAAACTTATCTAACATCACGGCTGCTACAGTTGCCCATTTGAATGCTGGGCGCCTTACAGGGACTCTATCTGAAGGCGGAGCTGCTAAATTTATCATTGGTGGCTCAGAAAAGATTGAAGGTGTGCCAATTGGGGCTGGAACTGCATCAAGTGCAGTTTTCACTACTTTAGGTGCAACTGGCGACACAAATATAAATATTACTGGGGCAGGTAATACAAATCTGAATACTGATGCTGGAACAGGAACGGTAGCCATTGGTAATGCGGCCGCTGGAGCTATTACAGCTGATACAAGTGCTGGGATATCTTTAGATGCTGCAACAGCAAGTAATTTTACAGTTACTGGAGCGGGACAAGATTTAACACTTTCGGCTGCTGGTGGATCTGTAAAGATTACAGCATCAGAGGCTGTAAATAGTGCTATTGAAATTGATGCAACGGCTGGAGCTGGCGGCTGCCAAATTAAAGGAGGAAGTGGAGGGATTTTCATTGGAAATGAGTCTGATACTACACTGGTAAACATAGCTGATTCGGTTTGTTCTGGTGCAAATAAGGTTGTTTCACTTGGCTCTGGAGGAGTTGTAACAGCGAATTCATACACTGTTAACATTGGCTCTGGAGATTTAGGCCTTATCGCCGCTAATAAATATATTAACATCGGGTCAGGCGCAACACCTTTTGGCACGTCTAGAACAAATATCGCACCAGGATCAGGCCCAAAAATAGTTAACATTGGTGCAGCCGATGGATTGACTGCAACAAATATAGATGGCGTTACAAAGATAAACGACTCAATTAACCAGGCAACAAGTATAAATACAGGTACAAGTACAGGGGCAACTCATATTGGAGATGGTACTGGTTCCGGGGCAGTGACAATTGGTAATACGACAAGTGGAGGTGCTATTGGTCTACAATCAGCATTATCAAATAATATAACCATTGGAACAGTAGGTGCAGCGGGAAGTGGTAATATATCATTGAATGCAGGGACAGCAAAATCTATTGATTTAACAGCACCAAAAATTACAGCGCTTGGACGGGTAGAGATTAATGAGGCTGGTACGCTAGAAACGCGGATAGGTATTCACTCAACCGGTGCTACAACAATAAATGGTGGTACTGCATCAGGGTCTGTGTATATTGCTGCAAATGGCAATCCAACCTCTACAGTGACAATTGGTAATACTGCCGCTGGCAATATAAACTTAATCTCTGGTGCGACTATTACCGCTCGTGGAGCAACAACTATAAATGCTACTGGTGCATTAGCGACAACAATTGGAAATAATGGGGCAACTGTAAATATAGATGGTCCAACATTAATAAATGATTCAATTAACCAGGCAACAAGTATAAATACCGGAACTTCAACTGGGTTAACAACGATTGGCTCCACTGCAAACGGCGGAGGAATTGATCTCTATTCTAAAGATGCTGACATTGATATAGAGTCTGCTGGCACTGGGGATGTGAATATAAATAATGCCACTGCTGGAGCAGCGACACGCATTGGTAGCACAACGAGTAGCTCAGTATATATTCTGGGTGGGACTAACAATGTAAATATCAATGAAGCAGCGACTGCTGGAGGCACTTTTATCAATACTGGGGGAAACTCCGGGTCTGTACATATTGCTTCTCGAGTATCTTCAGCTATTGTCTATATAGCATCAGGGTCAAGCTCAGGAACTGCGTCAGGTGACGTTTATATTGGAGCAGCCTCATCTGGAACTGCATCAGGTGCGGTTTATGCTGGCAACGCAACTGGCGGCATAGATTTTTTTGGTGCCTATCAGTTCCCAACATCTCTTGGAAACGCTGGCGATCTATTAACAATTGCTGCTGGTCCTGCTTCGCAGTTGGTTTGGGCAGCACCTGCTAGTGATAAACGGCTAAAGACAGACGTTGTTGGAATTAATCCAAAAGAAAGCCTTGATCAAATATGTAAGTTACGTCCTGTAGAGTTTAGCTTCATACCTGAGCTAAAAGATAAGTATGGTGTTGCTGGCCATTTAGGCAGGCATGCCGGTCTCATTGCACAAGAAACTGAACAAGTAATACCAACTGTTGTTTGTGAGAAAGGTCTTTTTGAAGACAATACTCCTTTATACAAAGTTGAATATGAAGAGTTGGTTCCGTATTTGATTGGCGCAGTTCAAGAATTAACTAAAAGAATATCTAAATATGAAAAAGTGTTTGATAAGTTAAAAATAAAAGCACAAGAACTATAGGAATTGCGATGAGTTTAGCGATTCGGTTAGTGCCAGAAGCGGTAAGATCCCTGGGATTTGCGGCAATTGGTGCAGCTTATATGGGTGTTGGTACAGCGATAGATAATGCTGCCCGTATTATTGTAATACAAAATCTGACTGACGAAGAAGTAATGTTTTCATTTGATGGACTTGATGATCATTTACCACTTCCTACAAGGGGTCATCTTGTTCTAGATATTTCAGCAAACAAAACATTGCAAACTGGTTTTTTTATGGCGGAAGGGCAACGTTTGTATGTAAAACATAACGGAGTTGCACCAACGCTTGGACACGTCTATTTTAGTACATTTTACGGACAGAGTTAACCGTAATTAAGAGAAGGAGATACCGTGAGTCAAATGGGACAGTACTTGCCTCTTCATGTTGTTTCAACATTGACAGGTAATGTAGGCGGCGCAATTACTCCGACCGCTCTCGGAAATATAGATATTTTAGGAGCAGCAGCAGGGTTTCTAACGGTTACAGGAACACTTGTCGCCCCAACATCAACACTTACTATCTCAGATAACGGGACGGTAGCTACTTCTTTTGTAACCGATGCAGGGACCGCTGCACCAGTCGGAAACATTTTAAACGTTCTTGGTGGAGCTAATCTTAATACCGTTGGAGTTGCAAACAATGTAACCATTAATCTTGATGATAATATTACGATTACCAGCATGACTACTGATGACGTCGCTTCTGGATTAACCATTATTGGCGATGTTATTGCTGCAAATGGAACTGATGCTGACATTAATATAGTTCTTGAGCCGCAGGGCGCAGGTTCAGTTATTGTTGCTGATTTATCGTTTAATAATACAACAATTTCATCAGCAACTGACATAACATTAGCGCCTACTGGCAATGTGATAGTATCAAGCGGCACTCCATATGCGGTAGCATATTTTGGAGCAGGGAATGAACTTTCATCATTAGGGCCATTAACGAATGGTCAAATCGTTGTTGGATCAACCGGTGCAATTCCAGTTGCCGCTAATTTAACGTCAGCAGATGCAACGATTGATTTTACTGTTGGGGCTGGGACGCTTGATTTAATAGTAGGCACTTCTGTTGCCACTACATTTACGGGAGATGCAGGAAGTGCGATTCCTGTAGCAAATAATTTAAATATTGTCGGTACTGCTGGAATTACAACGGCTGCAGCAGGTGGTACAGTTACAATCTCTGGAAATGGTTCTAGCACTTATACATATACTCCCGTAGCTGCTTCGCCATATGTAGTATTAGACACAGACAATGTCATCAGTGTTGATTGCTCAGGAGGTCTTATAGAGATACTACTTCCTGACGCAGCATCGCTCGGCCAAGTTTTTAGAATAAAAGATAGAACTGGATCAGCAAATACCAACAATATTACGGTAACTACCCCTAGTGCAGTTGCCACTATTGATGGTGCTGTTTCATTTGTGATGAATGCAGATTACGAATCCATTACGGTTATCGGAAATGCCGCAAGTTACGAGGTATTATAATGGCATATAAACAAAGAAGCCCAATTATTGTAGGTGAAGGTGGCACTGGTGCAACTTCATTAACCGATCACGGTGTTGTTGTAGGACAAGATGCCGCTGCGTTAACGGCAACAGCTGCAGGCACAGATGGCCAAGTTATTGTAGCCGCTACCCTTGCAGATCCGGCATTTGCCACACTCGCATCATTAGGTGGTACAGTAACGTTTACACTCGGAGCAAACACATTAAATTTAGAAACTGGTGGCGCTATCGCATCGTCATTTTTAACTGATGATGCAAATAGTGCAGTGCCTGCCTTAGGAGTCTTAACTGTTTCAGGAGGTGCAAATATAGGTACAACCTCTGTAGCATCTACGGTAACAATTGCATTAAACGGTTTAACTGATCACGCTGTCCATGTCGGTAACGCTGCAGGTTCACTTACAGCACTCGCAATTGGCGCAACCAACGAAGTTCTACTGGGAAACACAGCGGCAGACGCATCTTGGGGCACTGTTGGTAATGCAGCACTTACAAATTCCTCTGTCACTTTAAATAATGGAAACAACATTACGGTAACTGGTTCACCGTTATCACTTGGTGGAACTGCAAGTTTTGATTTAACAGGTTGCACGCAATATGCAATACAAGTTGGTGATGCAACAGGAAGCTTAGATTCTCTCGCAACGGGAACGGCAACGCAGATCATGCAATCTGGTGGTGCCGCAGCAATTCCTGCTTGGAGTACGGCTACGTATCCTGCAACGACAGTGCAAGGTGACGTCATGTTTAGTTCAGCAGCTAACACGGTTGTTGGTCTTGTAAAAGATGCAAATGCGACCCGTTATATATCCAATACTGGTGCAACTAATAACCCAGCATGGGCGCAGATAGAATTAACAAATGGTGTGGCAGGAATATTACCAGTAGCTAGTGGTGGATCTGGGTTTGCCACGACAACTGCTTATGCAGTTCTTTGTGGTGGAACAACGGCAACTAACCCATTTCAACCTATTGCAGGTGTTGGAACTGCAACGCAGGTCTTAACATCTAATGGTGCAGGTGCATTGCCTACGTTCCAAGACGCCGGCGGAGGTGGTCTAAGTTGGAGTGAATCAACTGGAACGACACAGGCATTAGCAGTAGGCACCGGTTACATAACAAATAATGTGGCTCAAGTTGTTTGTACG
>Ga0208771_1000191_pt1 | contig 38749 bp, 31 predicted proteins | sample AntAceMetag02UKX_FD_184775 | JGI IMG/M metagenome (GOLD analysis project Ga0208771, IMG submission 184775) | Saline lake microbial communities from Ace Lake, Antarctica - Antarctic Ace Lake Metagenome 02UKX (SPAdes) (version 2) | ecosystem: Environmental > Aquatic > Non-marine Saline and... | reverse complement strand
AGTTTCAAAAATACCTTATTCTAACTTTCAAGCCAACATTAATATTTATAAAGAACTAGCATTATTAGAACCCAAGAATAATAAATTTAAAAAGAAACTAGATTATTATCAAAATCAATTAAATATTTTAAATCAAAAGAAGCAAAAAGAAGAAAATCGCAAGAAACTAATATCGAAACATTTTAGTTCTTGGGATGGCTCACATAATGGACTAACAAAGTATATAAAAGACTCTATGCATGATCCATCTTCTTATAAACATGTTGAAACTTTTTATGGTGATTATGGTGATTATTTACTAATTGAAACGAAGTTTCGTGGTAAAAACGCTTTTGGTGGTATTGTAACTAATTCAATAAAAGCAAAGGTAGATTTAAATGGTAATGTAATTGAAGTACTCTCACAATATCCATAGAGAAACTGTACATAACAATCGTGTCGTCGGTTTTCTTTCAATAATAAATTTGAAATGTGAAATTAGAAATTTGGATCGTTCCGATCCCGCTGCATACGTAAAATATTGTGGGCAAAAATATTAGGAGGCTAAATGAAAAGTAAATGGATGATATTTATAATAACTTTAATATTAATCAGTTGTTCAGATAAACCAATGAAAAAGAGAAATAATGCTGATTTGGAAAAAACAAAGGTGGTTGAGATTAAAGAAGAGACTCCACCATTAAAAACCTGCAGTATACAATTAGGTGACTTTGAAATGGGTGTAGACGGATATTCTCTTGGTAAGGAAACAGAACTCACAGAATTATTAAAGCAATTAAAAAATAATGAATGCGATATTATCGAAATTTCATATGGTTGGATTGGCTTATCGAGTGGTTATGCACCAGCAAAAATAATCTATAATAGACATACAAAAAGATTTCAACAAATATATGTGGAAACCAATGTAATTGAGGATTATAAAAACGTTGATGAAAATTGTTTGAAGGATTTTCTTGAGAAAGGTCACAAGTCTTTATGGGAATTAGAGAGTTACTGTAAAAATATTACTTATGATTTCAATAATAGAGAAATGAAACATAGTGCAATTGGTCAAAAACCAGAACAAAATACATTAGATGGTTCAGTATTAATTGTTAAGAATTATGTAAAATTAAATGCAAAAGATGCAACAAGTATTGAATTTCTTGAATGGTCAAAAGTAACTAATTATGGTAAAAATTGGATTGTACGTTGCAAATTTAAAGGTTCTAATTCATTTGGTAATGTTGTTATTCAAAATGTGTGGTTTTATATTCAAGACAATAAAATTGTTAATACAAAAATTATTGAATAATTGCCCATAACGAGCATGTCGCTTAAAAAATTATAAATTATAATGTGAACCGTCTTTACTACGTTTCGCCGCATCGAGAATATGAAATGAGAATCAGTAGTAAGAAATGAAGAATTAATTTAACATTTTCAATCTTCAATCAACAATCATAAATTTTAAATTGCAAATCTATATCTTGACACAAAAAAGGATGTCCGATCGTAATTAAATATGATAGAAGAAGGGAATATTATGAATAAAGGCATCTTTAAGAAATATTTGGAAAAACATCTACCGCAAAAAGCAGAAGAACTTATGATCAAATTTGAGAGTCTACTTGAAGTATTATGGGAAGAAAATTCCAAAGTTAATCTCATTTCGCGGAAAACACCGCAAGAAGAATACTGGATCCGCCACTTTTTAGATTCTCTGCTCCCAATTGAGATTTTAGATTTTTCCAATAAAAAAATACTGGATTTCGGAACTGGCGGCGGATTGCCGGGAATACCTTTGAATCTTGTCTTTCCGGATACAGAATTATACCTGTTGGATTCTACGCATAAAAAGATCAATGCTGTGAAAAATATTATTAAAATGCTTGACCTTTCATCGTGTTTCACGATTGTTTCACGATTGGAAGATTTAGAGAATAACTGGTTTGGATCTTTCGATATTATAGTGTGCAGGTCAGTGAAAATATTGCCGAAATATAAAAGTGTTTTATTCAAATTGATAAAAGATAACGGAAAAATAATTTTGTATAAAAGCAAGCTAATTGATGATATAGGGCAATTCAAAAAGCGTCGGATACACGATGTTTCACATCCTGCAATTGGTGAGCGAAAAATAATTATTATTGAAAAGTAGTGATAAATATATTAGTAGTGAATGATGATGATACCTGCTGAATATTTTGGAGAAAACATGGGAAAAATTATTGCAATTGTAAATCAGAAAGGTGGTGTTGGGAAGACAACTTCCGCAATTAATATTGCCTCTGCTCTTGCAATTTATGAAAAGAAGACACTCTTAATAGATTTTGATCCTCAAGGAAATTCATCCAGCGGAATAGGTGTAGATGGGAATAGCCCCAATATTTATGAAGCTCTTATAAGCAAAGTTAAATTGAGCGAAGTTATAAAGAAATCTCCAATATTAGAGAAATTGGATATTGTCCCTTCTAACGTAGATCTGAGTGGTGCAGAAATAGAATTAGTGAAAGAATATTCACGTGAATTCAAACTTAAAGAAGCTTTAGAACCTGTCAAAGATGATTATGATTATATTATTATAGACTGCCCTCCTTCTTTGGGCTTACTAACTGTAAACACACTTACCGCTTGCACAGATGTACTCATTCCAATTCAGTGTGAATATTATGCTCTTGAGGGTGTGAGTCAGCTTCTTAACACAATTAGATTAATAAAAAAGGGACTTAACCCCGATTTGAATATTATGGGAATTTTGCTCACTATGTACGATAGGAGACTTAACCTTTCTCTTCAAGTTGCCAAAGAAGTGAGACGCTATTTCCAGGAACAGGCATTCAATACTATTATTCATCGAAGTGTCAAATTGAGTGAAGCACCCAGTTTTGGAAAATCAATATTCCATTACGACATTAAATCTACGGGTGCTAAAAGCTATTTACAATTAGCAAAGGAAGTGATGGCAAGATGACAAAATTAGGAAAAGGATTAGAAGCCTTAATAAGTGCAGTTCCTGAATCTACAGATGTTTCAACTGGGATAACCACAATAAAAACTGATAAGATCAAACCAAATAGATATCAACCGAGAAAGCTATTTAACTCTGAAAAATTACAGGAACTAGCAAATTCACTGAAAGAGAATGGAATAATCCAACCGATTATCGTAACTACAACAGATGAAGGTGATTATGAGCTTATTGCCGGTGAACGTAGACTGGAAGCATCTAAGCTAGCGGGATTCAGCGAAATACCTGTTATTATTCGCAGTGTTTCACCTAAAGAGCAACTGCAATTCGCGATAATCGAAAATGTACAGAGAGAAAACCTTACAGCAATTGAGGAAGCAAAAGCATATCAACAATTGAATGAAGAATTCAAACTTACACATGCACAAATATCTGAAATCGTTGGTAAGGACAGAGTAACTATAACCAATTTTATCAGGTTATTAAAATTGAGTAATGATATACAGCTGATGATATTAAATGATCAGATATCATCCGGGCATGCAAGGGCTATTTTGCAGGTTGATGAAGAACTAAGAGATGAGTTTTCGCAACTTATTATAAAGAATAAGCTTTCTGTTAGAAAAACAGAGGAAGAAGCTAAGCGAATAAAAGAAACAGGTTTAGTTTCTCATTCTAAAAAGAAAAAAGTTGTAATTGATATTCCCGAATTAAAAGAATTTGAAAAAAACCTGAAACATAAATTCAAATCTAAAGTTAAAATTTCTGATAATAATTATAAGGGAAAAGTTAGCTTCTATTACTCTTCTCAAGATGAACTGAAAAAATTATTGGATAAATTAGGAAAATGAAATTTATTGTTGCAATATTATTGATCATCGTTTTACTAATCACAGCCTGGTTTTATGCAGAAAATATCAAGCTGAAAAAGCTGGTATTAAAACAACAGGAAGAACTTGTAGTTTCAGCAAAATATATAAAGCAATTAAATAGAAAAATTGCAGATGACATTAATCTTGTTTCATTTTCCAAAACAAATGAAGAGAAAATACAAGCATTATTGGATACTTATTTAGAAGAGCAAAATGGAGATGTAAATGGAAATTACGGAAAAGTTATTCATTATAATGAGAAACGTAGATTTATGCCGGATATTATTCCCGTAAAAGGTGATTTTGCTATAAGCCAGCGGTTTTCTGAGAAGCATCCCGGATTGGATTTTGCAGCCGCTACAGGTACTGAAGTTGTAGCTGTCGCAGCAGGCGAAATACTGTCTGTATATTACGATAAAAATTATGGTAATGTAATAATGATAGATCATTTTAATGAATATGCTACGCTTTATGCACATCTTGCAACAACATTTTTTGAGGGCAAAAATACTGTGGAAAAGGGAGAGACTATTGCACTGGTTGGAAATACTGGAAATAGTTCTGCTCCGCATCTGCATTATGAAATAATGTTAAATGGGGTAAATGTCGATCCAGAAGAATATATTAATGTTAAAAAGTAGGAGGAAATAAAATATGAATAAGAATAGAAAAGTTGAACTTTCAACCATAATTGGAAAAGGAAGTAAAATAAAGGGTACGCTATATGTTCAGGGTGGTATACGAATTGATGGCGAGATTGAAGGAACTATTGAATCTGACGGATTTGTAACCATTGGGGCATCAGGAGTTGCCAAAGCAGATATTAAAGCGGATGAATGTCTTATTTCCGGTAAGGTAATTGGAAATGTAACCTGTAAAGATGCTATTGAGCTGGATAGAAGTGCCAAAATGAATGGTGACATTATTGCAAAAATTTTAAAAATTCATACAGGAGCAGTTTTCAATGGGAGCAGTTCTATGACCTCAGGTTCTAAACCAATAAGAAAGCCAATAATAACAGAAGATGTGGAAAAAAAAGAGCTCGCTGAATAGTGAATTATTAAAGTACATAAACTTGATAACACAATTAGGTCTTACCGTTGTTAGCTCAATACTTATTTTTTTAGCAGGAGCGATATATCTGGAAAAAAGATTCCAAACAGATGGAGTATTAATTTTAGTTGGCGTTGTGTTAGGTGTATCTGTTGGAATTTTTGCAGCATACAAATTATTAAAAAAAACATTCAAAAAAGAATAAGTAAAAAATATGGAAAACAATAATAAATATATTAATAAAATATTGCTGATTATTCTCTTGACAAACATTCTTGCATTTTTGTTTTTACCGTGGTTCTTTAAGCAATCTATAAGCTGGATTATGGGCACAATAGGAAGTGCTGGAAATTTTTTTTGGCTGGCTCATAATTTAAAGAAAAGAATAGGACTTTTACCAACGAAATCACGTGTTAATGCAGCTAAGGGTTCGCTAACGAGATATGCCATACTAACAATCTTTGCACTTGCAGTATTCTTTCTGGTAAAACCGGATATCATTATTTTCGGTGCTGGTTTGCTTTCTGCACAGATCGTGATATACATAGTTGAAATTGTAAGTAATTTGAAAAACAATAAGTATTTTAGAGGATAGAATGACTAAAAAGAAAAGCCCGATCTTAAAGATTTTTATTTTCTTTATCATTATTGAAACTGCCCTTGTATTTGTTTCAAGTGGCTTCAATAAACAACTCCAAATTGGATTTGATGATGGAAAATTTGTTTTTAGAAATATTCAGAGCCATTACGACCTTCAAGAAAAAATAACCGAAGAATTCCAGATAGATGAATATTATCGTCAAAACGGTGAAACGCCAAAAATTTACGGTAGTAATAAAACCTATGAATTCTTTAAAAATATATTTGGTAAAACTACAGCAATTGGAACATTCCAACTTTTGCGGATGCTGCTTATTGTTGATATTCTGCTACTGTTTATTGCTCTCCTGATAAAAAAGAAATTATTGAAAAGACCTTCCCAACCTCAGATATTATTTGAAATGGTATACACTGCTTTGGAACAATTTGTGACAGAAACACTTGGCAAAGAAAAAGTAAATTTTACACCCTATATTGTAACTCTTTTTTTATTCATCTGGGTCAGTAATATGATTGGAATGATCCCGATCCCGGGATTTATGGAACCAACCAGAAATCTTAATGTTCCACTTGGACTTGGAATTCTTGCAGTATCCATTGTTCATATAACAGCAATTAAAGTAAAAGGTGTATGGGGTCATCTCAAAAATTATGTAAACCCAGTTAAAAACCCCCTTTTCCTTCTCGACATTATTGGAGAAATTTCTAAGGTTGTATCAATTTCTTTCCGATTATTTGGGAATATTTTGGGAGGAGCAATCATTATTACAGTTGTCTCATCTCTGGTTAGTTACGTGGTTTTACCAGTTGGTTTAATTCTTTTCTTTGGACTGTTTGTTGGAACAATACAGGCATTTGTTTTCACAATGCTGGCACTTACATATATCGGTGTTGAAATCTCGGAGTAATAATGGAATTATCTGTTGAATATATTAGAATTGCAGCATATCTCGGAGCGGGAATAAGTGTTGGTTTGGGGGCAATTACCACGGGCATTGGATCAGGAATAATTGCTGGTGAGGGTGCTCTGGGAGTAATGAGACAACCCAAAGCTAATGACCAATTATTCAGAACGATGCTTATTGGTCAAGCAGCGGCACAAACTGCAGGAATCTTTGCCTTAGTGATTTCCATGCTGTTGATATATGGTGGTTTTGATATTACTGAAGGCGGTTGGTATAGAGCTGCTGCTTTACTTGCTGCCGGATTGGCTATGGGAATTGGTGCATTTGGTCCCTCTTTGGGTGCAGGATATTCCGGTGGAGAAGCATGCAAATCTGTAGCAAGAATGCCAAAACATGGTAATGCAATAATGGGAAATATGCTCATAGGTCAGGCATTATCACAAACTTCTGCCATATTTGCCCTCGTTGTGGCATTATTGCTTTTGTATTCTGTTCCAAATCAACCGATAGGACTTTCAGTAGGTAAGATTTTATTAAAATCAATTTCATTGATTGGGGCAGGAATGGCAATTGGACTGGGAACGATTGGTCCCGGGGCAGGGATTGGTTATGTTGCCGGTAAAGCAAATGATATGATGGGTAAATTCCCTAAAGAAAGATCAAAAATTATGAGAACGATGTTTCTCGGAGCAGCAGTATCAGAATCAACAGCGATCTATTCGTTAGTGGTTGCTTTTCTGCTGATCTTTGCAGTATAAATAATTTAGTATAAAGATATTGGAGGAAAAATGGATAACATTACATTAGCACAAGGAATCGTAAAAGCTGCTGCACTTCTGGGTGCAGGAATGTGTATGGGAATGGGTGCTTTAGGACCAGGGGTTGGTGAGGGATTTGTAGCGGGTAAAGCTTGTGAAGGAATAGCTCGTTCACCGGAAAATGCAAGTCTTATTACACGTACTATGCTTGTTGGTCAGGCTGTGTCTGAGTCAACAGGTATCTATTCACTGGTTATTGCACTTTTGTTGATATTCTCAACTTAAGAGTAACCCAAAACCTGACATTAAACGCTAGTTGGAAGAAATAATTTCCAACAGCGAAATATTAATTTGGAGATTTTATGATTAGTATAGATTATTCTCTCATTATTGTGATTCTGAATTTCATACTTTTACTGATCGTTCTGAATAAGATTCTGTATAAACCGATCAAAAAAATCTTGGAAGAGCGGCAGCAAAAAATAGCTTCCAATATTGATGAAGCAAAGGCTTCCCGTATGAAAGCTGAAAAACTTGTTGAAGAAAAAAATGATAATTTAAAGCAATCTGCTGAAGAGATTAGGAAGATGAAGAATGCTGCTACCAGTGATGCTGAAGGTAAAGCCAAAGACATCATGAAAAATGCAAAAGAACACGAAAAACGAATATTAAAGGATACGGAAAAACAACTTAAAACCGAGAAAGTAAAGGTTATGGGAGAAATAGAAGATGAACTGACAGAAATGATTGCAGAACTTTCTTCTAAATTTCTATCAGAAAAACTTGATGAGAAGAGAGATAAAGAATTGATAAAAAAAATTATCTCTGAGAAAAGAAACAAATGAAAAATACACTCGTTGCTCAACGATATTCTCATGCTATTATTAGTGGACTTGATGATAAAGAAATTAAATCAATATTAGCTGATGTCGAGATAATGAACAGTTCAATAAAAACTGAGCCAGAGCTTATAAAGACAGTTAATTCTTATCTATTTCCAGCTAATAAGCGTTTGGAAATAGCATTAAGTATGACGCAGAAATTAAAGAACATAGAGCTTTGGAAAAACTTATTCAGTATTCTCATTAAAAAACACAGATTTAATATTATCACAGAGATTCTGCAAGATTTGGAAAACAAGATATTAGATAGGCATAACAAAATCAAAGTTGGATTAACCATTGCTCATGAATTACCCGAGAATGTGATTAATTCTATATCATTAAAATTAAAAAATATTCTAGAAAAAAATGTAATTTTAGAAACAAAAATCGATCCTGATATATTAGGAGGATTTGTAGCTACTACGGATTCTTTGTTAATTGACGGATCAATCAAAAATAATTTAGTAAAGCTGTTAAAAGTTAAGTCAATAAAAAAGAAATGAGGCCAGTATGAAAATACAACCAGATGAAATAAGTTCGATCCTGAGAGATAAGATCAAAGGACTAAAATTTGATATTGATATTTCTGAAACCGGAAAAGTTGTTCAGGTAGGAGACGGTATTGCCCGTATTTATGGAATGGACAATGTGATGGCAGGCGAAATGATAAAATTCCCCGGTGATGTTATGGGAATGGCATTGAACCTGGAAGAAGACAATGTCGGATGTATCATATTTGGTGAAGCGGAAAAGATCAAAGAAGGTGATATTGCCAAAAGGACTAAGAAGATCCTTCAGGTTCCTGTAGGTGAAGCGATGTTGGGTCGTGTTGTGAATGCTCTTGGAGAACCACTGGATGGAAAAGGTGAAATCAAAGTTGAAGAATATCATCCTGTTGAGAGAAAAGCTCTTGGTGTGATACAAAGACAGCCGGTAAAAGAACCGCTTCAAACAGGACTTAAGGCGATTGACTCAATGATACCAATTGGAAGAGGACAACGCGAATTGATCATTGGTGACCGCCAGACAGGTAAAACAGCAATTGCGATCGATACGATTTTAAATCAGAAAGACACTGATATTATTTGCGTTTATGTAGCTATCGGACAAAAAAAATCGTCTGTTGCAAAAATAGTAAATACACTTGAAGCAAGTGGAGCTATGAAATACACTATTGTGGTTATTGCCTCAGCAGCAGAATCAGCTTCCTTGCAGTATCTTTCACCATATTCAGGATGTACAATGGGAGAATATTTCCGTGATAAAGGAAAACACGCACTCATTATTTATGATGATCTATCTAAACATGCTGTATCTTACAGAGAACTCTCTTTACTTCTAAGAAGACCGCCCGGACGTGAAGCATATCCTGGAGATGTTTTCTATCTTCATTCACGTCTTTTGGAACGAGCTTCTAAACTTAATGATGAACTGGGAGGTGGTTCACTTACTGCTCTTCCAATTATTGAGACACAAGCAGACGACCTGACGGCTTATATTCCAACGAATGTTATCTCGATCACGGATGGTCAGATTTTTTTGAATAGTCGTTTATTCCATTCAGGAATCCGTCCTGCAATTAATGCCGGACTTTCTGTATCACGTGTAGGTGGAAATGCACAGCTTAAATCTATGAAAAGCGTAACAGGGCAACTTCGTGTTGCTTTGGCTCAATATACGGAACTTGAAGCTTTCGCTAAATTCGGATCAGACCTCGATAAAGCAACTCAAGCACAGATTACAAGAGGAAGACGGATAGTTGAAATACTGAAACAAGCACAGTATTCACCTTTATCAGTAGCTAAACAGACATTCATTATCTTTATGGCAAATGAAGGTTATCTTGATGAAATTGAAGTGGAAAATGTGCAAAAATTTGAAGAGGAACTTTATTCTACATTAGACTCCGAATATAAAGAATTCATGGAAAGCATGATCAAGGATAAACTTACCGACAAAACAAAAGAAGCTATGCATAAAATTTGCAAAAAAGTATTATCAAAATTTTAGGGAATTATGGCTAATTTAAGAGAGATTAAAACACGGATTGAAAGTGTTAAGAGTACAAAGCAGATCACAAATGCTATGAAAATGGTAGCTGCATCCAAGTTACGAAAAGCTCAAGATAATATTATTAATGCCAGACCGTATTCAGATCACATAAATCAAATGCTTCAAACACTGAAGAATAAAAATATTTCTTCCGATCATCCCTTATTGGCTGAAGCTACAGGTAAAGGTAAAACAGCTTATGTGGTTGTAACTTCCGATAGAGGTCTTTGCGGTTCTTTTAATACACACATAATAAAAGAGGCAATTGCTCACCATAAGGAAAATCCTGATGCTGATCTGGTCTGTATTGGGAAAAAAGGTTATGATTATTTCAAAAAACATTCTACAAAGGTAACAGAGAATTATATCAATCTTTTCAATGAGATGGACTTCAGTGTTTCAGGGGATGTAGCAGAAAAAATATTAAGTTTGTTTTTAGATGAAAATTATGATAAAATCAATGTTATTTATAATGAATTTAAATCTGCGATCCGGCATGATATTGTGGTAAAACAACTCTTACCAATCGTTCCTATTGAATCCGAAAAAAATTCCAAATTAGATTACGTTTATGAACCGGATGAAGATACAATAATATTTGAACTTGGAATAAAATATATTCATGTTGATATTTGGAGAATAATGTTAGAATCTTCCGCTGCGGAGCAAGGTGCCAGAATGACTGCAATGGATTCTGCAACTGAGAATGCTGCTGAACTAATTGATAGACTTACTCTTAATTATAATAGAGCAAGACAGGCAGCGATCACAACAGAGATAATTGAAATATCGTCTGGAGCGGAAGCTATCCAGCAATAATAGAAAAAAGTTATAGAATATAAGAGGTATTTATGTTAGAAGGAAAAGTTATACAGGTTATCGGACCAACTGTAGATGTGGAGTTTCCAGAAGGTCATCTTCCAGCGATTCATAATGCGCTTAAAATTGAGAGAAAAGAAAGCTCGGATCTCGTCTTGGAAGTCCAAATGCATCTCGGTGAAAATAAGGTCAGAACCGTATCAATGGATTCAACGGACGGCTTGGTTAGAAATACAAAAGTTATAGATACAACAGAACCAATAATGGTACCTGTGGGCGTAGAAGTCTTGGGTAGAATGATAAATGTGATCGGTGAACCTATTGATGGTGGTGGACCGGTTACAGCAAAAGAAAAATATCCTATTCATCGTCAGGCTCCTCTATTTGAAAATCTTTCAATAGAAGAAAAAATTCTTGAAACAGGGATCAAGGTAATCGACCTTATTGAACCATATTCTAAAGGTGGAAAGATCGGACTATTTGGTGGTGCTGGTGTTGGGAAAACGGTACTGATACAAGAACTTATAAGGAATATTGCAATCGAGCATGGTGGTTATTCTGTGTTTGCCGGAGTGGGTGAGAGAACCAGAGAAGGAAATGACCTTTGGTTAGAAATGAAGGAATCTGGTGTTATTGAAAAGACAGCATTAGTTTTTGGTCAGATGAATGAACCTCCAGGAGCTCGTCAGAGAGTTGGTCTTACCGGACTTAGTATTGCAGAATATTTTAGAGATGTAGCAAAGAAAGATGTACTTTTATTTATCGATAATATTTTCCGTTTTACACAAGCAGGGTCAGAAGTTTCTGCTCTTTTAGGAAGGATGCCTTCAGCAGTTGGATATCAACCTACTTTGGCAACAGAAATGGGTAATCTACAAGAGAGAATTACATCTACAAAAGACGGCTCAATTACTTCAATCCAGGCTGTGTATGTTCCAGCTGATGATTTAACAGATCCTGCTCCAGCTACAACATTTGCTCACCTTGATGCAACAACAGTACTTTCCAGAAGAATTGTAGAACTCGGTATTTATCCTGCCGTTGATCCGCTTGATTCAACCAGTCGTATACTCGATCCACAGATAATTGGCAAAGAACATTATAAAGTTGCACGTGAAACGCAGCGAGTGATCCAAAAATATAAAGACCTTCAAGATATTATCGCAATTCTTGGAATGGATGAACTTTCTGAAGAAGATAAAATCATTGTTAATAGAGCACGTAAATTAGAGAGATTTTTCTCTCAGCCATTCTTTGTAGCAGAGCAATTTATAAATACTTCCGGAGTTTATGTACCACTAAAAGAAACAATTTCTGGCTTCAAGGCAATTCTTGATGGTGACTGTGATATATGGCCAGAACAGGCATTCCTCTATGTTGGAAATATTGAATCTGCTGAAGAAAAAATGCATAATATTAGGAAAGGAAAATAGTATTCCTGATGAGTAAAATTCATATTAAAGTTATTCAGCCAACTCAGATCAGAATTGATAAAGAATGCGATCATTTAATTATTCCTGGTGTTGCTGGTGATTTTGGGATTTCTTTTGACCATACACCGTTTATTACAAAAATTAGGATAGGCGTTCTTCAACTTTTCCAAAATGAATATTGCGAAGAATATGCAATCCATGATGGATTTGTTACAGTGGAAAATAATGTTGTAACAATTGTATGTGATACGATTGAAAAGAAAAATGAGATAGATATTGCACGTGCTAATGCATCAAGGAAACGTGCTGAAAAACGACTGAAAAGTTCAGAGGAAAATATAAATTTCCGACGCGCTGAGTCTTCCTTGAAAAAAGCTCTTGTTCGGTTGGGATTGAATTCTGAATAAATAATAAGAGGGTGGCTAAGGTCACCCTTTTTTAATAAAGGTGTCAGGATAAAAAATGAAAATCAGATACTTCTTATTTTTTTTACTAGTAATAATAATTTCTTGCACAGAAAAAAAAGAGAATAAAATTCAAAATATTATTGAACTGGTAATTGTTAAAACAGATACATCAAAAAAAATAACTCAACCAGAAAAACAAAGAATTAAAAAAGAACAATCCAAACAAGACATTCAAATAAAATTACAATATAAAAATTTTACAAAAGGTATATATTTGACAGCATATACTATTAACACACCTAAATTTTATACGATATTAGATAGTGCTGATGCTGCTGGGATAAATACCTTAATTTTTGATCTCAAGAATATGAATGGACACATTTTCTTTAGAATGCCGCAAAAAGGCTTTCTGACAAGCGAAAATATTAAACCGATCGTTAACATTAATAAAGTAGTTAATGCAGCTCATGAACGAGATATGAGAGCCGTTGCCAGAATGGTAATGTTCCATGATCAGTTAACCGCACAACGAGATTCGACATTAATGCCTGAAAATACAAATGGCGGAGTATGGAAAGAAAGCAAAAGAAAAAAAGCTTCCTGGCTGGATTCATCAAATATGTATGTTCAAAATACTTTATTGGATATTATTGAGGTAATTGCACAAAAAGGTGTAGATGAGATTCAACTGGATTATGTTCGATTCCCAACTCAGGGAAAAATTTCAGAAGCGATATTTGCCTTTCAAAAAGAAGATTATACAAAAGCTGAAAATGATTCAACATACATTTTCAGACAAAAATCTGATATTATTATGGACTTTGTTTCAAAAGCAAAACAGATATGTGACAAATATGAAGTCACATTAACTGCCGATTTATTTGCTATAGTATCGTGGCAAAGAAAAGCTGATATAAATGCTACAGGACAAGATATCAAGAAGATGACTAAATATCTCGATGCCATACATCCAATGATCTATTCATCTCATTTTGCTAAAAATTTTGGATTTAGAGAGAATCTTTACAATGAGCCATATTTCATCGTTTATAAGGGAATTATATTATCAAAAAGATATGCCGGTAGTGAATGTAGAGTTATTCCATATATTCAATCAAATTCATGGAAGGTCAATTACGGATATGATTATATTACTGCACAAATACAAGCGGTTAAAGATTCAAATTCTGATGGATACATACTTTGGAACGCATCAAATAAATATTATCAGACTCTAAGATGGATTAGAGAATTTGATAATCTGAATTAATGTTTCACGTGAAACAAGAAGTTATTTCAATAAACTTTTTGTTAAAACTTTAACAATTTCTTCATTTGTTTTCGCACTTCTTAGAATGTTTAATATCCCTTCATTCATTAATAATTTTGATATGTAAGAAATTGAAAATAGATGTTGAATATCATCATGTAACAATAACATGAAAAATAGCTTTACAGGTTTATTGTCTAAAGCATCGAACTCAATATCTTCAGCTGATCTTCCAAACAATATACTCGGCTTCTTTATCTTTGAAGGATGCAAATGCCGCGGATGTAGTAAAGCTACACCTTTGCCTATTGCTGTTGACACCAGTTCTTCTCTAGCTACAACGACCTGATACAACCATCTATGGTCACGAACAATTTTCAGATCCTTTGCTTTTTTTGACATCTCTCCAATTGCTTCGTATTTGTTATCTGCTATAAAATCTAGATGGATATATTTCGGTTTAAAATAATCAGAAAATTTGCAAACTGACCTTTTTAATGCTAAATGTTCAATTTCTCTTTCGTTCAAATTTGCAAGCCATTCATCAACTTCTGCTTTTTCTATTTTATAAGTGTTCCCAACTTTCTTTGCAGAAAATATTTTACTTTTTGTCATCTCCTTAATTACTGAATCAGTAACTTTTAAATATGCAGCAGCTTGTCTCAATGTTAAATACTCAATTACCATAAATTCTTCCTTTAATATATTTTTTTAAAACTCTTATCTTCTTTATATTTATATTTGTCAAGTATTAGAGACAATTTTCTTGACAGATAAACTATTAAAAGATTGGTAAATTTATGAAATTTGAAATTATCTTAGTGATTACTCTACTTATAATTGGCTGTAGCTATTCAGTCTATACAACAGGTTATCCGTATCTTAAAACTGTTCTTATTTTACCTGTTGAAAATCAAACTAGTAATTATGATCTTTTAGATTTAGCCTTTAATTCTCTTATTGATAGTTATGAAATGGATGGACGTCTTAAATTAGTTGGATTATCCCCTGATTGTCAATTAGAATGTAGCATTCATGATTATTCTAATAAAATTTTTTCATATTCTGGATCATCAATAGATGAATATGAGGTTCGTATTTTATTCGATATAACCTTTACTGATTTATTAAAAAATACTGTTCTCTGGCAAAATAGTTCTTTAGTTATTTCAGAAAGATATTCTATTTCTGATGAAAATAGTCAATTTAAGAGTGAAGTTGAATCTCAAGAAGAAATATTTGTAAAGCTTTTCGAAATTATAATGAAAAATACCTTAGAAGAATGGTAAGAATAAATAAATACTTAGCACAATGCAATCTTGGATCCCGTAGATCTGTTGAAAAATTAGTTTTAGATGGTAAAATTTCAATTAATGGTAAAGTTGAAACAAATCTTTCTTTACAGATTAATCCAAACGTGGATATCATAAAACACGAAGGAAAACTAATTATTCCTAAATCAGAAAACATCTATTTGATGCTAAATAAACCGAAAAAATACCTGGTATCGAAAAAAGATGATTTTGATAGAAGGCTTATTTATGATCTTTTACCCGATTTTGGAACTAATTTATTTTATATTGGCAGATTGGATTATATGTCAGAAGGTTTGTTGTTACTTACAAACGATGGTGATTTCGCAGAAAAAATTATCCATCCTAAATATAAACTTCAAAAATTATACAAAGTAAAAATCAAAGGAAATATAACTTCCGATAGTATTGATAAGCTTCGAAAAGGAATTATCTTAAATGGGAAAAAAACAAAACCTGCTATTGTTTATGTAAATAATGTTAAAAATAATATAACTACACTTAAAATAACTATCTTCGAAGGAAGGAAAAGACAAATTCGCTATATGCTGAAAAGCGTAGGTTCTGAGGTTCTGGAGTTAAAAAGATTACAGATTGGAAATGTGAAATTAAATAAACTTCCATTAGGGATGTGGCGAATGCTCAAGCCCTCTGAAGTAACGTCATTGCTTTATACAAGCAAAACAAACACAAAAAGGAAATAAAATGAAAATAGGTTTAATTGGTTTACAAAATTCAGGAAAAACAACAATATTTAATTCACTTACTGGATTAGAAGCTGAAGTGACTTCTTATTCATCTCAAAAAATAGAACCTAACCAGGGAATTGTTCAGGTTGAGGATGAAAGAGTGGAAAAGCTTTCGGAAATGTACAATCCTAAGAAAACTATTTTTGCAACAATTGAATATATTGACTTTGTTGGATTATCCGAAAATAAAAACAATAATGATGCATTTAGTAATTCTGGAATGGGACTAGTTAAAACTGCAGACGCTCTTGCCCTCGTAGTTCGCAATTTTGATGATCCTATTTCGGGTAATGCAGCAGATCCATTTTCTGATGTGGATTCAATTGATTCTGATATGATTATTTCAGATTTAATAATTGCAGAAAAAAGACTTGATAAAGTTGAATTAAGTAAAAAAAGAGGAATCAAGGATTCAGCTCTTCAACTTGAAGAAAAGGCTCTTTTAAAAATAATTGCACATCTTGAAGATTCAAATCCGATTCGAACTCTTGATCTTGCAAGTGATGAAGAAAAAGCTGTCCGTGGATTTCAATTCATTACACAAAAACCTTTGCTGGTAATACTTAATTCTGATGAAGATAATTTTGGCAATAATGATTTGTTAATTAACAGTTTAAGTAAAAAATATAATGTTATAGAATTTGCAGGAACCTTTGAAATGGAATTAAACTCTTTAGATACAGATGAGGCAATTGAATTCATGAAGGATATGAATATTAGCGAATCCGCCAGAAATCGTCTCACCAAGTTTTCTTATGATCTTCTTGGTTATCTCAGTTTCTTTACAGTAGGAGAAGATGAAGTTCGAGCCTGGACAATCACAAAAGGTGATAATGCAGTTGAAGCAGCCGGTAAGATCCATTCTGATCTTGCAAGAGGTTTTATTCGTGCGGAATGCTTCTCATACAATGATCTAATACAGTACGGTAGTGAAAAAAATTTGAAAGAAAAAGGTTTATTCAGACTTGAAGGTAAAAAATACATCGTTCAAGATGGAGACATATTAAATATAAGATTTAGCGTTTAGATTTAGATATTTAAATTAATCTATCAGCGAAATTCATATATAATAACGCAATGAGGTAAAAATGGAAAAAGAAGGTAAAAATAAATTTCTACAAATATTTTTTGGAATTATCATACTGCTGTTTTCGTTATTGTTTCTGGTATCAATCTTGGTTCCTCTCAGTGAAATAGTGCAGGATTATCAACTATTACAAAAAGCAGAACTAAATATTTTCAAATTCATTAAATTAGATTTTCCTCCTGTTTCTAATCCTATTGGTCCCTTTGGAGCATTCTTTGGATATTGGTTCTCTCTAATATTCGGCAAATTTTTTAGCATTTCATTGCTTATAGGCAGTATGTTTCTGGGATTTTTCATGATCTTTCTAATAAAAGAAAAACATCCTTATACACGTGTAATAAGTTTTATTATATTTGCATTCTTTGCTAATATTGGTTCATTTGTAATTTTTCCAAGATATCTGGATGCTGCAGGAATTATTCCCTGGAAATTATACAGTTTTCTAATAAATATATTTGATCGTACCGGAACAGGTATTATTTCTTCAACTGTAGTCTTTATTTCATTGATCTTTATTTTTGATATTGAGAATATCCGGAAATTTCTTATTTTTATTGCAATTACGGTAGGTCGTGGGATTAAAGCATTATTCTCAATGATATTCTCAAAGAAACCAAAGAGAGAAAAAAAAAAGAAACCTTTAAAACAGAAAAAGAATAAAACACCTAAGATTACTGACCATGCAGTTAGAAAAGAAAAACAAGAAGAATTTAAAAAGCCTATTATCCATCCTCAACAAATGACTCAGAATAAAGATGATATTAATGATATACTTATGGAATATGCTGTACCAGATGTTGTTCGCTTTCTTTCAAGTGTACAGCCATCAAAAGAAGATAGAGAGGAAATTCAAAGAAACATCAATAATATTAGCAGGATTCTTATTGATAAACTTGCAGAATTTGGGGTTAATGCAGAAGTTAAAAATGTAAATATCGGACCTATCATAACTCAATATGAAATTGAACCTGCACCGGGAGTTAAGGTAAGTAAATTCCATGCTCTGGCGGATGATCTAGCGTTAGCTATTAAAGCTAAAAGTATTCGTATTCAAGCTCCAATCCCTGGTCGCGGATTAGTTGGAATTGAAATTCCAAATAAAAACCGAGATACAATTTACTTAAAAGATATTCTACAATCTGATGAGATGAAATCTTTTAGGGGACATATCGCATTAGGTCTTGGAAAAGATATTGCCGGAAATCCTATAATAGCAGACCTTGCTGCAATGCCGCATTTGCTTATTGCTGGAGCCACAGGAACAGGTAAAAGTGTCTGCATTAACACAATTATTAATAGTATTATTTTCCGGATGAAGCCAGAAGAAATTCGTTTTATTCTTATCGATCCTAAAAGAATTGAACTATCAGTTTATGAGGGAATTCCACATCTGATCCAGGAAGTTGTAACAGATAATGAAGATGCTCTAAAAGTGTTACATTGGTGTGTCTCAGAGATGGAAAAACGCTATGAGCTTTTACAAAAGCATAAAGTAAAAAATATTGCTTCCTATAACAAACAAGTGAAAGAATTACTGAAAAAGACTAAAAAAACAGAAAACTCTGAAATTTTAGATGAACCAATACCATATATTGTTATTGTTGTAGACGAACTTGCAGATCTTATCATGACAATTGGTAAAGATATAGAAAGATTAATAACAAGATTAGCTCAAATGGCAAGAGCAATTGGAATTCACTTAATCCTTGCGACACAGCGTCCTTCAACTCAAGTTCTTACAGGAATCATAAAAGCTAATATTCCTTCTAGAATTGCGTTTAAAGTTCCAACTAAAATTGATTCCAGAGTAATTCTTGATGCTAATGGTGCTGATAAATTATTAGGAAATGGTGATAGTCTTTACAGCTCAACAGGTGTTGGCGGAATGCAGAGAATACATGGCGCATACATTGAACCTTCAGAAATTCTCGATATAATAAAATATCTTCTTACTCAACCTAAACCTGAACAACAAATTAAGATAATTAAAGATGAAGATATTTTTCAGGGAAGCTTTGATTATGATGATGAACTTTTCCCTGAAGCAGCAGTAGCAATCGTTTCAGCCGGATCTGCATCTGTCTCAATGCTGCAGAGACATTTCAAAATAGGTTATGCTCGTGCTGGAAGACTTATAGATATGATGGAGCAAGCTGGTATTGTAGGTCCACATGTGGGAAGTAAATCCAGAGAAGTTCTGGCATCTGAGGAGGATATGAAGATTTATGGTTACTTACCTGAATAAAATATTGCTTTTTCTTATGCTTCCAACCTTATTATTAGCAAACGATCAAACATTGGAAAAAGCATATAGTGATGTATTGTTAACCTTCTCTTCTTTAAACACTTATGAAGCTTCTTATTTACAAATAAATTACTGGGAAGAGATAGATATTTATAAAAGTTCTGTAGGAAAATTATATTATGACAAAGAGAACTTTCTAATGGATTATTCCCAACCGGACGGACAGAAACTTCTAATAAATAAAAATTCTATGACAATGTACGATCCTGTAGCAGAACAAGCAATCATTTCAGATGAATTTGAAATGGAATTAAGACCTGACAAATTTATTTCTCATTATTGGGATATATCTGAAAAGGAGCTTGTAGAGCAATTTGATAACACAATTAAGATCAAATTACTAACACCTCAAGAAGAAAAAATTATTATCACGATCTCAAATAAAATGATCGTAGAATTTGATATTATGGATAAAAATAAAAATTATGTTATTTATAAATTTTCGGATATTCAAATTAATAAAATATTACCTGATAAAATTTTTGAATTGATTTTACCGAAAGAGACAAGCATTATCGACACACGTACTAATAAATAGAACTGAAAAAAATTATAAAGAATAGTATTTTTAGAGGAAAATTATGATAGCATTAATTATGGCTGGTGGTATTGGAACTCGTTTCTGGCCTTTAAGTAGAAAATCAAATCCCAAACAATTTCTCAAGATTATTTCGGAAGTTTCCATGATTCAAATGACTGTAAAACGTCTCACTCCGTCAATTAAGATGGAAGATATTTACATTGTTACAGCAAGTTCCCAGGTGGAACTCACTAAACAACATCTTCCCGATCTACCGGAAGAAAATATTATCATCGAACCATTTGGTATGAATACAGCACCATGCCTTGCTCTCAGTGCGTCATATCTGGCTCGTAAATATGATAAATCTGAAAAAATGATAGTCCTGCCAGCTGACCATTTGATCGCTTCAAAAGATGAATTCCTGGCTTCACTGGAAATTGGGGAAGGATCTGCTGAATTGGATAACCTGGTTACTTTCGGGATTAAACCGAATTATCCTGCTACCGGTTACGGCTATATTGAAGCTGGTCCAAAGATAGATGATTTACGGTTTAATGTTAAACAATTTAAAGAAAAACCTGACCTTGAAACTGCTGAACAATTTTTAAATTCCGGAAATTTCTTTTGGAATAGCGGTATGTTCATGTGGAAAATTGAAACAATTCTCAATGCGTATAGATCATATCTTCCAAAAGTTGCAGAGATCTTGGAAAATATCAATAGTAGATGGGATGTAGATGGACTGACAGCAAACATCTCATCAGAATACGCATTAATGCCAAAAATTCCGGTGGATATTGGCATTATGGAACAAGCCGATAAGAGAGTTGTAATTCCTGTAGATTATGGCTGGAGTGATGTTGGCAGCTGGAAAGCACTTTATGATATATCCGAGAAAGATGAAAATGGCAACGTATTGAATTGTGACTTTGAAATTATTAACAGCCAAAATAATTATGTGAATTCCAAAAAATTCGTCTCTCTTATCGGAGTGCAAAATCTGGTCGTAGTTGAGAGTGAGAATGCACTTTTAATAACTGATAAAGACCATAGCGAAGATGTTAAGAAGATAGTTGAAAAACTTGGACAAGATAATAAAATAGATTTACTATAACCACTTTTAAGTGGTATACAGCATTAATCACATTAAGTATTCCAATCAAGAAATCTTCTCAAATTCTATTAAAATAAAAGAAGTGAAACGGTAAATTCTTGACTTTAATTATTGGATTTGGGTTAATTGAAACCAGATGAGTTGAAGATGACAAACTAACGATATCCTAACTTGGAAACGAAGGAGTTGACTATGAAATGGATTGTTATTGTAATTTTACTTTTCTTATTTAATATTTTATCCTCTCAAACTACAATTCCTGCTGGAGATGTTTCCGGCATGTGGGATTTGGCTGGTTCACCTTATTTAATTGAAGGTGATATTTCTATTCTTGAGACTTTGAATATTGAACCAGGAGTAACTATAATATTCCAAGATCATTATGAACTTAATGTAGGATTTTCTGGTATTAATGGACAATTACTTGCGATTGGTACAGAACAAGATAGTATTTTGTTTACTTGTGTAGACCCTGATATTGGTTGGGGTGGACTTCGTTTCGAAACCGCACTTTCATATCTGGATTCCTCAAAGATTATGTACTGTCACATTGAATATGGGAAAGCCACTGGAACAGGAAATGACACTAAAGGCGGGGCAATATATTGTAATTCATTTTCAGAAGTTGAATTAGCATATTGCAATATAACTAATAACTACACTGAACACTCTAATGGAGGTGCAATTTACCTCGAAAATTCTGAACCGTTAATTCATCATCTAAAAATTCAAAATAATGAAAATGGAGGGATTTTTTCTAATGATAATTCTGCATCCCTTTCAAATTCTGAAATTTTAAATAATACAGAATATGGTGTTTCCCAGTTTTACCAGCTTGAAGAAAGCATAGTAGATGGACATGATAATGTTGGAGTTAAAAATACAAATTTTATTGGAAATTGTATTGTATCCAATAATAATTATGGGATTCAGAATTCTTTAAATATTGATAATTGTACTATCTCTAATAACTACTATGGAATATATTCTAACCCCGAAGTTCAACACACCGATGTTGTTAATTGTATAGTAGTAAATAACACTAACGCAATATATACTTCAGATATTGAAGTAAATGTGATTAATTCATTAATTGCAAATAATACTCACGGTATTTATTCTTATGGTTACTTTTATTCTCCAGATGCAAATATTCTGAATTGTACTATAGTAAATAATTCTAACTGCGGCATTTACATTTTTTGGGGAGAAATTATTCGAGAACCAAGCAGAAATGCCTGTAATATTCTAAATACAATTTTATGGAGTAATGGCGGTAACGATATATCTACAATTCTATACTTTGTGTATCAAGTCAATGTAGATTTTTCCTGTATAGAGGATGAACTTCAATCCAGTATCATTATTGGTGATAATTGTATTAATAATTGCCCGTTGTTTGTTGATCCAACTCCTGGTTCAGGTATTAACTATAATGCACTAAATGCCGATTGGTCTTTAAGTTCTAATTCACTATGCATTAATCATGGCACTCCAGATACAACAGGAATGAATATCCCTGAATATGACCTTGCAGGAAATCTCAGGATATACCAAGGAAATAATCCCAGAATAGATATAGGAGCCTATGAATTTCAGGGTGAACCAGACCCGATTCCTGAAATTGAAATAATTCCTGATGAATTGAATTTTGGTTCATGGTTAGTTAATAATTATTCAGAAATATTCGAAAGCAATATTTATAATATTGGATTCGCACAATTAGTAATAGATTCAATCACTGCACCCGAAGGTTTCTTTATAAAGAGGCCAGATGATCCGGATTTTGTTAGTACGATTCCATCATTCTCAATAGATATAGACGATGATGAGCAGCTGCAAGCAATTTTTTTACCTGAGTTTGTTATAGCATATAATGACAGTATAAAAGTATATTCGAATGATCCTGATGAATACATTTCGACTATAGCTGTCTCTGGAGAAGGAACGATAATTGATACAACAATTCAGGGAAACATCAGTGAAGATATTATAATTGAAAATGATATTTATGTTGTAGGAAGTGTTACGATTGTGAATGGTTTTACATTAACCATTCTGCCAGGAGTAAATGTTATAGTTACAGGAAAATATTCTATTAATGTTCAAGGTAGAATCTTAGCTGAAGGAACCGAGCAGGATACAATTCTTTTTTATAGAGAAGACAATTTATGGGGAGGAATAAATTTTATTCAGACTCCTGCTTCCAATGATTCATCTAAATTTTCATATTGCAAGATAACCAAAGCATTTGGCGGTGCAATAGACATTGATTCTTTTGATAAAGTATTGATATCTAATTGTTATATCAGGAATAATAGAAGAACCGACCATGGTGGAGCAATTTTTTGCACGAATTCAGAGCTGAGTATAAAAAAGTCAAATATTACTAGGAATTTGGCAATAAACTATGATGATTATCCTACTTGGGGTGGTGCAATTTATCTTGAAAATTCTTATCTCAAATTATCTCATTGTATAATTTCAAGAAATTATGTTTATGGTGATGGTGAATGGTCAGGGGGAGCTGGAGCCGGGATGTATATGATTAATTCATCGTGTGATATGTCTGACTGTGAAATATATGGTAATTATTCAGTTTTTAATGGTGGACCAAGCAGAGGTGGCGGATTAATGGCTTATGATTCTCAGTTAGAGATAAATAATACAATAATCAGAGATAATGATATGAGTTGCGGTGCTGGAATTTATGTAGATGATTGTAATCTCTTTATTAGGAATTCTTCATTTTTCGATAATATAAGTCCAAACCCCTATGAAGGAGACGGTATTGCTTGTGGTGGTGATTCTTATGTGGAAATAATCAATACATCGTTATGTAATAATTACGGATATGGATTTTTTGGTGGTGGGGATAATCTGTATTTTATAAATTGTATTTTTCAAGGAAATTATTTTAATCAAATCAGAATATCTGGAGGTTATAGTGGACATGGAATTACAACTGCGGATTTAGAATATAATTGTATTGAAAATGGTCTAAACGGAATAACAATTAGTAATCCTGACTGGGTCATATTCAACTGGCTGGAGGGTAACATTGAAGATGATCCTCTTTTTGTTGATCCCGAAAACAATGATTTCCATTTCTTGGCAGAATCTCCTTGTATCAACGCAGGAACTCCAGATACAACTGGATTAAATCTTCCCGAATATGATCTGGATGGTAACCAAAGAATCTATGAAGACATTATCGATATGGGCTGCTACGAATGGCAGGGAACTCCAATAAATAATGAGGAATTAGTAATTAGGAATTACGAATTAACGAACTTTCCAAATCCTTTTAACCCATCAACAACAATCCAGTTTTCAATCCCACAAGAAAGTGAAGTTGAACTTACGGTATATAATATTAAAGGGCAAAAGGTAAAAACAATTGTAGATGCAACTTGTGAAATGGGTATAAACACTGCTATTTGGTATGGGATAAATAATTATGGAAATAAGGTAGGAACCGGAATATATTTCTATCAATTAAAGGTAGATGGTAAAGCAATAAAAACCAAGAAAATGATGTTGATAAAATAGATCTGATATTGCATTTAATAATTATTTAAAATAAATTTCTTGAACTCCAACCACAATTTTCTTATTTTAACAGTATATGAATTTTAGGAGGGATTTTAGCGTGCAAAGAGTAACTAAAACAATAAATTTGCGTGAAGGTGATCCTGAAAAAAAACGAACTGAGATCTTAAAATATTTTCATGATTCATTTGATCTGGATGAAAAATTATTTGAAACTTTAAGAGGAGATGATAGCTATTTTCTGCGAGCAGATCCTCTCCGCCATCCTCTCATATTTTACTTCGGTCACACAGCGGTATTTTATATCAACAAGTTAGTTTTAGCCAGGATCCTGGATAAAAAAATTGATCCAAAATTCGAGTCAATGTTTGCTGTGGGAGTAGATGAAATGAGCTGGGACGATTTAAATAAAGCCCATTACGACTGGCCAACTGTAAAAGCTGTAAGATCATACCGAAATAAAGTTAGAAATACAATAGATCGTCTGATAAAACAGCTTCCGCTCACAATGCCAATAAGTTGGGAAAACCCTTTCTGGATTATTATGATGGGAATTGAACATTCTAGAATTCATGTCGAAACCTCTTCTGTACTCATCCGTCAGCTTCCAATTGAAGAAGTGGTGCAAACCGATTTTTGGGAAATCAATCGAGTGTGGGGAGAAGCTCCAATAAATGAATTATTATCTGTCCCAGGTGGCAAAGTGAAAATGGGAAAATCAGAAAATCATCCACTTTTTGGTTGGGATTGTGAATATGGTTTTATGGAAGAAAATATCAAACAATTTAAAGCTTCAAAATTTCTTGTTTCCAATCATGAATTTATGCAATTCATAAAAAATAATGGTTATTATCTAAAACAATATTGGACGGAAGAGGGATGGAATTGGAAAGAATTTCAGCAAGCTGAATTCCCCCGATTTTGGATAAAAGAAGAAGAATACTGGAAGTTTAGAACTATGGCAAGTGTTATCAATATGCCCTGGAACTGGCCGGTGGAAGTGAATTATTTGGAAGCTAAGGCATTCTGTAATTGGTTAAGTGACAAAACTGGTAAGACACTGCGATTGTCTACGGAAGCCGAATGGTATAGATTCTATGATCTTCACAATTTACCTGACCAACACCAATGGGGAAAAGCACCAGGAAACATTAATCTGGAGTATAAAGCATCTTCTTATCCAGTAGATCATTTCAGATTTGGTGATTTCTATGACGTGATCGGTAATGTATGGCAATGGACTGAGATTCCAATACACAGCTTTCCTGGCTTTAAAGTACATCCTTTTTATGATGATTTTTCTACACCTACTTTCGATAATCGACACAATCTTTTTAAAGGAGGTAGTTGGATATCAACCGGAAATGAAGCAACAAAACACGCTCGTTTTGCATTCCGGCGTCATTTTTATCAGCATGTTGGCTTCCGCTATATCGAAACAGATGAAACTGTAAATCTGCCTGATAACATGTATGAAGAAGAAGCCGATGTAACGCCTTATTGTGATATGCATTGGGGAGAAGAACATTTTGGAATTTCAAATTTTCAGAAAGCTTTAACTGATTTTGCCTTGAACGCAGTTATCAAAAAGCCCAAGAAACATGCACTTAGCATTGGTTGTAAAGTAGGAAGAACCACTTTTGAACTGGCACGAGAATTTGAAAATGTAACCGGATTAGATTTTACTGCCCACCATTTAAAAGCAGGTGTTGCCATGCGAGATAAAGAAATTTTAAACTACACATTATTAGAAGAAGGTGATTTGATCAGTTTCCATGAAAAAAAATTATCCGAATTTGGTTTGGAAAAGTATGCCGACAAGGTAGATTTTTTTCAGGGAGATATTTCCAACCTAATTCCTAAATATACAGGCTATGATCTTGTTCTAGTAAAAAATGCTTTGGAATTAACTTACGATCCGAAGAAATTCTTAATGATGATAAATGAGCGTATGAATGCTAATTCCACTTTGATCATCGCATCTACTTATAATTTGCAGGACGATACAACCAAACCGGAAAATAAACTTGGTGGTTTTCGTAGAGATGGTGAACCATTCACTTCTTTAGATGCAATGAAAGAAATTTTGGGAAAAAATTTCCAACTGGATAGTGAACCAATTGATATTCCTTTTATATTACGTCAAAATGCTAGAATATTCAAACATGGAATTTCACAAGTTACGGTTTGGAGGAAGAAGAATTAGCAACAAAAATTGAAGTTAATAATATAACTCACAAATTATCAGGAACAACACAGATTAGTTAATATTAGTGAATTTTACGGCTTTGAGTTATTTGCTATTAAAAGATGATTTACAAATAATATAAATCCAATTTGATGATTCTTCTTGACTCTGTAAACACATCTTTTTGATTCAAAATCATGAAATGGAAATATAATATTAAACCAGATAATGATGAAACCGTGATCAATGTTTTTCAATCTTTTCTGCGACTCAAATCACTATATAGACAGGGTTGGTTGCAACACAATGTTCCCGAAGATAAAACCGAATCGGTGGCAGATCATTCTTTTGGAATTACTATGCTGGCACTACTGTTGTGTCCACAGAAACTGGATAAATTGAAAGTTCTGGAAATTGCCTTATTGCACGAAACCGGAGAATGTATAATCGGTGATCTGACACCAGTAGATAATTTCACTGATGAAGAAAAAAGCCAGATGGAATTGAAAGCCGTGGTAAAGATTTTAGAACAATTATCTGATGGAAAACGATTGATAGGTTTGTGGAAAGAATTTGAATATGAAACTTCCGAAGAAGGCAAATTTGTAAGGCAAATGGATAAACTGGAAATGGGATTACAGGCAGAAGTGTTTACTAAACTTGGGAATAACGATGCTTCAGCTTTAATCAAATCAGCACATCAGAAAGTTACGGATGAGAAATTGAATAAGTTTTTAGCAAAAATATGAAATTAGCAATAATTGGAACTAAGAAATTTACTGATTTCAATTTTCTGTCAACAACTCTGAAAAAGATTCCCAATATTAAGTTGATCATCAGCGGTGGTGCGCTCGGAACAGATACTCTTGCTAAACAATTTGCAATTCAGAATAAAATAGAATTCTTGGAATTTCCACCCGATTTTAAAAAATTTAGTGATAAAGCAAAGCATATTCGCGATAAATTGATCATTGGAAAATGTGATGAGCTAATTGCTTTTTGGGATGGCAAATGTGAAGGGACAAAATACACAATTAATTATGCAAAGCAACTAGGAAAAGTAGTTAAGATTATTGATGTGTGACATTTAGCTCCTCTTTGAAGGGAAGAAAAAAAAGATACCCATTTTTAAGGACTTACGTGACGGAAAGATTAACTGTAAATTAGAATTTTTATTTTACTGTAATTCTCATAAAACGGGAATCAAATTTGATTGATATAATTAGTCACCGAATCAAGTATCAATTATCGAGTAATTAGTATTATTTTTTACCTTAATAAAAAAAGGGCAGCCTATTTCAGACTGCCCTCATATACCTCTAATAAAAGATATTTATTTCATTATCTTTAATTCTACATCGCTCATTGACTTAGAATTTTTTATTGAACGAATGGTATTTGATTTAAGAATTACAGGTGCAGCTTGAATGAACTCGTGAGATCGTGTTAGTGGTAAGCTAGACTTAACCTGATAGAATTTCTTAACATCACCTATATCTAAAGCATCGGGGAATGTACCACTACCATCATCAACTGTTCCTTCCAGAGTTGCAAAAGCTCCGTATGGATCGGTATCACTATAAACATTATAAGCTTTACCGGCTTCTGATGTCCAACTGATAATTGCATTTGAACCTGAAATTTCCACCATGATATCTACTGGAGGAAGTAAAGTTCCATATAAAGCAAAAGCTAAATCTACATCGTCAAAACCCCAAGAAGTATTCCATGAAACATTTCCTAAATCACCTATGGGAGACGTGCTCCACATAAACCACGGATCATCAGGTGTGCTGACACTTGTTCCCTGGATAGAAACCCATCCATCAGTAAGTACAACCGGAGTTGGCAGATTTGCCCAGTATCTATAAACAGGACCACTACTGAAAGTAACTGTATCAACAGTAGTTCTGCTTAATGTTAATGGGAATGATGCTACTTCTATATCAGGACTATACTCTGAAGCATGATCAGTATAGAATTTAATCTCAAAATCCATTGGATCTTCTACATCAGACTGTACCCATTGTGTTCCGTCATGATACCAGTTAATTCCCCAGAATTCTACTGCTTCGATTGGTTCCGTGAGACTCCAGAAATTCTCAGCATGCAAATAATCTGGTGCAGCATCCGAAGTACTCATACTCCAGCCATTATCACCTTGGTTACCTGCTGGTGACTGATCAAAAACAGGTGAATCGGAAGCCCAACTATTGTGAATGTAACCTTCCCCGGTAATATCAATAAAATGATCTGTTCTGGCACTACTTGTCTCGGAAACAGTTATTGTAGCACTATTCCCTACTAAAGCATCAGGACCATAGGCAACTATTATATTAATTGACTCATTACTGAAAAGCGTATCGGGGTAGGTATTGGAATCATAAAGTTGTATTTGCGTATTTCCAACCATAGAAACACCACTTACCACAACCTGCCCTCCACCTGCATTTTGTAAAGTTACAGTTTGAGTTTTCCAACCACCAATTGCAGTTTGTCCGAAATTTACTGCTGCCGGATCTATTGTGAAATTAGGTGGAATCACACCAGCATATTCAACTGTTGCATCCATAGCCATCTCGAATGGTGAACCCCATAGATCTAAATGGTATCTCCAATTTCCAGCGAATTCGCATATGGAATGTGAACCCTCCGTTCCTCCGGTAGCTCCTTCACTTCTTAATATGTTAACAACATCTGTTGGGTCGGTTCCAACAATTTCATAAATTATGAAGAAATTTTCACCAGCATTGAAATGAATTGGTGTTGCAAGTGTAAATTCCGGTTCAGACCAGCCAGCGACAATTGAAGCAATAGGAACATTTTCCGTATGTAATAAGTTGTTGGGATATTCTACACCTGTTCCGTCATCAAGAGCATCATAGATTCTCAGATCACAAGAAGTTGGTATCCCTGCTGTACCATAGAAATAGGCTTTTATTTTCGTCAGATCACATTCACCTGCTGGTGTATAGTATACTCCAAATTTGCTTATACCATTTCCATCAGGAACAGTTATATAATAAGTAATATCCGGATAGTAACTTAGTGTGGCTTCAATAGTAGGTGAGCTTTCAGTGGTAAATGACCAGACAGGACCATCGGTCGATGCCCTGAAAGAATTATTACAAACAACTCGCCAATAATATGTTGTGTCATTAGAAAGAGACCACACACCGCTTGGATCTATGCCTGTAATAAGATTTCCTGAAGAGATAACAACCATTGGATCTTTACTTGTAACAAGTGTTGGATCATCACTGAAATAGACATCTACATCATCTGTTAAGGCACCATTAGTCCAGGTGATCATTGTATCAACATCTATATCAATAGCTCCATGTGAAGGAGTTGGATTTGACGGAACACCTGGAGGTCCACTGGTAGGAACTAGTACAAATACACCAACTCCATAATGTTGCATTGGTGTTGCGCCGTTGTAGTATACACCGCCCCAGGTCATTGTATGATTGCTGTAATCCCAGGTATCATGTAGATAAACCACGGTACCGGTTGCATCATAACCATAACCCAGCATAGTATGACCGTCCACCTGGATAAGTACAGGACGTCCGGCATCAATTTCAGCCATATATTGGGCAAATGAAAATCCATAAGTTAAACCATGTTCTACAATATATTGGGAATAATTTGAAGTTACAGTGTATCCTCGAGATTCAAAGAATTGTCTTAACCCATGACAACCATCTTTTCTGGCTGGAATGTAAGTTTCGCATGCAGAAAAATCATACATTGGGGATCCGTCAGTACCAAAATAAAAAGATGTTCCGCCATCTGTATTCAGCCAATTATTATATTGGTTTGTTCCCATATAATCCGCTGTACAGTCAGCATAACCATGTTCCGTCCAATTTCCAAAATAAGGATCTACAGATGAACCATAAGCAGACCAGTAATCATCTACATGTCCTTTTACACCAAGTCCGTCAAATCCCATGTGTGTTGCACTAAGCGGACATTCTCCTGCCATATTTCCCCAGGCGCTGTTATCCATAGGACAAACTCCACCATTGGTTATACCGGCATACATGTTGGGATGACTTACATTATCATAATAACCTGCCATCATAGCACCTGAAGTAGCTGAACAACCATAACTCCAATCAAATGCAGGAACACTTGAGAGAGTGACAGCAGCATCTGTTGGTTCTGCTATTGGCATCCTAAAATCTTTGGGTGGTCTTCCCGGTACGATGATCTCATCCACCTGAACACCGTTCTCATCAGTGATTGTACGGATCAAATATTTACTGTCGACCTTTTTAGCATCAACTTGATTCGTAATGAATAGTAACGACAAAACTACTAAAATAAAAACAATTTTCTTACTCATATTTTTTCCTCCTTTGATTTAGTATGTATTAATTGTGTTTTTCTTAATTTTTGTCAATTTTTTTGTATATAAGTTGTTATTCTGTTCAAGCTTGAACGCTCAAAGTGTAGTATAAAAAGTAACGAATCCAGCTTGCATAATATACAAACTGGATTCGCCTTCTTAACTAACTTTATAAATAACTGCTAATTTTCAGCAGTTACACGATAGAATTTCTTACTTCCCGCTGGAAGAGGATCATTCCACGTTGTTGTGGTTATGTGTGTACCTGTTGGTTCCAGTGTCCAACCTCCCGGGAATGTTGCATACGGATCAGTCGAGCTGTAAACATTATAATATGCAGCACACCAGGAGGGATCCCATTGAAGAGTCATATTTGTTCCAACTTTTGTTATTGTGAAATTCACAGGATTAGCAGGATGACAAGCAATATAGAATGCCATGTCCATCGAAACATGTTCTTCATTAATTGGATTGAAGGGATGTCCTGCTGGATAGATCATTTCTATCCAAGGATCAATCGGGAAGTTACATTGATAGACTGCATCATCATTCCAATGGTTAACTGAGCTCTTCCAGCCGAATTTGAAATTAGAATCAGGTACATAAACTTTTACACTTAACCAGTAAACATTACCTTCTTCCTGGAAGAAAGCATCAGCATCTGGAATTATAAAGTCATATTCCCAGATTGTATAATCACCAGGATTTAGGAAGTCACCTGTACATGGATCATACCAGCATTCTCCATTAGCAATATAATAATATGGGAATTCATTATATTCACCCGGCATCAATTGTCTTTCCCATAACAGTGTTTCAGGTTCACTCCATATATCTGGAGGTAGTCCTGGATTATCAGACCAGATAGCCAGATCAAAAATTAAATTATCAAATATTACTTCATCATACTTCCATGAACCCCAGATATGAATGCTGTTTACCGGTCCTGATTCGACACATAAGAAATCATCTGCAACAATCCTTCTTGGTAGATCAATTTCTTCAACCACACAAACATCAACACCAAATTGTGTTGTATCCGGCCATTGATGATAATGCATTTTGAGTCCATTATGCAGATCTTCTTCGATCAATACACGATAATCTTCAACTTCACCGTCATCAGCTTGACCTGTGATTCCAAGACCAGCTACTGTGCTGAACCTGAAACGAGCAAACGTATTTCCAATTGCTGCTGAATTAGGAACCGTGAAGTTGAGAGGATTCCAACCCATAATGAGAGGTTCGTCTGTAAATATCTGCTCACTTGCATCCCAGGAAACGTTACCATCGAAGTCGAGCCAAGCATTTAAGAAACCAGGTACATTTGCCAGAACATAGACTGCACCTTGCTCTCCCGGGATTAGAGGTGAAACAAACAAGACTCCATCTTCATCATTTCCAATAATATCATCACCAGTAGCTGAAGCATTTGGCTGACCGTCAGGTTCAGCATCAACACTGAAGCCTAAGAATGTAACTCCATCTATTATGTGATTTGCTCCATTAGGCAAGAGAGTTTGATATGTTGGATCGGGTGCATCACCGAAGTCAAGTTCATCAACATATTCTACCGATGTGATCTCAAATGCCATATCAGAATATCTATTAGGACCAGGTGCCCCTGACCATAAAATAGTATTCCAGATTCCAGGAGTTGGATTTATTTTATCAACAGCCCCGCATAAAATCCGGTTGTTACTTCGCGAGGATTCCTGCCATCTCCAATATGCGGGATCTGTTGGATCTGAACAAATCGCATTAATATCCAGCCAATATTGATTACCTTCAATTTGTGGGTATGGGTTATCTAAGATAAGTTCGTATAAATAGATTGGGCAACCTTCCAAGTTGACTAATCCAGTATTAGTTTCAGTTATATTGTTGAAAAGAACATCAACTCCTACAATTTCAGGATCTAAAGGTAAGCAGCTGCCAGTCGGATCGTTAGCATGAATACTAATGTGAAAATGATCAATACCACTTCCTCTTAATTCTACTCCGGCATTCATTTCATAATTCCCCCACCAGTGAATATCTGTTACAATACCACCATTACACAACCAATCATCAGCAAGAATAATTTGAGTATATTGAGTTATACTATAATCATGAGCATGCAATCCAGGTAATTTTTCACATGGTAATTGTGACCATTTCACATAAGGATCTTCAATAATATCCACTTCATAATCTTCCACTTCTCCATCAGGTGCTTGGCCTATGATTCCAATACCACCTACAGTACTGAAACGGAATCGGGCAAAAGTTATACCAGTTGTTGCAGATGCTGGAACATAATAGTTCAAGCAGACAGTTCCAGCAAAATTGATGTATGCATCTGTAAATATCTGTTCACCTGCATCGTTCCAATCACCATCAGCATTGAAATCCATCCAGCCCTGTAAGTATCCGATAGCAGTTGTCGTAACCTCTACTTGTGCAGGACTGCCAGTCATGATCTGTTTGAAGACAATACCATCTTCGTCAGGAAGATTGTTATTATCATCACCTAAGGCATTAGGATCCTGGATACCATCCGGTTCAGCATCTATTTGGGCACCAAGATAAGTAACATAATCAATCACATGCCGTGCACCGTTATTTGCAAGAGTAGTTGGATACATCATTGCTCCAGCAGGATCGGGAGCGTCACCAAAATCAAGTTCATCAACTATTTCATCCTCAACATAAAGCAGGTAATCTTCAGTTTCACCATCTTCGAAAAAGACACCACTTCCATCCCAATTATTAGTTCCAACTTCAAAGTCAGTAATAGAGAATCTTACCCAGACATTACCATGAGTAGGTCCAATCCGGAAGTTTGGTGGATTCAAGACAGATAAAGCCCCTATATGATTCAGCGGTATTTCGAAATCAACCAGGACATGTTCTTGAACTACGCTATTACCACAAACGGTAGTAGAATCATTATACCATTGTCCATCTTGATTCCAATCGAATAGTACATTAACATACGCAGGGTCATATAAAGTATTCGTTACATCTATATCAATATCAATACCCCAGATCGCAAGGTTGCAGACAATTCCCAGAGAATCTCCTCCAGACCCTTGACAAGGAACTACAGTATTGGTTGAATCAATTGTGTAAGATTCTGGAAATATGAGTCCTGCATCTCCATCCTGATAGCATTCATCATCATCATAAGTTGAGAAACATCCCGGGCAGAGTCCTGCATTACCGTCTGTTTCCCAATCAACCATAGGTCCAAACCAAGCATTGTTCGCGCATCCGTGTTTAATATAAGAATTTGGTGTACCAATAGTGATACAAGTTGGGAAATTACCAACTACACCTAAAGAAGGATAAGCAAGTGCACCGTTTCCTTCAGGAGCATCACCGAAATCGTATTCATAAGTAATTTCTTCTAAAATATCCACCTGATAGTCTTCTACTTCACCATCATCAGCTAAACCAGTATAGGTTAAACCTCCAACTGTATTAAATCTGAAACGGGCAAATGTAGTTCCAACTGTTAAACTTGCCGGGACATTAAAAGCAAATGTATGAGTACCTCCTGCAGCTACATATACGTTATTAATTATTAAATCATTTGCTTCACCCCAGCTATTATCGATACCAAAGTCTATCCAAGCACTAATATATCCAGCAACAGAAGTTGTAACATCTACATTAGCTCCTTGACCTATATTTAGAGTATAGAAAGTGACACCATCTTCATCATCATTTCCATCATTATCATCACCGGTTGCAGCTGCATCTGGTTGTCCGTCAATTTCTGAATCAATACTAGCACCCATATAGATTTGATAATTAATTGTATGACGAGCACCATCATTGATTACCAATGTTGGATACAAAGTACCGGTTGTATCGTCAGGTGCATCACCGAAATCAAGTTCATCCGGTTCTTCATCTTCAACATAAAGCAGATAATCTTCTGTTTCACCATCTTCAAAGACACCGCTTCCATCCCACTGACCTGCAGTTACAGGCAAATCTGAAATTGTAAATCGAGACCAGAAGTATCCTGCATTTGGTCCGATAACAAACGAAGGTGGAGTTAAACCGGATAAAGGACCGATATAGCCAGCAGGAACCACGAAGTTGATCAAGACATGTTCGGGAATCATCATGCCTGAACATGTAGTTGTTGAATCATCTAACCAATAACCATTTTGATTCCAATCAAATAGAACATTCACTAAACGATCTGCATTCGATGTATTTTGTACATAAATATCGATATCGACACCCCAGGTTGCAGTATTGCAAATGATACCAAGTGATGAACCTGCTGTAGAATTAGGACAAGGAATCACAGAACCGGTTGCATCAATTGTGTAAGAATCCGGTATCATAAGACCAGCATCTCCATCCTGGAAGCATTCATCATCATCATAAGTTGGGAAACAGTTAGAACATAATCCGGCGTTACCATCAGCTTCGACATCTACCATTGGTCCGAACCAAGCTAGATTTTCTCCTGTTCCATGTTGGATATAAGAACTAGCTGAACCTACAGTTATACAAGTTGGGAATAAACCGTTTACACCAGTTGAAGGATAAGCAATTGAACTTTGACCTTCAGGTGCATCACCGAAATCGTATTCATCAGGGGGTTCATCCGGCGTAGTGGTTATTCGGAATGCCAGATCAATAGAGACATCCTCATATGGATGAGTAGGTGGATATCTCAATTCATTCCAAGTACCCGTAAATGATGCTACAGCCTGAGCCCAGACAGCGTCATCATTCCAATGAGTTTCGCTGGTTTTCCAGCCGAACATTATGCCATTTGGATCATTAAAAATAGCTTGTACTTCTAACCAGTAAATTATAGGAAAATCAGGAAATCCTTCCTGTATAAATGCTTCTGCCTCATCTATATAAAAATTATAGAGCCAGCACTCATTATCACCTGTTGGAATAAAATACATTTGGAAGGGATCATACCACCATTCCTGTCCAACATTGTAGAGTTCTGAATCATACTCCCCGAACATAAAATCTCTCGTCCACAAAACATCCCCCGGCATACTCCAGGGTGGCTGACCTCCAGCAGGGATATCAGCATGAATGCTTAAACGAAAAACTACCGTGTTCATATCTTCCGGTTGCATATCGTTCCACCATGAACCCCAAACATGAATATCCGTAATCGGTCCGGTAGTTGTACACTCAAAATCATCAGCCAAAACAACGGGAGGATTAGATTCAGGATTATTACTACAAGAAACATCCATGCCGTTCACAGTAAGATCAGGGGGTTGTTCCCATTTGAGTGAACTTCCTTGAGTAGTAATATCTACTAAATAATCTTCAACTTCACCATCAGGAGCTTGCCCAAAAAATAGTGTTGCGCCTTGTGTACAAAATCTGAATCGGGCATAAGTTGACCTTATTATTGATGAAACCGGAACTGTTAAATTATGGATAGTCGAACCTGCAGGTACAGAAACATTCGTAATTATTTGTTCACCCGAATCGGCCCAGCTTCCGTTTCCATCAAAATCGATCCATCCCTCTAATATACCCGGAACAGATGCTGTAACTGTTACAGTAGCTGTTGAGCCAGGAATTAAGGCAGAATTAAAAACGACACCATCATCATCATTATTACCATCGTTGTCGTCACCGGTTGCTGTGGCATCAGGTTGACCATCAGGTTCTGAATCAATAGTGTTTCCAAGTTGCACACCTGCCACAATCTGGTGATATGCCCCTGTACTTGCTGAAAGTGTAGGATATGTTGGATCTGGTGCATCGCCCCAATCATAATTTGAGGATGCACCAGTTATTATAAAGTTAAATGTATCGTCAGCTGTTCCTCCTGTATAGGCTGCTCGAATTATGATGTCAATATTCACATTACTTGTTACCGAAGGACTAGCTGTGAAATAAAGTTCATTATTACTATTGATCGTTAGAGCAAATTCCTGCCCTGTAAGATCTGTTGCTACACTATAGGATGGTGCAGATACTTCACAATATGAATCAAGATCAACTCCGGTATACGCTAACTGAGACACATCAATTGATACATCCGGCAATGGTCTCCATTTTCTTGGCTCTACTCCAAAAAGCGCTGCCTGAAAAAATCTATAATCATATGAGGGTAGAGAAGGTGCTATAGCGTCTAAAGTGTAATCTCCATTATAAGATCCGCTCCAACCAAAGTTGACATGATAACTATCATTAGAGGAACCCGTGTAACCATCTATTACAAAAGCATGACCATCACTATAACCACTGTTATATCCCTCATACACAAGCGGACGGTTGTTATCCAATTCTGTTTTCAGCATTGAATTCCAAACTGATAATGTATAGTTATTTCTTTGATCATAATTTGAGTTGAGATCATATTTAAAGTGATTCTGTAACACGCTTAATGCTGTAGCTGGATGTACTCCTCCAATCCAGGCACCTGAACCATATATCCCATAACCCATTTCTGCACCAACCCCAACATGATATAAAAGTGTATGTACAGAAGGAGTTACAGCTGTTACATTATTTGGCATTGTTGCCCAAGTATAGGTTGTTGCCCCAAAGTTGACGGATTGTGGTCCATAAGTAGCGTCAGTATAACTATGTGAACCTTCACCGGTTACAGGATGAGCATGATACTTCATTACTTGAGCTGTTGCTGTAGCAGTACACCCAGCCCAGACAAAACCATTACCAGGTGTATCAGTATCCGAAGGTACTGAACCCGCATCAGCAGGACAACTCTCGTTGTAGTATTGTCCCTGGTTCCAGGTAGTAGATAACAGTGGAAGAACTGCTCGAACATTCTCAGGTACAAACATATCAGTTGTAACTTTAAGTCTATTCCATTTATCTACTGTTTCCTGTGGTGGAGATAGATCATTATTTTTAGCATAAATAATTTGTTCTCTGAAACTAGCCAACATAGCATCGAATTGTGGTGGATGATTTTCTGTTGTATAGTTATGCTCAAAAACATAACCAAGAATAGGAACAGCAATATCATCTGCTGATACTATCACAAATCCGGTTTTGTCAAAATTAAAAATGTAGAAAATATTTTCTGCATTCTCCTTTTCAGTGATAGTTTCGATAATTTCAAATTCAGTTGGATTCTTTTCATTCCTTTCAGTGTAGCAATTCATGGCAACCTGTTCTGCTGTTGTCTGTGTAACTGTTACCGAATGAATTACTGAAGGGACCATTAATACAAAGGTTAAAATTAAAAATAAAAATGTTCTACTTCTCATTGCGACCTCCTCTATTAATTACTTAAAAGGTTCTGCAATGCTACTAATTGTTATTTTGAAGTATTTCTGTCTCGATGATTCAAATCTCTATTTGACTAATTATAAAAGAGATTACTTCGTTTGTATTATTGAGGGAATTTGCAAAAGCATAATATTGTAATTCCCCTCAATAATACTCAATTATGCAGAACTCACATTATTTTTTACTAACTTCAAATTAATAATTTTCAAGTAATGCAATAAGTTTAACTTAATTATAAATAAGAAAAATCCTTTTATAATTAATTCATTTAAAAATATAATTATCTTTTTGTTTAATTACA
>Ga0208771_1000190_pt1 | contig 38769 bp, 35 predicted proteins | sample AntAceMetag02UKX_FD_184775 | JGI IMG/M metagenome (GOLD analysis project Ga0208771, IMG submission 184775) | Saline lake microbial communities from Ace Lake, Antarctica - Antarctic Ace Lake Metagenome 02UKX (SPAdes) (version 2) | ecosystem: Environmental > Aquatic > Non-marine Saline and... | reverse complement strand
CGGGACCGGGGAAGGTGGGGGGAGGTGCATTTTAGTAATGCTTTGCCGGAGGATATGTGTTAATTTTTTGCGAACCTATTCTCATTTACCTGGGACCCCAGTCTCATTTATAATGGGACGCGACAATCAGCGGATTCCGCGATATTTTACAACCGACCTCCCATAACCATGGCCATGATCGCCTTGTGAGCATGGAGACGGTTTTCTGCCTCATCAATCACTACCGAGCGCGGGCCGTCGATAACTTCATCGACAACTTCCTGTCCCCGATCAGCCGGGAGACAGTGCATGTAGATGCCCTTCTTGTCTACTAGATCCATCTGCTTCTCGGTGGTCATCCAGCCCTTGGCCAGCTCGTTGACCCGGGTCGCTTCTTCGTGATCCTGATCCTTGATCTTCTTCCCGGTCTCGGGATCAAAATAATTAAAGCAGGTATGCGCTCCCCAGGCTTTCGGGTAGACAACATGGGCGCCCTTGAATCCTTCATCAAAGTCATTGATGATCCGGAAACTACCTTCCTGATCTACCGCGTTCTTCTCACACGCCGCAATAACCTCAGGATCAAGCTCATACCCTTCCGGATGGGAAAGGGTTACATTCATCCCCATCAGCGTTGCCGCCATAATAACACTCTGCGGGACCGCGCGCGGCTTCTCGATGGAGCCGGAATAAGCAAACGACATGGTCAAGTTAATACCCTTGAAACCGCCGAACTTCTCCTTGACGGTGAGCATATCGGCCAGCGCCTGACAGGGATGATATTTATCGCATTCCATATTAATAATCGGAATCCCGGCATACTCGGCGAATTCTTTCATGGTTGCATTGGCAAAACCATAATTCCATCCCGCCGGAGGACCATACATCCGGATGGAGATGGCGTCACCCACACGGCCAAGCATTTCGGCTACGTCCTTGATCCGCTCGGTTTTGTAGGGAATGTCAAATCCCTTGCGGGCCGGGGTATAGGTCTTGCCCGGCTCCAGCTCGATGTAGTTCCCGCCTAACTGCTGGATACCGGCGGCAAAGGTGGAACGGGTGCGGAGCGACTGGTTAAAGAACATGCTGAAGAGGGTCTGTCCCTTGAGAATACCGGACATATCCTCCCGCATCGCGTAACGCCGTTTCAGTTCCAGAGCGACATCAAGTAATGTCTCCCACTCCTCTCTCGAATAATCCAGTTCCGCGTCAATCCAGTCACGCCCCAAAAAACCATTGGTTTTCATTCTTACTACTCCTTCAAATTTATCCGCCAGGCGGGTTTAACTAATAATGGCTTCGACCCTGTCTGAGCATGGGTTAAACACTTTCAATTGGGGGAGATTAGGGAAAAGAAAATCCATTGTCAACCGAAAAATATATCCGAAAAAAAAGGAGCCCCCGCACTAAAAGCGGGGGCTCCTTAATGACCTGTTTAAAAGTAAATTACATGGTCAAAGCCATAATAGCCTTCTGAGCATGAAGGCGATTTTCAGCCTCATCATTAACGATGGAGATCGCCGGATCATCGATCAACGCGTCCGTGACTTCCTTATTCCGCTTGGCGGGGAGACAATGCATATAGACGGCCTGCGGGTTCGCTTTCTCAAAGTGTTTGTGAGAGATACACCAGTCTTCAGCGTATTGCGGACCCTTCTCCGCGTGCACCTCGGGCTGCCGCGCCCAGCTCTTGCAATAGATAACATCAGCTCCCTCGGAAGCCTTCCAGATATCGTTCTCCACGGTTATCGATCCCCCTGATGCCTTAGCGGCATTCTGCGCGAAAGCCAGATACTCGGGGTCGATATCATAACATCCTTCTTCCGGCGGGTAGGCCAGGGTGATATTCATACCCAGAATACCTCCGGCAATGGCCATGGTCTGCGGCACGCCCGGGGATTTGGCCCGGTCGTCGTAAGCCCAGCCCATTACCACTTTCTTCTTTTTATAGTCTACCCCGAACTTTTCCACCATGGTAAGAATATCGCCCATGATCTGACAGGGATGCTCTTTATCATCCAGCATATTGATGATCGGAATCCGGGCGGTCTCCGCCAGTCCGCGCAGAACTTCGCGGGCATCTCCATACTCATAGGTTTCCGCTCCCATCTGAGTCTTCAGGTTATAGAGACGGATCGCGAACCCATCCAGAAAGCGGGAGATCATCTCCCCGGTATCCTTCCAGGTCTCCTTGTGTGCCAATTGCAATTCCTGAGGATTATATACTTGGCCATTACCCCCCAGTTGATCGATCCCGGTAGAGAAAGAAAGTCGAGTCCTGGTGGATGGGGAAGAAAAGAGCATTCCCAGATTTTTGCCTTTCAGCAACTCATGGGGCTGCTCGATGGCGTTCTGGAGCTTTAAATACGCGGCCACTTCAAGAATGGTCTCCAACTCCTCCCGGCTATAATCCATTAAACTAATAAAATCCTTACCCTTCAAACGACGTGTAATCATGAAACTATACTCCTTCAGATTGTACGACTTAGCGCTTAGCGCTAACTTTCGGTAGCCGCACTTTCCAGTGCGTCCTCGCCTCTGCGAGGCGGCTACCGTATAATAAATTTTAGATTTACTGACTTACCTAGTAAAAGTATAAGGAAATTAGGCCAAAGAAAAACCACTGTCAAGCAAAAAATCCCCCGGCATTACCGGGGGATTTTTTACAATAACTTAGCTTCGCAACTTACTAAACCGCAAATCTTGCGAATCTTCTCTAATTGAAGAATAAAACCACTACGAATTACACGAATTTATTGTGTGCCGGAGGCGCATCAGCCTCCGGCTAAAAATTCTGAAGCAGTAAATTAGCTTTTTATTGTTCCGATGGATTTCGGACCAATCATTCAGTTAGAAACTATAGATCACCTTGAGCCAACCCTTGGTTCCTTCCGGGCGGTTCTCGGCTATGGTCTCGAACTGAACCTTGGCGATCAGGTGGAGTCCCGGATTAAAACTATACATGGCGGAAGGACCCACCGCCAGGACCTGCTCTTTGGAGTCCGATACTTTATCTCCGTCCAGTTCGTCGTCCTGAAGACCGATCAGGTAATATCCGCAGACCCCCAGCCGGAAGTTATCCACGATCATATAGCCGGCATTATAGTCGAAGTGAAGCTGCTGGCCGGTCTTAAGATCATTGTCGCTGTTCTCGGTGTGGATGTCGTACATCAGCTTAACACTGGCGGATAATCCGGAGGGGTGGATCAGGCTCACCGCTACCGCCGGTTCAAATGTCCAGTGATTGCAACCGATATTGACCGCATAGTCTTTATCGTACTGCCCGGTCGGGGCAATGATATCGAACCCGACCACATAGTGAAAGAACTCGGAGTGCCAGCCCAGCAGAAACGGTGAGAAGTCGATATCCCCGATACTGGCCCGGGACTCATCTAATGACATCTCCTTGATCTCCATCTTCATATAAACCAGGGGAACAATCAGGTGCCAGCCCAGGTTAGCGCCCAGGATTTCAATATCGGAGATATAGATTCCCCGGAGGACTTCGGCCGCCACATCAGCTTTAAAGTCCACGGGAACCTTATCCCCGTTGTTATCCTTTAGTTCACCGGCGTGATAGTACATGAGATAGTTGATAAAATGAGCTCCCGGCGGCGGCAGAGCACCGGCGAAATAACCTTCCGCCCCCAGAATAGACGAAGACTCCCCCGCAAACAGATAGGCGGGTGTTCCGGCCAGCAACAGGAACGCCATAATTGCCATTATCTTTTTCACACTTCTTCCTCCTTGGTTAGATTAACAAATGGAGTACTGGAGCGAGAGAGTTAATGGGGGGGCACGCCCCTTGTCCCATCACTCCAGTACTCCAGTACTCCTGATTTCTTACTTGTTAGAATTTAGCCAGCAGCTGCCAGCGGGCGAAGAAACCATCGTCATCACCGGCATAGAAATTCCCGGGCATGAAATATTCACCCCAGAGATGACCGCTCAGCCAGTCGTTGAAGGCGTACTTAAGAATAAACTGGGGGTTCTGGCCCCGATCCTTCCCGGTTCCAAAGACACCGGTCCCCGAGGCGGCCTCATTGGCCCGTAGAATCTGATAGACCAGGTCAACCGTCATCCGCTCGATCGGAACAACTCCGAACTTGGCCCGGTATATCTGGGTATTGGTCCAGTAAGCAATATCCTTCTCCGGAACCTGCGAGTAGATATATAGCTCACTCCATTTCGGCCAGCGGGCCAGGATCGGATCCCAACCGCCATAGCTCTGTGAGTCTGTATCGTCTCCGGAGAGATAAACATACTCCAGGGTAAAGGCCGGCTTGATACCACAATCAGTCACTGTATAAGTGGCATGAGCATAGCCACCAAACGCGGTCATGGAGTGGTCTCCGTATTGACCCAACTGGATTGCCGCTTCAGCAGCATACTTGATCTGATCGTTGATCGGGCCGGAGAGACGTCCGCCGACAACGTTGACCTGGTTATCAGGCCACTTGTCCGGATCGGTTTCACTGGTCAGTCCATGCTTGTAGAGATAGTAGGCCTCGAGTTTCTGATCTTCGATCAGGCTCTTGTTGGTCAGATAGGCACCGAAGAGACCGATCGTCTGGCTGTCCAGCCGCCCCGGAGGATCTCCGCCGCCGAGAGGCTCGTCATTCTTATTGATAGCAAACCACTGCTTTCCGGTATTCCAGATAGCCAGTAAATCCACGGTCGTTTCATCAAGGTCCAGTGTCAGCTTTCCGCCGTCGGAGAAGATGGTCCGGGAACCGTCCAGAGGAGTACCGTCCAGGATAAGAAACCCTTCCCCATAGATCATGTCCTGACGGCCCGCTTTAAGAGTAAGGGGGATATCCTCCAGTCCCTTCAGATTTATATAAGCATTATCGAGAATGATCTCGTCCCGAAGGCCGTGTTCCCGGTTCTTCGGCTTGGCATAATAGCGCCACTCATTAGTGAACCGGGTGTAGAGCGTGACCTGCTCAATTGGATCAGCCTGAAAATATAACCGTGTTCTCAGTCGCCAGAAATGCTGCTGATCGGCGTCATTGTTTTTATCCCAGGTAATAATATTGTTGAATCCAACCTCGCGGACCCTAAAATCTCCTCCCACCTTGAACCAGTCCGACTGGATCACGTTTTTCTCTAACAACCCCGCGTAAAGCGGAGACGCGGTGAAGACCATCACCACCAACACACATAGGATTCTTTTCATTAATCAATGCCTCCTTTTTCATCATTAAACCTGAGTCGAGCAGTTATTGGAAATCGCTTAATTCAGGTTATGTGTGATCTATATTAAACATTAACCCGAATGATCAATCCCGGATTCGGGGTTTGATCATTCGGGTTAATAATAATGTTAAAGATAATAGAGGTCGTCATCTTTCAGCAGTTCAATCCCTTCTTCTTTCAGAAGCGCGGACGCGCCGGCGGGGTCTTTCACCTGAATAACGAAGACTGACGCAATCCCGCTTTCCATAACAAACCCATACGCATCGTCAATGTTTATTCCATGACGCTGAAGGATCTGGGCAATAATCAGGAGCGCGCCCGGCGTATCGTTAATCTTAATTGCTACAACTTCCCGATATGCTACCACTAATCCATTCCGAGTCAATATATTATATGCTTCCTTCGGATCGTCAACTAATATTTTCAAGATTCCGAAATCCCCGCTGTCGGCGATCGTAATCGCCCGGATGTTGATCGACCCCTCAGCCATAAGCCTGGTCACCCGCTCCAGCTTCCCCGGTTTATTCTCTAAAAATACCGATATTTGATGTGGCATAGTAAACTCCTTGAAAAGATTGGAGTGATGGAGTACTGGAATATTGGAGCCCCTCAACCCAATTCTCCATTACTCCACCACTCCGGTTTTATGTTCTTATATCTGCCTTTTATCAATCACCCGCTTCGCTTTGCCCTGACTTGGTGGAAGCGCTCCGGGTTCCATCAGTTCCACCTCGGTCGTGATCAAAATCTGTTCTTTGAGTTCATGCTGAATCTTCCTTCGCAACGCCCGCAGTTCGTCCATCTCTCCATGGAACATCTGCCTCCGGATCTCCACCCGCACCGTCATCCGATCCAGGTTCTCTTCTCGTCCAAGTAGAATCTGATAGTTGGTCCCTACCTCCGGCAATGCCATCAGCACATGCTCCACCTGGCTGGGGAAGACATTAACCCCCCGCACAATCAACATATCATCGGTCCGACCGATAACACGGGAGAGCCTCCGAAAATTTCTCCCGCAGGGACATTCTGTCTCTTCGTAAATCCGGGCCAGGTCCCGGGTCCGATAACGGATCAGGGGCATCGCCTCCCGGTTGAGAGTGGTAAGAACCACCTCCCCATCGTGGCCGGGCGGAACCGGTTCCCCGCTCAGAGGATCGATTATCTCCACAATATAGTTATCCTCCCAGAGATGCATTCCCTCACTCTGCCGGCACTCGAAAGCCACCCCGGGACCATTCATCTCGGAGAGGCCGTAGCAATTATGCGCGGTGACACCATAAACCCGCTCAATCTTATCCCTGGTAGCCTTGGAGTACGGCTCCGCCCCGAAGATCAGCAAACGCAGTTTAAAGTCATCCCGGCCCAACCCCAGATCCCTGATCACATCACTGAGGTGAAGGGCATAGCTGGGGGTAATATGAATGACCGTGGTATTGAAGTCCCGCAGAAGCTGAATCTGCCGATGGGAATTTCCTCCCCCGGCCGGGATTACCATCATCCCCAATCGTTCCGCTCCGTAATGCAACCCCAGTCCACCGGTAAAAAGCCCATAGGTCATCATATTCTGAAAGACGTCCTCCGGGCCACATCCGGCCATCACCAAACCGCGGGTGACCAGGTTGGTCCATCCATCCAGATCACGGGCAGTATGATAAATCACTGTAGCCTGACCGGTGGTCCCGGAAGATGAGTGCATCCTCACCACCCGGGTCGGGTTCACTGCCAGCATATTGCTGGGATAGGCCGAACGGAGGTCAGCCTTGCTGGTGAATGGAAGACCGGCCAGATCTTCCAAAGATCGTATCTCCCCCGGCTTAATCGACGCTCTCCGAAAGATCTCCTGATAAAAGGGAGAATGGGAGGCCTGCTCCAGAGTCCAACGAAGCCTCTCAAGCTGAAGCTTCTCCAGTTCCGGACGGGTCATGGTTTCAATTTCCTTAGACCAATATTTCATAGAATTTTACTCTGTAATTTATAACCCCGATAAAACGAGGGCACAAAAATGGTTAGTAACTCTGATAAAAAAGAATAGTAATCAGTTATAAGTAATCGGTAACACACCGGGTAAAAGTATCGTAATCAGTAATCTTACCAATCACTTATTACCGATTACCTTCTTCGTATATCTCACTTACTAAAGCATCTATCAAGATGTTTCTCCGGAAGGGGTCTGGTGATCACTGAGTATCCGATCGTCATCAGGATCGCCAGCGGCAGGGCGAAGATAATCGGATCTACTTCGGCCCAGATAATCGGGCCTGTGATATGTGAGACCCATTTTCCGCTGGTCTCATTTAAATACTGCAAAAGACAGGGTCTTCCAAACCACCGGTCGCAGAGCAGCAGAGCGGTGGATTCCTTGGCGTGCATAAAAAGCAACCAGAACCCGCTGACCACAAAACCGGTAATCATCCCCGCGATGGCTCCCGTCCGGGTAATCTTCCGACTGTAAAGAGCGCCGAAGTACATCGGAAGAAACGTCGCGGCGCAAAGACCAAAAAAGATGGCGGTTCCCCTAGCAATGATTGAGGTTCCGGTCCCCCCGTAAGTCTTCTCCAGCCAGTACCCTAGAAATACACTGAGGACAATAGAGATCAAAATTCCAACCCGGGTGACTGTCATCGAGCGAACGGATTGTCTACCCCCTCTAATCCCCTTCTCATAAAAATCCCGACCCAGTGACGTCCCCATAGCATGAAACTGAGAACTGATGGTGGACATCGCCGCGGCCAGTAAGGTCAGTAGGAAGACGATCCCGAACCATTCCGGCATATAACCGCTGATAAATTTAGGAATAATCTCATTCACATTCCCCCGAGAGACGACAATGGCCACTTTCCCGGTCCCCTCATAGAATAATACATTGGTAAGCGAACCCACCACATAGACCACCCCTACCACAATCAAGATAAAGACCCCGCCGATCAACACCGCCCGGTTAAGTTCGCGTTTACTCCGAACAGTCATAAATCGAACTACCAGCTGGGGCTGAGCCAGGACACCAATTCCAACCCCCGTGATAATGGTGGAGACCATAATCCACCAGAATTGGGAACCGAAGATCGGGAACGCGGTCCAGCCCTGATGCCCCGTCCCCTTAAAGACTTCCCGGGCTATCGGGGCCAAGTCAGTTAGTTTTTGGTGAGCCTCTACCACCCCTCCCAGTTTGGAATAGGTGAAGATCAACAGGAAGAGCATCCCCACCAGCATAAGTGTCCCCTGGAAAGCATCGGTATACATCACCCCTTTTAACCCCCCCATAATCACATAGAAGGCCACAATGGTAGAAAATCCGAAGAGAGCCAATTCATAATCAATCGCGAACCCCGATGAGATGAACTTTGCCGCCCCGATAATAACCACCGAGGTATAGAGCGGCATGAAAAGAAAGATAACCAGACCGCTGAACCCTTGAATAAACCGGGACCGGAACCGCAACCCCATCAATTCCGGGAAGGTGTGAGCGTTCAGTTGATGTCCCATCTGCCTGGTCCTATCTCCAAAGATCACGAAAGCCAGAAAAATCCCGATGAAAATATTGAGAAAAGTCAACCAGAGCAAACCCATCCCAAAGACCGCCGCCGCGCCACCGAATCCGATAATTGCCGAAGTGCTTATGAAAGTCGCCCCGTAACTCATCGCCATTACATAGGGATGAACTTTCCGACCAGCCAGCAGATAATCAAGATCACTCTTGGTCCCCCGGTATCCCTTCCATCCCAGGTAGGCAATAATACTAAAATAAAAAATTACTACTATGTACGTAATCAAACCCGTCATTAACTAATCTCCTCTTCTCTAGCCTCTTCTTTCTCCAGCCAGGCCCGATCTTCTTTCTTTACCTTGCTTGCCCCCTTATTCCAGTTAATCACACCATAGATCACACAGCCAATTGCGCTTACAACAGACAGGAGATATGCCAACCAAACTGCGGTTGATTGTATTCCCATCATCATTCACCTCCATTTCGATTGTCAATTATTCTCCGTGCCCCTTCTTCCCGACCCAGCAGAGCACGGGGTTCTACCAGCTTCACTTCAACTTCCAGACCAAGTAATTGAAATATCTCTCCTTTGATCTCCCGACTCAGACTCTGCATCCTCTTGATCTCATCGGAAAATATCTCGGAAGATATTTCTACCAAGAGACGGACCACTTCCTTGCCCGCTTCAATATCTATCCAAACCTGAAAATGAGGCTCGGTTCCTTCAATCCGGGAGATAATCTCTTCAATCTGGGAGGGGAAAATACTGACCCCCCGGATCGAAACCATATCATCGGTCCTCCCCTTAATCCGAGCCATTCTAATCGTGGTTCTCCCGCAGGAACATTTGTCTCTTATCAGGGTGGTTATATCCCCGGTACGATACCGGATTAGGGGGAATGCTTCCTTGGTAATACTGGTCAGCACCAGTTCGCCCTCTTCCCCGTACGATAGAAGTCGTCCGCTGGTCGGATCAATAATCTCCGGGATAAAATGATCCTCAAAGATGTGCAGACCGTTCTGGGCCTCGCACTCTCCGGCCACCCCCGGATTAAAGAGTTCACTCAATCCATAAAAATCATAGGCTTTTATCCTCAGTCTTTCTTCCAGATTATGCCGAAGATTTTCCGACCAGGTCTCGGCCCCGAAGAACCCCACCCTTAAGAAGAGTTCCTGGGGATTGATATTCATCTCCCTGATCATATTAGCCAGCCGAAGAGCATACCCGGGGGCCGCGATCAGGACAGTCGAACGGAAATCTTTCATCACTGCGATCTGGCGGTCCAGGCCAGCCGTTGAAGCCGGAATAACTGACGCCCCGACTGCCTCCGCCCCGTAATGCATCCCCAGCGCGCCGGAGAATAGACCGTAATCAAACGATATTTGGATAACATCATCCCGGCTTATGCCGGCGCCGGTCAGGACGCGGGCCACCAGTTCGGTCCAGTGGATAACATCGTTGCGGGTATACCCCACCACGATCGGTGCCCGGGTAGTCCCGGATGAAGTCTGGAGACGGACCACCTCCCGGAGCGGTACCGCAAACATATCGTATGGATAGGCTTTGGTCAGGGTCTGACGATCGGTCAGAGGGATTCTCCGCAGATCGGCCAGGGATTTAATATCCTCGGGAACGATCTCTTCTTCTTTAAATAACTTCTGATAGAAGACAACATTCCGGGAGACCCGGTTAAGAGTGGACTGCAACCTCTCCAACTGCAGCTGCTCCAGCGCTTCAGCCGCGATACACTCATATTTCTCATTCCAGATAGTCATGTCATAACTCCATGGATTTAATAGTTATGTTATTCGGAATTTTCTCTCCCGAAATACTTCGGGATCCCGAGTTGTTAAATATATAAGTCTCGGGACAATAACTGATTAACAATTAAACAATTCAATAATCAGTGCCGTTGGCGAAGCGAATCTTTTAACTTTTATCATCCGCCATAGCTTTAGCGACGGCTGAAGGCACTTAAGCGCACTTAAGGCACTTTAGAACGTTGCCCCGCCGTCGGCGGGGCTAAGTTCTACTCCCACACCTCTCGATATCCCTTCCCCAGGTAAGCCCTTTTGATCTCCTGGTTATTTAAGAGATCTTCAATCGAACCCTGCAGTACGATTCGTCCCGTCTCCATCACATATCCTCTCCCGGCAATTCTGAACGCTGCTCGTGCATTCTGCTCTACCAGCAGAATTGTAGTCCCTCGCCGGGGTAGTTCGGTAATGATCCGGAATATCTCCTTCACCATCAGGGGTGCTAACCCCATGGAAGGTTCGTCCAGCAACAGAAGCCGCGGGCTGGACATCAGGGCCCGGCTTAACGCAAGCATCTGCTGCTCCCCCCCGCTCAGGGTACCCGCGTAGCTGTTCTGGCGCTCCTTAAGGATAGGGAAGACATCCCAGATTGTCTCAAGATCACGGTCTATCTTTTCTCTCCCCCCCCGGCCGAAGCGGAGATAAGCCCCCAGCAGCAGGTTATCCATAACGGTCATGGGCGCGAATACTTGCCTCCCCTCAGGGACCAGTGATACCCCACGGGAGACAATCTTCTCGGAGGCGAGACCGGTTATCTCATCGTCCTCAAAGACAATCTCCCCCGACCTTGGCTTCAGGACACCCGCGATGGAATTGAGCAGGGTGGTCTTTCCCGCGCCGTTAGCACCGATCAAGGTGACAATCTCCCCCCGGTTCACGTGAAGAGAGATATTCTTCAAAGCCTGTGCCTGACCGTAAAAAGTGTCCAGGTTCCTGATCTGTAATATGCCCTCTGAATTCATAGTTTTTAGAACTTGGCCCTCACTTCGTTTGGGCTAAGTTCTCAAGTGCCTTAAGTGCCTAAAGTGCGCTTAAGTGCCTAAAGTTATCCGCTTCCACCCGGCTTTCCCGGCTAAGTTTTTCTTGGTTTCTGATTATTCCCCAGCACCTTGGTCGCTAATTGAAAGGTTCTTCTTCCCTCTATCTCGCCCCCAATTAAAAGCTAATATCGAACTCCGAATATCGAAGTTTCCTTTGCCTCAGTCTTCTTCACTTCGACATTCAGAGTTCGACATTCGATATTCTGCGGTTCGCTTTTCCCTTTTTCAGTGTATATTCCTTGCATGCCCGCCGTAGCCTTGGCGGAGGTTGGTTGAATATTAGATATACAGTTCCCCTTTACCGGATTTATTCTTTCATAAAACTTTCGACAGTACCACCTGATATCCTGGTCTCCTGGTCACCTGATATCCTGATTCAATCCGCCTCCTCCCCCAGATAGGCGGCGATCACCTTCTCATCATTCTGTATCTCCCGGGGTGTTCCCTCGGCAATTTTGCGTCCATATTCCAGAACCAGCACCTCATCAGATATATCCATCACCAGACTCATGTCATGTTCCACTAAGAGAACAGTGACCCCCGAATCACGGATCCGTCCTATCAGATCGGCCAGGTTCCGTGTCTCCGGTCCACTCAGCCCGGCAACCGGTTCATCCAGTAGAATGAGCCTTGGCTCCGAAGCCAGGGCCCGAACAATCTCCAGCATCCGTTGCTGCCCCAATGGAAGGGAGCCTGACGGATCCATGGCCCGGTCGGCCAGTCCAACTTCATCCAGGAGCCGGAGAGATTTTTCCGTGATCTCTCGTTCTTCCCGCCAGACGGAAGGGAGGTGAAGAGTAGCAGCCGGTATCCCGGTCTTTGACCGCAGGTAACAGCCGGTCATAACATTCTCCAGAACTGTCATATCCCCGAAGATCTTGATAATTTGGAATGTCCTTGCCATCCCCCGGGCAGCAATCAGATGCGGTTTCTTCCCGGAGATATCTCCTCCCAGGAAACGAATCTCACCACTATCAGGAGCGAGAACTCCGGTCAGGACATTGAAGAGGGTGGTCTTCCCAGCCCCGTTGGGTCCAATCACCGCCTTGATCTGACCGGACCGGACAGCAAAACTCACTTGATTGATCGCGGTTAAACCGCCGAACCGTTTCTCCAGATCAATAACTTCCAATAATGTTTGTTTTTGGTTTTCAGTCATTTTTATTCTTAAAGAACTCTATATTCACCACGAAGTTCACGAAGGATAGTTAGACCATACTCGAAAAGGTATTTTTAACTTTTTGTGTTAAAAAAACTAAATATTCACCACGAAGGTCACGAAGAATACGAGGAAAAATAAAGGAAACTATGTAATTTTTCCTATTTTTTAAAATTCCTTCGTGAACTTCGTGTTCTTCGTGGTTAAAAAGGCTTTTCGAGCAAGGTCTAGTTAGAAATAATCAAGATTTAGATCATTTTTCAAAAAAGCTTCGTGATCTTCGTGTCCTTCGTGGTTTTAATCAATTTGATATAAAGAAAATAGATAAAATAATTATTTGCCCACACCAGCTGACTTTGAACCAAGATGTGCGACCTTTTCAATCACACCAACCAGGCCGCGGGGGAGGAAGATCATAACCAGGAGCAGGACCGTGCCGTAGACCAGCACGTCGTAGTCCTTGATTATCCGCAATGACTCCGGAAGAATAGTGAGCACCACCGTGCCGAGAAGCGCCCCCCATAGGCTGAACCTTCCTCCGAATACCACCATGGTCACCAGAAGAATGGAGAAGGATATTCCGAAAGTTCCCGGACTCAAGAAAGTCACAAAGTAGGCATAAAGAGAGCCGGCGATACTGGCGTAGACAGCACTGATGACAAAGATTTTGATCTTGTACCGGACCGTATCGATTCCCAGTGTAGCGGCGGCAATCTCGCTGGTGTGCATCGTCCTGAGTGCTCTACCCGGCCGCGAATGAATGAGGTTGAGAGAGAAGAAGAGTCCGAGGATAACCAATCCCCAGACCAGATAAAAAAACTTGAGATCAGTATTAAATATCACCCCGAACAGGCTAAGACGGGGTATGCCGCCAAACCCGGATGGACCGCCGGTCATATCTATCCAGGAGTTGAAGACGATATAGATGATCTGTCCAAAACCCAGGGTAGCCATCGCCAGGTAATGTCCTCTGAGCCTCAGGGTAGGAATCCCGATCAGGAATGCTACCAGGCCGGTAAAGCCGGCCGCCAGGAGCGCCGCCCAGACCGGGGGAATATCTAGACGGGTGGTCAGGATTCCGGAAGCATACGCCCCCAGGCCGAAGAAGGCGGCATGTCCCAGAGATAACTGTCCTGCGTATCCCATCAGCAGACTCAGGCCGAGGGTAATAATGGTGTATATTCCAACGAATACTAAGATCCCCAGGTAATAGACATTACTGATCGCCAGGGGAAGGAGAGTCACCAGTACGGCCAGAATCAGTAATGCTATGTAATTATTTTTAATCATTAAAACTTTTTCAGCCGGCTGACCTGCGCGGAGCCGAATATCCCGGAAGGTTTCAGAAAGAGGACCAGAAGCAGGATCATCAGTGCGATCGCGTCTTTATAGTGAGATGAGATCAGACCGGCGCCCAGTGCCTCCATTATTCCCAGAAGAAGTCCGGCCGCGACCGCTCCATAGAAATTTCCGATTCCGGCCAGGGCGGCTACCGCGAACCCTTTCAGAGCCAGTATCGCTCCTTTCTCGTAATCCATCAGAGCGATGGGGGCAATGATAATCCCTCCGATCGCTCCAATAGCCGCGCTGAGAGAAAATGAGAGGAGGACCATCTTCTTTACATTGATACCGACCAGGGAGGCGGCGATACGGTTGGAGGAGACCGCTCGCATCGCTTTTCCAGCTAGGGCAAACTTAAAAAAGGCGCCAAGTCCGATGACAACCAGCCCGGTAATTCCAAGGATCCATACAGTCTGCGGAAGAAGGAAAGCCCCCAGGATACGTATTGGACTATCCCCGGAGAAAGAAGGGAGGAAGTAGGTCTCCTTCCCCCAGACAAACATGGCGATCCCCTTCAAGAGGATAGAACCGGCAATGGTGATGATGATCAGAGTGAGGACGGATGGATTCTTCAGAGGTTGAATCGCCAGACGCTCAAAAAGCGCTCCGATTACTGTCACGATCACTACCGCCAGAATAAAGGCGAGATAAATAGGGATATGGAAGATCGCCACCAGGGAGGCGGCCGTCATCCCTCCCAGCATTACAAACTCACCCTGAGCAAAGTTGATAATTCCGGTCGTGTTATAGATGATGTTAAAACCCAGGGCCACCAGAGCATAGATGCTTCCCACCGAGATACCGCTGATGATATATTGTAAGATCTGGGCGCTCATATAAGAACTTAGCCTGTCGCTTCGCTCCAGGCTAAGTTCTGAAGTGCCTAAAGTGAGCTAAAGTGCCTAAAGTTAAAAAACTACTCGTAGCCACCCCGAAAAAATGAACACGAGCCGCAACCGAAGTGGATAAGTTAAATTTTTTAACATTTTGATCCCGATGAGTATCGGGAAAATAAAACTAATTAAAACCACGAAGTACACGCAAATCACAAAGATTTTTCAAAATTGAGCTTAATTTTATTTATTTCTTAATTATTCTCCGTGTTCTTCGTGTACTTCGTGGTTAATTACTTCGTTGTTTCAGGTAAGATCTTTAAAATACCTTTTCGAATAAAGTTTTTCTACTTCCCCGGAAGGGCGAAGCCGCCATCCTTCACGACGATCATCTCGAAAGCCTCGCGGGTCAGACCATTGTGGTCTTCCGGCGAGAAGAGATAGACTCCTCCAGTTCCCACATAGTCTTTCTTATTCTCCAGGTATTCCCGGATCTTGGCCCGGTCAGGACCGACCGCTTTCAGAGCTTCAATCACCAGCCAGAGTGAATCATACGCGTGCCCGCCGAATGTGCTTACCTTCTCCTTGAATCTATCCTCGTAATCTTTCTTGTAGTCGGCCAGGAGTTTCTTCTGGGGATTATTCTCCGGGAGATAGTCCACCACCAGGAGTCTTCCACAGGGAAAGAGGGTCCCCTCGGCAGCTCCTCCCGCCGCCGCGACGTACTTTATATTCCCGAATCCGTGACTTTGATAGAGAGGGATCTCCATATCCAGTTGCTGCATGTTCTTACAGACAATGGCCTGAGCCGGAACGATGGACCAGTTGACGATTGCCTGGGGCTTTTTCCCCTTCATCTTGGTCAACTGGACCGTCATATCGGAGTCCTTGGGGCTGTAGGTCTCATCCGCCACGATCTCCATCCCCCAGGCCGGGGCCAGCTTAATCAGCTGTTTCCTTCCCTGAGCTCCAAAACCCGTGGTCCCGCTCAGGATAGCGATCTGGTTGATTCCTTTGTTCTTCATGTCCTCGAAGATCTTCTCGGCGGCGTGACTGTCTTTCTGAGGGGTCTTGAAGATCCACTTATTCTGTGTACCATCCTTAGCGAGAACAATCGATTCGGCAGCGGCACAGGATACCAGGGGAACCTTGGCTTCCTGCATGATCGGAACAACAGCCAGGGTACACCCGCTTCGCGATGGACCGATAATTGCGCAGACCTTATCGCTGTTGATCAGCTTCTTGACGGCGTTGACCGTCTTGGTTGCGTCTCCCACGGTGTCCTCAATTATCAGTTTCAAGGGATGACCGTTGATTCCCCCCGCCTTGTTGATCTCCTCTTCAATCATCAGGGCGGTATTACGCTCCGGTTCACCAAGCCATGAAGCCGGCCCGGTAATCGCGAAGACTGCTCCCACCTTATACTCCTCCAGTTTCTCGCCCGTGACACCAGCCGGAATCAGGAGACCCAGGCTCAGAATTAAGCCCAGACCTATTACCATTATTCTTTTCATACTACCTCCTTCTCCGAAAGGATTTTTATCCCATGTTTACGGCATATCTCTATTGCCCCTTCAATATTTTCTACCCGGAAGATCAACAGGGCATGGTCAGTCAATTTTTCCATAAAAGCGTACATATACTCAACATTCACTTCCTGAGAGTTGAGGAGATTCAAGACCCGGGCCAATCCCCCGGGCTTATCCTCAACCTCTACCGCCAGGACATCAGTCAACTTCACGGTAAAACCATTATCTTCCATTAGCCGGAGCGCTTTATCCGTATCCTCGACGATTACCCGCAAGATCCCGAAATCCGAGGTATCTGCCAGGGAGAGAGCCCGAATGTTGATGCCGGATTTACCCAGGATATCCGTGACCTCGGCCAGCCTCCCAGATCGATTCTCCAGAAATATAGACAACTGTCTCACTTTCATAATTTTCTCCTCCATAAGAACATAGCGCCTTCGGCGCAATGTTCTAAAGTGCCTTAAGTGCCTAAAGTGCGCTTAAGTGCCTAAAGTTAAAAAAATTCGCCTCGCCAACGGAGCGAGCATTAAATTGTTTAATTCTTAAACTCTATTTTTATTTATCACTTTTCCAGTCACCTGGCCCAAGCGAGATTCCAGAACCGGAAAAACCAGGTGAAGGCGAATATTTCAACTTTTCTCATCCGCCATAGCTTTAGCGACGGAGGAAGGCACTTAAGCGCACTTTAGGCACTTTAGGCACTTCTTCTATCAACCACCCTCTTCGCTTTTCCCATCGACCTCTCGATTGTCTTTGGTTCCACCAGCCTGACATCGACTACCAGGGCCAGAACACTCTCAATCTCCTTCTTGATTGTCTCGCTGAGCCGCTGGAGTCTTTTGATCTCATCCGAGAATATCTCTTCACTCACTTCTACCTGAACTTCCAGGGTATCGAGTCCCTTTATCCGATCCACTACCAGGAGGTAATGCGGTTGGGCGCCTTCCACATCCATCAGAACCGCCTCAATCTGGGAAGGAAAGACATTGATCCCCCGGATGATCAGCATGTCATCGGTACGCCCCTTGATCTTGCTGATCCGGGGCTGTGTCCGGCCGCACGAGCACCGTTCATAAGTGATACTGACAATATCACCGATCCGGTAGCGGATGAGCGGAATCGCTTCCTTGGTCAAGGTGGTGATTACCAACTCTCCGTCCTCTCCTTCATCCACTACCTCTCCCGTCTTCGGATTGATAACCTCCGGGAAAAAGACATCATTATAAATATGAAGCCCGTTCTTGGCGGGACATTCCTGCGCGACCCCGGGCCCGATAATTTCGGAGAGTCCGTAGATATCAAGAGCGGTTATATCCCAGGCATCCTCAATCTCTCTCCTCAAGCCGTCACTCCATGGTTCCGCTCCAAAGATGCCGATCCTGAGCGGTGATTTCCGGGGATCATATCCCATCTCCCGGGCTTCTTCCGCCATGAAGATTGCATAGCTGGGTGTACAGGTCAGCACGGTGGATTTGAAGTCATGCATCAGCTTCAACTGGCGTTTGGTCCCCCCGGACGACATCGGGATCACACTGGCCCCCAGTTCCAGCGCTCCATAGTGGACCCCCAAACCCCCGGTAAAGAGACCGTACCCATAAGCATTCTGAAGAATATCATCCGGATTCGCGCCGGCAACGACCAGCGTCCGGGCCATAACCTCCGACCAAAGCTTGATATCGTTTCTGGTATAGGCCACTACGGTTGGATTTCCGGTGGTACCGCTGGAGGCGTGAATCTCCACCACATCCCGAAGCGGCGCGGATAGCATTCCGAAGGGATAGTTATCCCGCAGGTCAGTCTTACGGGTAAAAGGAAGCTTCCTAAGATCGGAGATATCACGAATATCACCGGCTGAGATACCGGCTTCTTTAAATTTATTTTGATAAAACACTGAATTGTCGAGTACATATGCAACCAGGTTCTGGAGCCGCTCCAATTGCAGCGCTTCCATCTCATCCAGAGGCATACATTCAATTTTTTTATTCCAGATCATTGTTACGTCACCCTGTTAATTTCCTGCTTTATTTTGTGCGAACGGACCCTTATAGCCGTCCGCATTATTATTTCAGAATAAATCACCTCACCCATATGTCAAATGTAAAACCCCCGGGTTACGGCCGATTACCGCCTGCCTCGCCCCTCCTCAAATGCCTTCCAGTTATCTTCACTAAACCGAGCCGGGACCGCGGCGATCACTATCTCTCTCCAGATATCCACCGAAATTTTAAGATGGAGAGAGAGCATCCCGAGAAGAAAAATGTTGGCAAACCGGAGGCTTCCCAGGGCCTGAACCTCATCCGCCTCCACCGTTGAAACTTTGTACCCCTCTTCTTTAAGAAGAGAAACGTTCTTTTCCGGATATGCCGCGTTGCCGGTGTTGACCGTGGAAGGAAAGATCCGGTGCTTCAAGACAATAATCCGGCCTTCACCCCTGATCATCGCTCGGAACCGCAGGGCTTCGAGTTCTTCCAGGGCAACCAGAAAATCTCCTCTTCCTTCCGGGGTCAGAGAAGAATATACCCGGGGGCCGAACCGAACCTGGGCCAGGACACTCCCTCCCCGCTGAGACATCCCATGGACTTCACTGCTCTTGACATCAAGCCCCGAGCGGAGCGCCGCCTCCGAAAGTATCCGGGCCGCCAGAAGGACTCCCTGTCCGCCGACACCGGAAAGGATTACGCTGGTTGTTTTATCTTTCATCCTGGTATTGTTTCGCATTGACTTAATCGTTCGATGTTGGTTGTTCTAAATTATATGTGTCACCCCGTCTCCCCTTGTTTACCAGTTACCGGCGACCGATTTGCCAATGCGACGTTCGAAGTTGAGCGCTGTGCCCGCCGTAGCTTTAGCGAAGGCTGGTTCGACGTTCGATGTTCGAAGTTGGAAGCTGTGCCCGCGGAAGCTTTAGCGAAGGCTGGTTCGACGCCCTGCCTGCCATAGCTTTAGCGACGGCTGGTTCGGTGTTCAGTCTATATTTCACCACTCCCCATTGCCTACTCCCCACTCCCTATCGAACTATCGCTCCCACCAGACAGACCTGCGCGCAGACCCCGCACCCGGTACATAGTCCTTCCTCAATTTCCACCTTTCCATCCGGAAGTCTGATCAGAGCCGGACATCCGGTCTTCAGGCATCGCTCGCAGGCCACGCAGGCATCCGCGATCACTCGGTAGGGATGCCTTTCCTCGCCCCGGGTAAGAAAGACGCAGGGCGCTCGGGCGATGATAACCGTCGGCTCGGAGAGACCAAGAGATTCACGAAGATAACTCTCTATCCCGGCCAGATCATAAGGATTAATAACCTTTATTCTCCTCACCCCCGTGCCCCGGCAGAGCTCTTCCAGATTCACCCGGTTGGTCACCTCGCCGGAGAGATTCTTTCCGGTCGCGGGATGATCCTGGCGGCCGGTCATGGCCGTGGTGGAGTTATCCAGGATAATAACCACCCCGCCATTGCCGTTATAAACCACATCGATCAGACTGGTTATCCCGGAGTGGATGAAGGTGGAGTCCCCGATCACTGCCACTACATTATTCCGGCTGTCTTCGGACAAGACCGTTCTGAATCCCTCCGACATACTCACACCCGCCCCCATACAGAGACAGGTATCAAGCGCCGAAAGCGGCGGCAAGGCTCCCAGAGTATAGCACCCGATATCACCGGTTACGAATAGCTTCAGCTTCTTTAATACTGTGAATACCCCCCGGTGCGGACAGCCGGCACACATTACCGGAGGACGGAGAGGAACCGCCGGGGGGACCACGAGTGATTCCGGATCTCCCTTAAGAATTCCTCCGACCCGATCCGGGTTCAATTCTCCCAGGCGATATTCTGGCCGCTTGCCGGATACGGGCAACCCCATTGCTTTTATTTCGGTCTCCAGAAAGGGGTCGAGCTCTTCCACTATAAAAACTTTCCCCGTATTGCGGAAAAAGTTTTTAATACTTTCTTTCGGAAGGGGATAGACCATCCCCAATTTCAGATAGGGAGCGTCCGGCGCGACTTCTTTACAATATTGATACGAGATGCCCGAAGTGATAATTCCTGGTTCACCACTCCCCTCCTCCACACGATTCAACGGGGTATCTTCAGCATATCGGGTCAACTTCTCCATCCTCTCCTCCAGACTCCGGTGTCTCATCCGGCCGTAGGCGGGGATCATTACCTGTTTTTTCGGGTCCTTGGTATAGGCCAGCGGCATCTCCGACTCTTTTCTCTCCCCGGGATTGACAATGGTTCGGGAATGCGATACTCGTGTGGTCAGTCGGAGGAGAACAGGGATATCGAACTCTTCACTGATCGAGTATCCCAGTTTTACCATCTCGATAGCCTCCCGACTGTCGGATGGCTCCAGCATCGGAAGCTTAGCCGCCCGGGCGTAATGGCGGCTATCCTGCTCGTTCTGGGAACTGTGCAGTCCGGGATCATCGGCCACCGCTATTACTAACCCCCCTTTCACCCCGGTATAAGCCAGGGTAAAGAGCGGATCGGCGGCTACGTTCAAGCCGACGTGTTTCATCGTCACAAGAACCCGCGCCCCGGCCCAGCTGGCCCCGGCGGCGACTTCCAGAGAGACCTTCTCGTTTACGCACCACTGGGCCCGGACCCCAGGATAATTCTTGAGATTCTCCAGGATCTCCGAGGATGGGGTTCCGGGATAGCCGGTCCCCAGGAGAACACCGGCCTCCCAGGCCCCCCGGGCCACGGCTTCGTTGCCGGATAATAAGATAGATTTCTGCTTATCACTCATTGAAAAAACATTGGATATTCCTTGCATGCCCGCCGTAGCCTTGGCGAAGGTTGGTTGGATATTGGATATTCGGTTTCTTGTGTCTATTGCCTAATCCCCATTCCCTATTCCTCCGCACGCTTTTTCGCCTGCTCGATCAGATCAAACAATGTCGCTACCTTTGGTCTGGGTGACGCCGTTATTGCCGCAATTTCAGCCTCTGAATAGGTTTCCTTTATAAAATTTTCGATCGGGAACTTCTCAAACCAGCAATCTAGAATCTTTGTGCAGGGATACCCTTCTCTCTCCGTTCGGCAGTATTTAAAAGTAAGATGATGCCCGAGTTTCCGGCAATAAATCTCCTCACTGTCATATTGTTCAATCATGATTAATGGGCAGTAGATAGTAGGCAGTGGGCAGTGGGCAGTGGCGATCTACTCCCTACTGCCCATTGCCTACTCCCCACTCACCATTTCCCTGTCTTCGCCGTAGAAGGCTTGGGAAGGCCATCCAGCACTTCCAGCGACTTATAAATCTCTTCCTTCGGATACGCGTAGTCCTCCAACTCTCCATTGAAGAACTTCTGATACCCGAGTAAATCCATCAGCCCGTGTCCGCTCAGGTTGAAGATAATGACCTTTTCTTTCCCTTCCTCCTTGGCCTTATTCGCCTCCTGAATTGCCGCGGCCACCGCGTGACTGGTCTCCGGGGCGATGATGATTCCTTCTGTCCGGGCGAAGAGAATCGCCGACTTATAACATTCCAATTGATGTATGGCCCGGGGAGTGATCAACCCTTCTACGATTGCCTGACTGACCAGCGGGGACATCCCGTGATACCGAAGACCACCGGCATGGATTGGCGGCGGGACAAAATTATGCCCCAGTGAATACATAGGGAGCAACGGTGTCAATTTCGCGGTATCTCCATGATCATAGACAAATGGCGCGTGGGTCATCGTCGGACAGGAAGAAGGCTCAACCGGGATAATATCTATATCCGCCCCGTTGATCTTATCGGAGATAAAAGGAAATGCCAGCCCGGCAAAGTTACTCCCTCCACCGGCGCAAGCAATAACTACATCAACCTTCTTCTCTCCAAACTTCTCCAATTGCTTCTTAGCTTCCAGACCTATAATGGTCTGATGGAGCATGACATGATTCAATACACTCCCCAACGCGTAGCGGGTCTCACCTTTCGGATCGGATACCGCCTCTTCGACCGCCTCACTGATGGCCATTCCCAGACTGCCGGGCGTATCTGGAAATTTGGCCAGGATATCCCGCCCGGCCTGGGTCTCATTGCTGGGACTGGCGATACAGGTCCCCCCCCAGGTCTCCATCATCACCTTTCTGAACGGTTTCTGGTCGAAACTGATCCGGACCATGAAGACCTTACATTCCAGATCCAGAAGCGAGCAGGCAAAGGCAAGCGCGCTCCCCCACTGACCGGCTCCGGTCTCAGTGGTGATCTTCTTGATACCGAACTCTTTATTATACCAGGCCTGAGCTACCGCGGTATTTGGTTTATGGCTCCCGGCCGGTGAAAGGCTCTCATTCTTGTAATAGATCCGGGCCGGTGTTCCCAGCGCCTCTTCCAGGTACTTGGCCCGGTGGAGCGGTGAGGGCCTCCAGCGGTAGAGGATATCGAGGATGCCTTCCGGAATGTCTATCCACCTCTCCTGGCTCATCTCCTGTTCAATCAAATTCATCGGGAATACCGGAGCCAACATATCCGGGGTGATAGGGTTTCCGTCTGGTCCCAGCGGAGGCTGGAGCGGGGTGGGAAGATCCGCGGCCAGATTATACCACTGCCGCGGTATCTCATCTTCATTTAATAACATTCTTACCGTCATGACTTTCCTCCTTTTAACTTATGGTTCATACTCCTATAAACAGCACAACTATACCAATTATTATTTTAATATTTCCCTTCGTGATCTTCGTGTTCTTCATGGTAACAACTTACATATTTAGATATTATTGAAATTCCGAGATAGATCAGCGGTTAATCTCCAATTACTTTCCGCAGTGCCGACTCAGGTTTTTTCAGTTGCCGGGCGCCTCGGGTGATCTTGCAGAGACTGAGATGCAGCCGGCGGGCGATCTCCCTCTGGCTGATTCCATTCTCCAGGAGCTTGACCAGTTCCCAGCGCGACGAGAGATCCCTGACCTCTTTCGGGGTCAGGATCTCCCGGAAGAACTTCTCCAGCAGACCAGGATCGTCAATCTTCGCCAGTCTCCCGACTATTTCCCGCAGCTTATCCATTTCCCCCTGCTTTAGAATTTTTTTAAAAGATAAAAACAATAAATATTGTATTGTCTAAGGAGTTCTAAATCATCCCTATAACGATAATTCCAATGCTCCTCCACTACTTTATCGCGGCAGGCGATAAAGTAAGATTCTATGAATAGAAACACTTCTACAGGATCACCTGATTTTTGTCAACCAAGATTCAGAAAAAATAAAAAAATTGGAATAAAATCGAGTTATCTCCGACTAATGTATTGTACGAAGATGATTCATCAAAGAAGGCAAATAAGATAGTGAACTGAGATTAGTGAATGAAGAATAGTAAATACGGGCAGATGGCGTGGATCGTCCCCCGGACGCGGAACAAGTCGGAGGGAGCCGGGAGCCCCCAACCGCGCGTCCGGCCGCAGACGCTGTGGAGCGTCCCCCGGACGCGAAACAAGTCGTGCATCTGAGATATGAGACAATGGACCACACCAACGAAAGAAAATTGGCGGCCCGGGCCACCGCGCTGGGCAAGAGCGCAGATGCTGACGCGTTTGACGAACTGTCCGAACTGACCCGTTCGACTTCACCGCTGGTCCGCCGCCTGGCAGCCTCCGCTCTAGGGAAATTAGCGGGGATTGTCTCTCCCGGGCCCGCGGTACTTGCCCTCCGTCCCCGTCTCGCTGATTCACATCCCCAGGTCCGCCAGTATTCCGCCAAGGCGCTGGGTGCATTTGGCTCTCATGCAGAAGAGGCTCTGGATGATCTCCGCGACATTTTCAACAATCCGACCGAAAAAGACTATGTGAAACGAACTGTCCTCTCCGCCGGAAAGACCATCCGTGAATCTCTCCGGATAGCTAATGAGCAGGCCAGGCACTTTTGCCGGCGCTGCGGCACACAGGTAGATGAAGGAGAATACGCCCGAAGCCAACGCGCCTTCCAGCACGTTTTCTGCGATAAGTGCTTTGACGAGGTATACCTCAGTCGCCGCAATTTCGACACCCGGGTCGAATTAAAAAAGAAGATCCGTGCTCCTGACGGCACCTTCGTCCAGTCCGATGGCGAGCGGAGGATAGCAGGCTATCTAAGCAGGCACAATATCATATACCGCTATGACGAGCGGATACGGATCATCGAAGGATATGCCGTCCGGCCGGATTTCTATCTCTCAGAGTTTGACATATATATCGAGTACTGGGGGATGGATACGATCGACTACAAAATCGGGATGCTGAAAAAGCTCAAGCTCTACCAGCAGCAGGGCAAACGCCTCATCTCCATATATCGGGAGGATAAATATAGGATGGACGAGATACTCAACAAAAAACTAAGCCGTTATATAAATCTCAAAGAAAGCCACCAATGACGCCGTGGAGCGTCCACCTATGTCTTCAATACACGGATCAACAAATGTCGCCGTGAAGCGTCCACCGGACGCGAAACAAGTCATAGCTCTGAGTAAGTCCTTCCTACTCCACCAGGAGAATCCGGATATCCATTACATTGGTTCCGGTAGGGCCGGTTATCAGGAGATCATCAAGGGCCTGGAAATAGGTATATGAATCATTTCTGTTCAGAAAATCTCCGGCGTTGAGACCAATCTCTTTTCCGCGGGAGATGGTTGCGCCATCGCATATCGCTCCGGCGGCGGGAGATGATCCATCGATTCCATCGGTTCCTCCAGAGAGGATGGTTAAGCCCCGCCATCCGGCAATCTTCCGGGCACAGGCCAGGACAAACTCGGTATTCCGGCCGCCCAAGCCGGGGCCTTTCACCGCGACCGTTGTCTCTCCCCCGGAAAGAATACATAAGGGATGAGAATGGGAACGATTGCTCATCTTAACCGCGGCTGCCAGAGCACAATGAAGTTCTGCCGCCCGATGAGTATCGCCGGTGATCCGATCCGAAATGATGATGGTCTGATAGCCAAGTCTCCGGGCTTCTTCCGCGGCGCCCCGCAGGGCAAGCTTATTATTTCCGATTATGATATTCCGAACCTTCTCAAAGACCGGGCTGGCTTCGTCCGGGGTATCTGGAATCATCCCTCCCCTCCCCCGTTTCAGGCGCGCCATAATCCGGGACGGAACCTTCTCCCGGATTTCATACCGATCAATAATCTCCAGACAATCCCGGAAGCTGGTCGGATCCGGTGCGGTTGGGCTGGAAGCTATGACAGCCGGATCATCTCCCACCACATCGGAGATGATGAGAGTGATCACCAGGGCCGGCTTGAGTATCCGAGCCAGACCGCCGCCTTTAATCCGGGAAAGGTGTTTGCGGACCGTGTTCAACTCACTAATCGAGGCGCCGCACTTGAGAAGAACCTCAGAAATAATCTGAAGATCTTCCAGTAAAATCCCTTCCGCCGGAGCAGAGAGGAGAGCCGAACCACCTCCGGAGAGAAGAACAATAACTAGATCATCCTGAGCAGCATTCCGGGCGATTGTCATTATTTCCACCGTCGCCTGAATCCCGATCCGATCGGGTATAGGATGAGCGCCAAACCGGAATTCACCCCCCCGGTGGTCTGGGGGCGTGCCATGGGGAAGAATAATCATACCACCGGTTATCCTTGCTCCCAGAACCGACGCCACCCCCCGGGCCATCCGGCCGGAGGCTTTTCCCGCTCCCATAAGATATATATTCCGCAAATGAGAAAGAGAATATCTAATGTCGCCAACGACCAGATCTCCTCCGAAGATATTAAGCGCTTTCTTAACCAACTCCTCCGGATCTACCGCCGCGACGCCGGCCCGAAAGATTGCTTCCGCCTCTCGAAATGAAGTTTTCTTCGCCGAATCCATATCGTACCCGCGATGACATTTAAATCTTACCAGGAGAATCCATGAAAAATTAATTTTTCGGGATTAAAAACATCTTGCCCGAATAGTGATCCTATATTATTATGCTATCATTATTCATGTCAATCTATGTGATTAATTTGCTTTTCCAAAATTCACCCTATATTCATCTGTCTCCCGATTTTTTCAATAATACCTAGCGAGACCTTACTCGAAAAGCTTTTTAAACCACGAAGAGCACGAAGTTCACGAAGGAATTTGAAAAAATCAGGAAAATTTCTATAGTTTTCTTTGTTTTTCTTCGTGTTCTTCGTGACCTTCGTGGTGAATATTTAGTTTTTATAGCACAAAAAGTTGAAAATACCTTTTCGAGTAAGGTCTAGCGAAAAATTAAATTCGCGTATTTCGCGGTTTTTCTTTTGAATTAGCGACGATTTGTGGTTTAATTAGTTGCGAAACTAAATTGGCCCCGCGGGCGCTAACTTATTTAAATAATCCCGAGGAATAACTGAAAGTTAGGCCGAGAAAGCATTCCGCCGCGGCCATTTTCATTATCGGTCTATTGCCCGGGAAACCACACAACAAAGGAGATCGCATGAAAACGATCCAGATCTTTGGAGTCGCTATTTTGATCCTGGCCTTTACCGGCTGTGGAGCGGATGAGGAAGAGAGGACGATGCGCGAGGAGATCGCCACCATGAACAAATACCTTAACAATCTACAGGTCGGTCTCGACAAGAGAAAGGAGGAGATCGCGGGGCTGCACCTAACCATGCAGGAGAAGGATTCGGATTCTATCACGGCGCAGAAACAAATTCAAGCTCTGGAAGATAAAATCATCGCTTCAGAAAAATCCAGCCTGGATAAAATGGCGGGATTGGAGAAAAAACTGGAAGATACCCGGCAGGACCTGATGAAAGCGGATGAGAAACTATCTGCCCGGGATCAGGAACACGACTCCACAGATAAAACATTAAATTCGAAATCCAATAACCTGACAACAGAAGTGGATGCCAGGAAGAAAGAGATCAAAGATCTCCGCAAGGAATTAAGCGCGCTCAAGTTAGTGGTTGAGCAGCAGACCTTTCAACTTTTGCAGTTCCACCAGAATGAGGAATTAGAAGAGACCGGGATGAACGCCGAGTAAGACCTTCCTACAATTATTCCTCTTCTTATTGGGATAATTTTATTACGTTTATTTTCCCTCCCGCGAAGCGGGAGGGAAAATAAATCACCACTGAGATATTATCTTCCACTCCCCCTCTTCTTTTTCCAGCAGGAGGATTACCTTCTCTTCCAGTGAACTGGTAAAGACCTCTGAATCATCACATCCGGCTAATTTTCCATTGACCAGCATCCGAAACGAGACCTCTCCCATCGATCGCTCAACCTCATGGTCAATAGATGAACGTACCGTCACTTTTATTGCCGTGGACTCCGTCGGCATATTAGATTTTCCGATACCAGAGGATGAATCATCTCCCTGTCGATGATCAGGGGGTAAATGTAGCGACAACTCTCCCAGAACCATCTCCACCGCGCCGGTAGGGGTTTCTAACACTATTAGATACGTCCCGGCTAGAGGCGGAAGAGTTTCTCTATTCCGCAGCCAATCAAAATCTTCCTGCCGTACCCAATATCCGGTCTCTTTCCGGACAAACTCAATTGCAATATCCTTGAACGATACCGATAATTCACCGAAGAGATTAAAATACCGATCTCGGAGTTGCTTCTCCTGCCAATCCAACCCCTTGTCATAATGCGAATAGTTGGGGGAATAACATTTAATTAGAGCATTGATATCTTTAGCCTCCAATGCTTCACGGTATTCTTCCAGGAGAACAAAGGTTTGGAGGGTCTCTACCAGCAATCGCCGCTGGGGGGGATTCAGGCGTTCGCTCTCCCGATCAAAGAACCCGTACAAGGTCGGATTCGACGCACAACCTCCAACCGCTGCTGTCAACAGCGCGGTAGTTAATAAACCGGAGATTAAGTTTCTCATTAAAATCATGGATTCAAAATCCCTGTCTTGAATTTTACCCGGAAGATGACAACTTTATTCTTGATTAAAAAGGTATCTCCTATTATTATACTTTTAACTATTAGTAAAAATTTGTCAACCCCCAGAAGGAGATCTATATAAAAAACACTACCACCACAATGGTTACCGGATTTCATTTCATCTCAACTCGGAGATCGCCACCTCATTCTTTGTCGATCCCCTCTTCAACCCAGGATTACCGGTCTTAACGCTGGGAGATCAGCAGGTCGCCCGTCTTTGGCGTCTCTACCGCCTAACTACCGTGGGGCTTGTGGAGGGCGGAGAGACCGCGGTCTTTGAAGATATCCGCGACGGGAATGGAGTATTGATATTCCTCACCTCCTACATTCTGGAATCACACCAAAAAATGATTAGCCGGTAGTAAAAAATTCCTCGGTAATTTTTTATCTATCTTAAATTGCGGTCCATGGGTTATCTCTGTTCAATATTTCCCGGCTATACATTATCCGTCGCCAGATCCATGTAAGCACAAATAAAATGATAATAATTTTTACGAAGTAAAAATTAGGAGGAATTAAAAATGACCAAACGACCTTATAATTTATACGCCGGACCGGCTATTCTTCCCCAGGAAGTAATGGCTCAGGCCCGGGAAGAACTTATGGATATCGCGGGGACCGGCCTCTCGATCCTGGAGTCCAGTCACCGGGGAGCGGCCTACGATGAGATCAACTCCTCCGCCCAGCAGAATCTCCGCGATCTGCTTAATATCCCTGATTCCTATTCCGTCCTCTTTCTCCAAGGCGGCGCCAGCCTCCAGTTCGGAATGATCCCGATGAACTTTCTCCGGGGAGGAACCGCCGATTACGTCTATACCGGAGCCTGGTCCAAGAAGGCGATCAAGGAAGCCAAACTCTTCGGAACCGTCAATATTGCCGGTTCCTCCGAAGATAAGAACTTCTCCTATATCCCGTCGATTGACAGTCTCAATCTCACTCCAGACGCCAGGTATCTCCACATCTGCACCAACGAAACAATCGGAGGGGTACGCTGGCCGGTCTTCCCTGATTCCGGAGATGTTCCCCTGATCGGTGATATGTCCTCCGAGATCTGCAGTCGCAAGATTGATGTCTCAAAGTTCGCGATGATCTACGCCGGAGCACAGAAGAATCTAGGACCGGCCGGAGTAACCATCGTCATCATGAGCGACGAGATGCTCTCCCGCTGCCCTGACGATCTTACCACTCTGCTTAATTATCGGACCCAGGCGGAAAAAGACTCCAACTACAATACCCCTCCCGTCTTCTCTATTTATATCGTGGGGTTGGTTCTGAAATGGTTGAAGAAACTGGGAGGGGTGGAGGCGATTGAGAAAATAAATAACGAAAAGGCAGATTTGCTCTACCGGATGATCGATAGTACTGATTTCTATCGGGGGACCGCCGCTCTCCAGGATCGATCAATCATGAATATTACTTTCCGCATCCCCAAGGAGGAACTGGAGGTCCTCTTTATCAAGGAAGGAACGGCGGCCGGTTTTATCGGCCTGAAAGGTCATCGTTCCGTCGGAGGGATCCGGGCTTCAATTTACAACGCCTTCCCCCTAGAAGGAGTACAGGCCCTGGTTGAGTTCATGCAAAATTTCGAAAAAGAGAATTCATAAGGTTTTAATAAACCACGAAGAACACGAAGATCACGAAGAGAATTGTTAAATAGACAAAATAATATATATATTCTCTTTCCCAGAACTTCGTGATCTTCGTGCCCTTCGTGGTTAAATAAGTTGCGAAGACAAGATCCAATCTGGAGAAAGATCATGAGTAAAATAGTATTAATCGGCACCCAAAAACCATTCGCCACTGAAGCTCGGGATGCTACTGTCTCTGCGCTGAAAGAAGCCGGATATGAAGCCCGGGTTTTGGAAGCTTATAAAGATCCAGCCGAACTGCTGGAAGCGGTCAAAGATATAAACGCGCTGATCGTGCGGAGCGACAAAGTTACCGACGAAGTGATGGCCGCGGCACCGGAATTAAAGATTGTGGTCCGAGGCGGAGCTGGATTTGATAACGTTGACTGCGAAGCGGCAACCGGACGGGGAATTGTTGTAATGAATACTCCGGGGCAAAATGCTAATGCCGTAGCTGAACTGGCCATTGGAATGATGATAATGGCCGCCCGGGGAAAGTATAACGGTAAACCGGGGACGGAATTAAGAGGAAAGACTCTGGGGCTCCAGGCCTTCGGTAATGTCGCCCGGAGGGTAGCCGCGATCGCGATCGATGGATTTAATATGAATGTACTCGCCTATGATCCATTCATCCCGGAAGAGAAGATCAGGGAGGCCGGCGTTACACCGGTTGAATCTCTGGAAGAACTCTATCGTAAAAGCGACTACCTTTCACTTCATATCCCCGCTACTGAAAAGACCAGGGGTTCGGTCAATTATGAACTTATGAGTCTTATGAAGAAGAACGCCGTCCTGGTCAATACCGCCCGGGCGGAAGTTATCGATGAAGAGGGTCTTCTCAATATTTACCGGGAACATCCCGACTTCAGGTATGTCTCCGACGTCGCCCCCGACAACAAAGATGATATGATGGTCTGCGACGGCAACCGCTGTTTCTTCACTCCGAAGAAGATGGGCGCTCAGACTGCCGAAGCGAACTTAAACGCCGGGGTAGCGGCCGCCCGGCAGATAATTGGATTCTTCGAAGAAGGAGACACCACTTTCAAAGTCAACTGACTAGACCTCACTCGAAAAAGTATTTTAAAAATTTCACCTTGAACAATGCCCTGATTTACCACGAAGTACACGAAGATAGTTAAAAAGAGACAAGATATAGCTCATTTAAAAAAAACCTTCGTGATCTTCGTGTCCTTCGTGGTAAAAAGGCGTTTCGAATAAACTCTATTGGTGCGGTATCTTCTTCCCCCGTACTCCACGATACTTTCGAAGTAAGAAGATATCTCCGGTGTCGTCCAGTTCCAGCTTCAGCCAGTTAAGGGGGTCGTGGGAAGGGCCCTGAATAACTTTTCCAGTCAGATCATAACGGGAATGACATCGGCGGCAGACAAAAGCATCATTTTTATCGGTTTTGAAGGTGGGACCGCCCCGGAAGGGACAGATTGAAGACAGGGCATAGATACCTTCATCGTCTGAGATAAGGTAGCAGTCATGGAAGAGAAGATGTTTGACTGTTCCGGGATGGTAATGCGACGGAGCACCCAGATTAAAAGTAGCTCAATCCCGCCGGGCCGCCAATGCGTTAAATCCAATCACAATCAGTAAAATCCCTGAAATAATTAGAATTGATCTATTTATAAATTTTATTCGCATGCTTTTATTTTTCCATTTTATGATATAATATATCAGGATCATATTCTATTTTGATCAATCATCACTATACAATGGTAGAATCAAAATAACTATTTTTTTACGCAGTAAAAAATATGATCGAGATCCCCACAAAAGAAAATATCACCGCCGAGATCGCTATCCCCGGATCCAAGAGCATAACCAACCGGGGTCTGGTAATCGGGGCACTGGCCCGGGGGGAGACAAAACTCATCAACCGGCTGGAATGCGAAGATACCGAGGTGATGATCTCCTGCCTTCGAAATCTCGGATTCACTATCTTCACGGATGGAGACTGTTTCCTGGTTCGCGGAGAAGGCGGACTTATACCCGCCCGGCAGGCACAGCTCAATACAGAAAACTCCGGTACCACGATGCGGTTTTTAACCAGTCTGGCTAGCCTGGGAAAGGGAGAATATATCCTGGATGGAAGCCCCCGGATGAGAGAACGGCCGATCGAAGACCTGTTGGACGGATTGAATTCACTCGGCGTCACAGTCCACTCCGTCAATGAAAACGGTTGCCCACCGGTATCAGTCCGGGCCAACGGAATATCCGGCGGCGGTTGCCGTCTGGCTGGAGATATAAGCAGCCAATACCTCTCTTCCATACTGCTCTGCGCGCCTTATGCCGGAGAAGAAGTGACTATCAAAATAACCGGCGAACTGGTCTCCCGCCCCTATGTGGATATGACAATCCGTATGATGAGAGAGTTCGGCGTATCAATAACTGAAGATGAGCAAAACAGCTTTACCATACCGCCGGGACAGAAATATGAAGGCCGGACTTACGCCGTAGAAGGCGATGCTTCCTCGGCGTCCTACTTCTGGGCCGCGGCGGCGATTACGGGGGGCCGGGTGAAAGTCAATAATATCGGGGATAGCTCTATTCAGGGTGACGCCGGTTTTCCCCGCATCCTGGAAAAGATGGGGGCGACGATCAAAACCGGCCCCGATTGGACCGAAGTCGCTGGCCCGGTAACCCGGGGGATAAAGATCGACCTGAATGAAATGCCGGATATGGTTCTCACCCTGGCGATAACTTCCCTCTTTGCTCCCGGGAGAACCGTGATCACCAACGTGGCCAATCTTCGCTATAAAGAATCCGACCGATTGAAGGCCATAACCGTTGAATTGAAAAAAATCGGCGCGATCGTAGAGGAACTACCGGATGGACTGGTCATTGAGGGGGGAGATCTTCACGGCGCCGAGATCGATACCTATAACGACCACCGGATCGCCATGGCCTTCTCCCTGGCCGGCTTGCGGGTCCCCGGAATCAAGATCAAAAACCCGGGATGTGTCAACAAAACCTTCCCTTCCTTCTTTGATCTCTTCCTAAATCTTTAGACCGGAGCTATCTCTATCCGGCTAACAACCGGGATAACAAAAACAGGCGGCTCCATTAGGAACCGCCTGTTTTGTCCTCTCTTTCTGAACTATCTGGCAACCGGAATACTGCTGTCTCCATCCCCGTAATAAACCCGGGTAACTCCCTGAATAGCCCATAGTCCTGAACCAAACCGGAAGATGGCCTGGTCCGAGGTCCCGTCGCCATTGTAATCGGCCGGCACGGGATAATCCCCCCAAGTACCAAAGTTTACACGAGTAATCCCACGGATCGCCCAGAGTGACGAAGGCGGGTTTATGCTCTGACGATTTATAGCAATATCTGCCGTACCATCACCATCATAATCCCTTACTATCGGGATATCGTCCGCACTCCCATAGTATGTCCGGGTAATCGTTAAAATTGCCCAGAGACCTGTAGCTTGACGGAAGATGGCAGCATCAGTGAATCCATCTCCATTATAATCCCCGGGAATCGGCCAATCGCCTTCAATCCCAAAATATGTTCTGCCTATATTCCGTGCCGCCCATAGACCGGTACTGGGCCGGAAAATGGCCATGCTGACAGTCCCAACCCCGACCTGATCCACCGGAAGCGAAATATCTCCCGCAGTACCGAAGTAGGTTCGGGTAACCCCTCTCACCGCCCAGAGACCGGATCGGAAGATAGCCATATCGGTGATGCCGTCACCATCATAATCACCACTGGCCGGCACATCTCCCTCTCTGCCGAAGTATACCCGAGTCACGTCCCGAACCATCCAGGCGCCATCAGCCCCTCGAAATACGGCAATGTCGGATGACCCATCTCCATTATAATCACCATCAGCCAGGATCAGGGCTGAACTGGGGGACGCCACAAGCTTACCATTCGCCTGAACGGATGATACCAACATTAATCCAAACAAAACCGCCACTGCCACAATACCAACTTGCTTCATATGACTCCTCCTTTCTGGGCATAGCCCATTGACTTTCCCCTATTTAATTAATTTGAAATTTCACCTTAAATAACATACTGGTGTACTGGTGTAATATCTCACTAATCCTAAATATTGTCAATAAAAAATATATTTTTTAAAAAAAATGAATTTATCCGTTGTTTGCCAGCAATACCGTCACAATTCTTCGAGCCGCCTGACCATCCCATAACGGTGGCACTATCGAGGACTCGGGCTCCCCGGAATTGAACTCGCGGTAAGCAGCCAGAATATTCTCAGTCCCCACCCCAACCAGGCGATTGGTCCCGATCTCGCAGGTAACGGGCCGCTCGGTATTTTCACGGAGAGTGAGGCACGGGACCTTCAATATCGTCGTTTCCTCCTGGATACCTCTGGAGTCGGTTAGGACCAGCCGGGCAGAGGCTAAGAGTTTTAAAAAATCCAGATAGCTGACCGGATCGACCGGACGGAGATTCGGCATAGCCTTGAATTGCCCCGCCAGTGAAGTTGAAGCTATTCGATTCCGCGTCTGGGGGTGGAGCGGAAAGATAATCGGCATATTGTCCTGAATAACTTTCAGTGTGGCGAGGATGGAGTCGAATACATCCGGATCATCAACATTGGATGTTAGAATTACCAGAGAGATTACCAACCATAAAACCCATTTCAACTTATCGGTGTTTGGTCCTGATATTGGGTATAAAATTAGTTGCTTAGCTGCTACTTTTATGTTCTGGAAAAAATAACATAATTTGATTGATGCAAAGCCAGAGACATTTCAATCATCACAACTGGAATTTTTATATCGTCCCGATACTTTTTATTTAAGAGCAATTGAAATCGGGATCCCGATGGATATCGGGAGAATAATCATATTTTATTCTGTAAAAATATGAGAAACAAAAAGGGCGACTCCCAAAGGAGCCGCCCTTTCCGCTTTCAAGTTATTGGTTAGTAAACTATCTGGCAACCGGAATACTGCTGTCTCCATCCCCGTAATAAACCCGGGTAACTCCCTGAATAGCCCATAGACCGGAACCAAACCGGAATATCGCCGGGGAAACACCCGTACCGTCATAGTTAGCTGGTACCGGATAATCCCCGTAAACACCAAAGTTCATGCGGGTAATCCCACGAATCGCCCACAGCGATGAGGGTGTTATTATGCTCTGGCGATAGATAGCAATATCCTCCGTTCCATCACCATCATAATCCCTTACTACCGGCATATCGTCCGCTTGTCCATAGTATGTACGCGCACCGCCTTCAACCGCCCAGAGACCTGTAGCTTGACGGAAGATGGCAACCTCATTGGTTCCATCGCCATTATAATCCCCTCCAACCGGCCAATCGCCTCCAACCCCAAAATATGTTCTGCCCAGAATCGGTGCCGCCCATAGACCGGTACTGGGCCGGAAAATGTTAGTGTTGGCAGTCCCATCCCCATTATTATCCCCCGGAACCGAAATATCTCCCGCAGTACCGTAGTAGGCGCGGGTAACACCTCTCACCGCCCAGAGACCGGACCGGAAGATAGCCATATCGGTGATGCCGTCACCATCATAGTCACCACTGACCGGCACATCTCCCTCTCTGCCGAAGTATGCCCGAGTCACGTCCCGAACCATCCAGGCGCCATCAGCCCCTCGAAATACGGCAATGTCGGATGACCCATCTCCATTATAATCACCATCAGCCAACATCAGGGCTGAACTGGGGGACGCCACAAGCTTACCATCCGCCTGAACGGATGATACCAACATTAATCCAAACAAAACCGCCACTGCCACAATACCAACTTGCTTCATATGACTCCTCCTTTCTGGGCATAGCCCATTGATTTTCCCCTATTTAATTAATTTGAAATTTCACCTTAAATAACATACTAATGTAATATCTCACTAATCCTAAATATTGTCAATAAAAAATATATATTTTTTTAAAAAATAAATTTATCCGTTGTTTGCCAGCAATACCGTCACAATTCTTCGAGCCGCCTGACCATCCCATAACGGTGGCACCATCGAGGACCCGGGTTCCCCGGAATTGAACTCGCGGTAAGCATCCAGAATATCCTCAGTCCCCACGCCTACCAGGCAGTTGGTCCCGATCTCACAAGTAACGGGCCGCTCGGTATTTTTACGGAGAGTAAGGCATGGGACCTTCAATATCGTCGTCTCCTCCTGGATACCTCCGGAGTCGGTCAGGACCAGGCTGGCAGACGACATTAACTTCAGAAAATCCAGATAGCCGACCGGATCGACCGGACGAAGATTTGGCATAGCCTTGAATTGCCCCGCCAGTGAAGTTGAAACGATGCGATTGCGTGTCCGGGGGTGGAGTGGAAAGATGATCGGCATATCCTCCTGAATAACTTTCAGGGCGGCGAGGATGGAGTCGAATACATCCGGATTATCAACATTGGATGGCCGGTGAAGAGTTAAAACCGCGTAACCTCCCGGCTCGATTCCATAACTCTCCAGAATAGAGGAACTCTCCGCCCTCTCCCGGTTTTTCAGCAAAGTGTCAATCATTACATTGCCGACCAGAAATATCTTATCTTCTCCCACTCCTTCGGCCAGAAGATTATCCACTCCGCTCTGTTCGGTACAGAAGAGATAATCACTGATCGAGTCGGTAAGAATACGGTTGATCTCCTCCGGCATCGCGAGGTCATGACTGCGGAGCCCGGCCTCGACATGGGCAAGTTTAACCCCCAGCTTGACCGCCACCAGACCACAGGCGATAGTACTGTTGACATCTCCCACCACCAGAACGATATCAGGACGGCGCTCGATCACCAGCGGCTCGAAGGCCATCATGATCTCCGCCGTCTGGCGGCCATGAGTGGAAGAGCCGACTCCAAGATTATAATCCGGCCGGGGGATACCAAGCTGATTAAAGAAAAGATCGCTCATCTCCCGGTCATAATGCTGTCCGGTATGGACCAGAATCGGTTCGATCTCGGGATAAGCCTTATAAGCCTCCATCAAGGGCGCAATCTTCATGAAATTGGGCCGCGCGCCGACTATATTAATTATCTTGATTTTTTCTTTCATCCTATTTAATTAGTTCTCTCTCAATCTCTTCCAGAATGGCCTGGTCCTCTATCTCTCCCTGCAGAGAGACTGCCTTCTTCAAGAGGAGATTAACTCCGGCCTGTTCGAATATCCCCGCCAGACACGCGGTCACATCCTCAAATTCACTTTCTACCGGCTCATGTAAAAATTGATAGCGCAATATGACAGTCAATCCGCCTACTGTCTTAACCCGGATTCTCTCGATAGAGTCAATATTCTCCTGGGTTGGTGCCTCAATAACCGGCTGGCCGCTGGAACCAATTATAACCCCTCCTTCCTCAAACCAGGCCTGGAGAAAACAGAGCCTCAATTCACGTCGGCAGAAATTTAGTATTTCCGGGGGACTGATTACAGCCGACCGGGAAGTTAGACTCTGGATGGCATAACGGGAGAACGCGGCCAATACGGTGTTGCGACGGTGCCGATGAAAAATACGCACGAGAGTGGACCAGCGCAGGTATCCAGCCCACCAGGCGATCCCGATCAATGTCCCGGCAAAAACAAATCCCGGAAGCCATGACCACACTGACCCCCTGGGAAAAATTTGACTCAGGTAAGCCGACCCAGCCAGAAGGATGGTCACTAAATAAAGAATCAGAACTGCCTGGCGTTTGGAAAAACCTTTCTCGAGTAATCGATGATGGGTGTGATGATAATCCCCGGAAAAGATAGGGACCCCGCGGATGAAACGGCGAACCATGGAGATGAGTGTTTCAAAGATCGGAAAACTTAAGGCCAGCATGGGCGCCAGAACAATAATCGCCGTCTCCGCTTTGTAAGTACCCATCAGAGTAATGGTTGCCAGGGAATATCCTATAAACATGCTCCCGGTATCGCCCAGAAATATACTGGCCGGAGGGAAATTAAAGACTAAAAATCCGGCCAGACTTCCCGCCAAAACTGAACAGCTAATGACAATAAAGACATTTCCATTGGTCGCTCCCAGTATCGCCAGGGCAATCGAAGCTATCAGAGCTATACCTGTGGCCAATCCATCCAGTCCGTCGATCAGATTAAAAGCATTGATCAAGCCGACGATCCAGATAATGCTGATCATAATCCCAACCCCGGGAGCAAATTCAACCGCTCCAACCAGAGGAATATACATAGATTGGAGATAATAACCGGAAGCGCAGATATAAACCGCGATAATAAGCTGCCCTAGCAGCTTAATCCGGGCTCGCATCCCTTTAAGATCATCGATCAATCCCAGAAATAAGACGGCCAAGCCGCCAACCGTCATAACTATGAAACTGGTGCAATACTCTGACCGACCGGCAGCATAATCCATCAATGGATTAAGCCAGTCTTGGTTAATTATGAAGATAAATTTCCAGTGGGCAACAATTAATATCCCCGCCAGACCAAAGATAAAATATATAACAGTCACCGGCGCTGCTATCCCCAGCCCGCCCAGTAGAGGAACTGATCCCGAAGAACTTCTCCGGTATCCCCCTCGATCAATCGCTCCAATTTTTCTTGCAAACCGGATGACTAACGGGGTGAGAATGGTTGTTATCAAACCGCTCCCCCCAAAAATCCCAATCAATACCAGGGGATTTTGTAGATATTCGGGTAAATTCATAATTTATGCTTGCATCCCGATGACTATCGGGGCTGCCTCGGATTTTGCCGAAGGAAATAGCGTACTCCTCTGGAGTTAGATCCAGTTGTTAATAGGCTTTTCGTCAATAACTCAGTATAATGATTATATGCCGGATTAATAACTAAATTAGCTCGAGAGGAGCTAATTTAGTGCGTATCGTTTGATAATACCCAGATAGTTTTCAGCTAAAATATCACGATCATAATGCTCGGTAATGAATTTATATCCACTCTCCCCCATCTTCTTGCCCTTATCCGGATGACCTGCCAGGAAATCTATCGCG
>Ga0208771_1000187_pt1 | contig 38987 bp, 39 predicted proteins | sample AntAceMetag02UKX_FD_184775 | JGI IMG/M metagenome (GOLD analysis project Ga0208771, IMG submission 184775) | Saline lake microbial communities from Ace Lake, Antarctica - Antarctic Ace Lake Metagenome 02UKX (SPAdes) (version 2) | ecosystem: Environmental > Aquatic > Non-marine Saline and... | reverse complement strand
GTAATTCATGCCGAATTTTTTTAAAATTACTCGTATCTGTTTTAAGCTATAGCCAATACCAAATTCACGAATTACGAGATCATGCACCTCATCAGTTGTCCACCCCTCTTTCTGATGAAGAATTTGTTTTAATTTATCCTTATCTTGATCAGATAATCTAGAGGGACAGCCACCACCCCACCTAAGAATTAAGCCGTCATGACCTCCTTCGTTCCATCTACTTTGCCAAATATAGGCCACACGTCTTGAAACCCCAACAAGTTGTGATGCTTCTATCTCAGTAGCTAACACGTTATTGGCGCGATCATAAGCATCACTTCAAAGTTGGTACAATGAGGCCCTAAGTTAGTATGTCGCATCAATACCTCTGACCTAGGCATTATATAGGGTTGGGCTCATATGAGTTAAATCTATGGTATATGACTATAATTCCCAAGGCAATGATGATATAGGTTATCATCCATGCGTAACCAACCCCAAGCATACCATACTTATTCATGAAGATGTAGCTCAGACCCAGGAGAAGTACACACCTGGCCGCATTCAGCTTCACTACGCTATCCACCTTCATCCTCACGTTCTGAATGGGTATAAATAAAGAATATACCACCACCAGAAAGCTCGATAGAGCCAGAACCCTTAACAGGTCGAAGGCCTCCACATACTCTCCCCCGAGCAGCCCCAGCAGCCGGTCTCCGAAGAGGAATATTACCAACACCGAAGGGACCAAAAGTATTAGGCTCGCTCTCCCAGCTTTCATTACGCTCTTCTTTAGCCCCCCCCCGTGGCTCCCCTCGACGAAGAGGGAAGTACCCAAAGATTGGGGTATGATCAGAACGAGGCTTCCGATAGCGAAGGCTATATAGTACTTTGCGGCTTCCGCCTCCCCGAACATCTTTAGGATCATGAGAGGTAGGATCAAAGTTGGCGCTGTTGATAGAATGTTTGACGCATAGTTCCAAGAGCTGAACTTAAAAGAGTTCTTGACGAAGTCCGCGCTCACTCCAAGCCTAATTGCGGTAACGCTCCTTTGAAGGACTATCAAGGCGAAGAACGATGCCACCAAAAAGGAGAGGCCCACAGAGCCGAAGACCCCAACGGTCCCGAGGAATGCCAGGGGGATCAAAAGGGGTATCCTCAGGGCCATGAATACATTCTGGAAGAGGTAATGGTCCGCCTTTCTATCGGCGACGAAAGCGTTTCCAGTTATGGCTGCAACGGAGTTCACAACCACGATAAGGAGAAATGCGAGGGCATAGCCAGGCTCCTTCAAAAAGGCCAGTGACGGCAAGACGAATTCAACCACCAAAATTAAGATAGCACCCACCAAGAGGGAAGCAATGGTGGTGATGATGAGACTCGTTCCGAAGACCCTTGCTTTATCGTTCGTCGGGAAGAAGCGGATGATCGAGAAGTCAAAGCCAAGCCTTGAGAATAGGATGACGAGTCCAAGGGACGATATTAGGGCTGTCGCAAGGCCTACCTCCTCGACGGTGTAGAGCCTTGCTGCAGTCATCCAGAAGAGGAAGCCGCAGCCAGCATTGAATATGTTGGTGAAGGCCATGAAGAACGAATTTCTGTAGAGGGGATCCCTGGCCAGTCTTGCAATTATTTTGTAGTTCAGAATGTTTAATTGTTTCGAGTTCATAGTATTTCCTTGGCTTGCACTGACCTTCCTGGAAGATTCCTTGCTCTTTAGGCGATTATGCTGTCAAAGTAACTTGGCCGGATTCCCCACCACAGTCTCCCCATCTTCCACGTCCCGAGTTACCACCGCTCCTGCTCCCACAACAGCCCCTTCACCCACGACTACACCAGGCAGAATCACAGCGTTGGCCCCTATCCTCGCACCTTTCTTGATCACGGGTCCTTTCAGCTCGGCACCTCTCACCATGTACTTGTCATTGGAAGTGACCGAACAGGGACCCATGAATACGTCGCCTTCAAGGACGGTGTTTATCGTTATGTAAACCCCTGTCTGAACGCTGACATTGCTTCCTATGGTGCAATTTCCGTCCACCACCGAGTTTGTCCCGATGAGAACGTCGTCTCCGATGGCAGTCTTCTCCCTGATGAGGACGTTGTGGCCGGTTCGGAATCGGTCTCCTATACGGGTGTGAGGATAGATCACAGTCCCGCTTCTTATGACGGCTTCATCCCCGATTACCACCGTTCCTTCCTCGGAGCCGATGATCACGTTCTCCTGGATCACACACCCTTTCCCGAGCCTGACGTCGCCCCGGATTATGGGATCAAACATATCCGTTCACCGCCCGCCCGACTTGCTCTCGCTCCTCGTCGGTGAGGCCCGGATGGACCGGGATTGAGACTACCTTTTTGCTTGCCTCCTCGGCTTTGGGGAAGTTCTGTCCATTGTACTCCTTCATCAGGGGCTGCTTGTGGATGGGGATTGGGTAATGCACACCGTATCCCACGCCCTCTTTTTCGAGGTGCTTGGTGAATCCATCTCTATCGTCCACCTGGATGGTGTACTGGTGGTAGACGTGCTTTCTTCCAGCTGGGACAAAAGGAGACTCAAAGTTTAGGAGCTCGTCGTAGTACCTCGCGTTCTCCTGCCTCTTCTCGTTGAACTGATCGATCATATTCAGCTGGGATAGACCGATGGCCGCAGCGAGGTTTGTCATCCTGTAGTTGTACCCGAGGATCGGGTGAACGTACCTTTCGCTCTGGCCATGGTTTCTGATCATCTTCGTCTTTTCTGCGACCTCCAAGTCAGAGGTTGTGATCATCCCGCCCTCGCCGGTCGTCATGTTCTTTGTGGGATAAAAGCTGAAAACCCCCACGTCTCCGAGAGATCCGGCCCGCTTGCCGTTGTACTCTGCGCCGTGAGCCTGGCAGGCGTCTTCTATCACCTTCAGCCCGTTCTCATTGGCGATCTCCATTATCGGCTCCATATCACAGGTGAGGCCATAGAGATGAACGACTATCAACGCCTTCGTCCTCTCGGTTATTGCATCTTCGAGCCTTTCAGGATCGATGTTATATGTTCTCGGATCGATGTCGCAGAAGACCGGTTTTGCCCTCTGCATAAGCACGCTGGTTGCAGTGGCGATGAAAGAAAAGGGCGTCGTGATCACCTCATCGCCTTCTCCCACGCCCAGAGCGGCAAGAGCTGTGTGCAATCCAGAGGTTCCACTGTTTACGGCTATGCCGTAATCAGTGTCGGCATATCTGGCGAACTCTTCTTCGAACCTGGCCACAGTCTCACCCTGGGCCAAGATTCCGCTCTCAAGAACTGCTTTAATTTCTTCCAGCTCGTTGCCGGAAAGCATCGGTTTTGCCACAGGAATCATTGAGCTAGCTCCCAGGGTGTCTTTCCCTCAGTTTCCATATATAAATTGCTTTAACCCAGGATGCATAGTCCTTGAGTTCAAGACAATATCTGTGACCCATGTGCCACAACTTTCGATGTTCACGCTACTTTCTTTTGGACTTTCACAGACTGTTTCAGAGTTTATTGTTACAGTCGGCACTTTGAATGCGTACTTACGAACCCTCGAAACGTCAACGTACATCCCACCCGAACCACAACTATCTGTGTTGAGATGTACCAAGTTTTCAATAATTGTACCTTTCAAGAGATCCAGTCCAGATGGCGTTTTTAGCTCTTCGTCAATGTATATCCAATATTTTGTTTCTAGAAAGCTGAAATCTGCTCTTATGTCGTACCATTTTCCCGCCTCGTATGTCTCGTCTACAGGAAGGTTTTGGTAACTGCTACCAAAAGGACAATATCCAAAGTGTCCATCTGGCTTTGCAGATAACAGGTAAAGTCCGGACACGTCGAAAGTCGATATATACGGGTAGTGATACTTATCAGTCTCGTCGAACTTGAATCGTCCCTCAAGAACCCCTTCCGACATATTCAAAGATTTTAATAATTTTTGATCCTCTCCTATGGCGCAAGCGCTATTGCTACCTTGGTATGCATCCGTGGATATGTTCCATCCATTTGAGTTGTCCCATTTGTCGAAGTTGCCGCTCTCAAAATCATCGAAGAACTCAAAGGTGGCATTGCCATCGCTTGCAGCATTTGCACTTCTATTCCCATAATGCATCATTATCTTCGCCACATTCGCTGCAGGTATGATTGGCACCTTTACCCATATTTTTGCCACATTTCTCTCAGCATCCCATTCTTTAATCCAGTAGCTCAGCTCTTCTCCCTCGGCAGTGAATCTCAGATCAGAACCATCAGGCTTTGCTTTCGAGAAATCAAAGTTCGATGAGTTCAAGCTTATAGGAACCTGAAAATCGACGAGCTCTTTGCCAGAGTTTTCCTGAATCTCGATTTCTTGACTATAGGCCCAACCGTCATATGCTGGATCGGACAAAACAAGAGATACGCTTATCGTTCCACATAATAAAACCAAAAAGGACACTGTTTTCCAATTTAACCTCATTTCACCACTCCTACAAACAGGCTTTCTGCAGGCTGCATTCCCCACACGACCCGATCCCGGAGGGATCGGGCGCATACCATGTAGAAACCCACAGAATCAAACATTATGAGAACAGTCGCCATAGCGAGCATACCCTTGAATATCACCGGGGCCTCCTATCATCGAATCAATTCAGCCCAGGTGACCACACGCCCTCGAAAAGCCAATTTTGGTACCCTCTGTCAAATACTTTTCGATCAGAACACAGCTATTCGACGCTTGACCCCCTTCGTTTGGCCCCCCATCTATCATGCAGATCCGATCCCCCTCCGCCAATTAGCCACACAGACCAGATCCTCCGCCGCCAATTCCAGCGTCCTCAGAAGAGGTCCTGCTGCGATATTCGAAGCGTAAGAGATTACCCACGTCGTTTCTGTCTGACACACCTCAAAAGCGCGGGACCATGGCCTGCGACCGACGAATGACCTGCCCGCAAGATACCAGGCATCTCACCATCACAGGCGGGCGAGAATAGCGCGGAATCCAAAATCCAAGTCGCCCAAGACCATCTCCGCCCCAAAGGCTCAAAACCCAAGAACAAAAGCAGCGGCGCGAAATCGGCGATACTCGCACACGCCCGAACCCTATGCATATCAGAAGGCTCCCGCCACCGCTCGCACACGTCTCCGATCCGCGGGCGAGATCTCCCACGGCAATCCTTGCGCCCCCTCGGGCCTGACCCCGAAAGGATTGGGCGCAACCTATCACAAGCGGGCGAGACATCGAGAAACCCAAAATCCAAGTCGCCAAAGACCCTCTCCGCCCCAAAGGCTCAAAACCCAAGAACAAAAGCAGCGGCGCGAAATCGGCGGTGTTCGCACACACCCGAACCCAACGGGACCGATACCGTTCTCACGTGCAAGCCTGAAAAGAGATCGTCTCTCGCCGTCAGATGATGCCTTTCTCTCTCAATGCCGTCTTCACTTCGCTGAGATCGGCTTCTATGCGCTCGAACCTCAGGTCGATGTGGCTCTTTATGTCCGTCCTGAGGCCCTGGATCTCTCCTGTGGTCTCGTCCTGCTTATCTAGCATCTGATCTTGCTTATCTAGCATTCGATCCTGCTTGCCTAGCACCTTGTCCATCTTGGAGTCGATTCCCTTGATCGCCCCTATGGTCAGATCCTGCTTATCTAGCATCTTGTCCATCTTGGACCCTAACTCGCTGAACCCGTTTCTTGTGACATCTACTAGCTCTTTGAGGTACTCTGCGCTCTTATCCAACCTCTCGTCGGTCTCACCTTCTCCAACGAGCTTGTAGAAGCCCTCATACTCTCCGGTCGCATCTGAATATTCTCTCTCAAGTTTGGTTACATTGATGATGGCGTTTTTTATCTCCAGAGCTTCTGCAAACCTTTCTAGATCGGAATCTTTGCCCTCAGCTGTTACTTTCACTCTACCATCAGGACGATTTTGGACATGTCCTTTGATCCCAAAAACCTTTGCTATCGTGATGACTTTCGATCTGTATCCAGCTTTTTGGACCTTCCCAGAAACGTGAATCACCAATCTCTTCATCGAGGATAACTAGCAACTCATTTTGATATAAGTGTTGTCGTCATAGGCCAAATCATCTGACAATTCCTCTAACTGAAATTCGAGAGGGTCGTAAGATAGCGATAAACCACTCAAAAAAGGAATCTCTCCCATCTGATCCGAGGCCCTATCACGAAAGATGACTTGGTGCTCGGGCCCAAACCCGGTGCTATCTTTAGGATTCTCTCGCCACTGAACCACACACGTCTCTGAGCTGCGGGCGAGATTCCGTGCGGCGACACCTGTGCCCCCTCGGGCCTGATCCCAGAAGGATCGGGAAAAACATCGTTCCAGAACTCTTATGAAAAAAGGCAGGGCTAATACCCGCCATTTCAATGGCGGGATACAGCCCGTGCCTACCGATGCGCAAGTCTTAGCGAAAGATGTAAATACCGCTAAGACTGTCTATGTTACATGTTGAAAGCGTTCAAGTGTCGATTGTACCCAACCAAGACACAAATGTCTCAGCTCAATCAACATATCGGAGCTTGCCGATTTGTGTATAATTGGGGACTTGAACGCAAAATCAAATCATATGAGCTAGAGGGCAAAAGTGTGTCCAGGTTCGATTTGAATAAAGAGATCGTCCATGAACTCAAACCTGAGTATCCATGGCTCAAAGAGGTCAATTCCCAGTCGCTGCAGGGAGCCATAACAAACCTTGAATCTGCGTTCACTAAGTTTTTTCGAGAAAAGACTGGGTTTCCGAACTTTAAGTCTAAGAAGAACGCAACCCAATCGTTTTCTGTTCCACAACATTACGTGGTGGATTTTGATACCAACAGAATCAAGTTGCCAAAGATTGGTTGGGTTAAAGCAATCCTTCATCGAAGGTTTGAAGGCGATCTTAAGACAGCAACCGTCTCAATGACAAGAACCGGGAAGTACTTCATCTCGATCTTGGTAGACGATGGTAAAGAGTTGCCAAAACCAGAGCCGTTTGACTATGAGTCAACTGTTGGTATCGATGTTGGAATAACCCATTTTGCCACACTTTCAACCGGGGAAAAGATAGAAAATCCAAAGCATCTCAAGAACTCACTTGGTCGGTTGAAGGTACTCCAACGACGGTTAAGCCGAACAAAAAAGGGATCTAACAACCGAGAAAAGGCTAGATTGAAACTAGCAAAACAACACGAGAAGATAGCAAACCAAAGACGTGATTTCCTTCACAAGACGTCTCATCGACTGGCAAGCGAGAATCAAGCAATTGCCACAGAGACGTTGAATGTGAAAGGCATGATGAAAAATCACCATTTGGCGATGGCTATCTCAGATGTTTCTTGGAGCGAGTTTTTCAGGCAGCTGGAGTACAAAGCTGCATGGTATGGGAAGACCATGTTGACAATCGGTCAATTTCAGCCATCAACAAAGATTTGTAGTGTTTGTGGAACTGTTGTGCAAGGTCTCACGTTGGCAGATCGAGAATGGTCATGTCAGGAATGTGGAACTGTGCATGACCGAGACATAAACGCTGCTATAAACATCAAGAAATTCGCACTCCAGGACCAAAACATAATCACCCTCGGGCAGAGGGGCTGAGCTTGTCGAGATGTCGTAACGGGCGAGTCTATGAAACAAGAACCGGATGCCCCCGACTTCAGTAGGGGGAGGATGTCACGGAACCTATTTCAAAATACCGCAGCATGCTGGTTTTTGCAGATCAAACATCTCGGCGAAAGAATCGCCATCAATGACCTCAAATGACGTGTAAACTTCGATTCGTGATCAAGGGCCGTATAAGTAGTTTTGAAACCAGCTCACGGAATACGTGCAGGAAGAGGCCCGGTTGAAGTACAGATTCCATCTGATGGACAAACACGGAGAGATCCGATTCAGATACGATAACGCACCTCACCATCACCTTTCGACCTTTCCGCACCATAAGCATACTCCGAATGGAATAGTCGAATCCAGCGAAAAGAGTTTTCTAGACATCTTGGACGAAATGGAGATGCTTGTTTTGGATATTATGCGTTAATTTTAATGTATTTTAACAAGATGAAACTTCAATATGTCAAAATCGCAAGTTCTGAGACCTGTGAAATCTTCCCGAAATCCCGATCCTTGGAAATGGGCCTCTCTGCACCGTTCGCTATAGCTGTGCCCGCAATCAGCACGTCCAGCGCGTTCACAAGGGCAATAGTATCGAAAACGATCATATCCTAAACCTCGAGAGCTCTCTTATCTTCTTGGAATCCTCTTCAAGCCCTTTCAGCAGATCGTCGTTCTCAATAACACCAAAATAATCCGCAAGGTCAACCTTCTCCCGCCTCAAAAGCCTATTAACCGAGTCGCTGAAGCTTTCACCAGTCGATCGAGGCATATCCGCGTCCAGCAAGAATCTGGGGTCAGGCATAAGCACCGATCTCGTCCTCAGCCACAATTTTTGCCGCATATCCTACGGCTGCCAGGATATCTTCCTTCTCTATGTCGTATTCGCGGGCTATCTCTGCCACTTCCATACCAGCGGCCAAAGAGCCCAGAATTAGATCTACAGGCACCCTGGTCCCTCTTACAATCGGCTTTCCGTGCCGGACTTTAGGATCGATGACTATTCTATTCTCGAACATTTTCATCCCTTCGGCCGTGATCTCAAAAGCTTGGAATGGAACGGGTCATTTCTCATAAGAGTTGAGATCAAAACGTTGGTGTCAACTACAAGCCGTATCTTTTCTTCTCTTCCGACCATATTTTCTTACGTATCTCTTCTAGATCTTCCAGCTCTTCTCTATTGATGGCCAGCTCTTCTCGGGACTTGTAGAAGAGCGCCCATCTCACTCCTTCCTTTTTTATCAGCTGGTCAATCTTTTTCTTCAATGGCGACAAAGGTATACCTTTTGTAATTTTTACGATTCTAGAAGCGCCTCAACAGCGATCTCGATCGACTCTTTGGAATTGTGGTGAGGCGTCCAGCCAAGATCCCTCAGGGCGTCGATGGCAAGACTCATCACCTTCACGTCACCCTTCCAGCCGCGACCATCGATTCCTCCCGTGTACCTATAAACGACATCTTGCAATCCCATACTTTTTGTCACCACATCGGCGATCTCGGTTACGTCCATAGAGTCTTTGGATCCTATGTTGAAGACGTTCACACCATTTTGGGATTTTTCGACGCAGTAGATCATGGCATCTACGCAATCATGAACCTCAAGGTAGGATTTCCTCTGTTTTCCAGACCCCAGTATCTCAAGTTCTTCTGGATCCGCTCTCAATTTTGATATGAAATCTACCAGTACCCCGTGGGTACTTCGCTCGCCGACGATATTGGCGAACCTGTATATCCAAGATCTCATGCTGAAAGTGTGGCAATAAGAAGAGATCAGAGCCTCGCAGGCCAATTTTGAGGCACCATATAGAGATATGGGAAGCAGCGGGCCATAATCCTCTGGAGTCGGAACGACTTTTGCTTCGCCATAAACGGTGGATGTCGATGTGAAGGCGATCTCCTTTGTGCCATTCTTTCTCATCGATTCCAGAATATTATAGGTTGCAAGAACGTTCTGCTCTAGATGAGTTCGGGTATCTTTGGCCCCTATCTTGACGTCAGGATTTGCTGCTAAATGAAACACCAGATCTTTTCCACTAACGGCATCGTCCAAGGTGTTGGAATCCAAGAGGTCCGCTTCTATCAAGGTGAAGTTTTCATCTTTCATATGGTGGTCTATGAAAGCCTTCTTTCCTGAAGAGAAGTTGTCAAGGACTGTCACCCTATTGGATTCTATCAGCTGGTCTACAAGATGGCCTCCTATGAAACCTGCGCCGCCAGTAACCAAAATAGACTTGTTTGTGATCATCGGATTATCCTCATGAAAAGTGATCGACATTCATCATATATATTGAAGTTTAAAATATCTGCATCTGTCCAGAAACGAGGATATCTCGCCGTCAGATGATGCCTTTCTCTTTTAACGCCGTCTTTACTTCGCCGAGATCTGTTTCTATTCGCTCGAACCTCTGGTCTATGTGGTTCTTTATATCTGTCCTGAGACCCCGGATCTCTCCTGTGGTCCCATCCTGCTTGCTGATCATCTGATCTTGCTTATCCAACATTTTGTCCATCTTGGAGTCGATTCCCTTGATCGCCCCGGTGGTTTCATCCTGTTTTTCTAGCATTTGATCTTGCTTATCCAACATTTGATCTTGCTTGTCAATCATCTTGTCCATCTTATGTCCCAATTCGCCGAACCCGTTATCCATCCGAGAAAAACCATCTCTTGTGACTTCCACTAGCTCTTTGAGATACTCTGCGCTCTTGTCCAACCTCTCGTCAGTCTCACCTTCTCCAACGAGCTTGTAGAACCCCTCACACTCCCCGATTGGATTTGAATACTCTTTTTTAATATCGACTACATTTATGATGGCGTTTTCTATCTTGAGGGCCTCTGCAAACCGTTCTAGATTTCCCTCTTCGCCCTCTGCTATCACTTTCACCCTACCATCGGAAAGATTTTGAACTGAACCCTCGATCTTCATATCCCTCGCTATTGCGATGACTTTGGACCTGTATCCGCTTTTCTGAACCTTCCCGGAGATGTAGGCGACGAGTCTCTTCATCGAAGATAATTTAGCGGTCCATTTTGATATAAGTGTTGTCGTTACAGACGAGGCCACAAGGCTAACTTCTCGGCCAAAGTCGATGTATGGCCCACATGCAGGAGCTGTCAGAAAATCAGAGTGGTCCGATCAATATGAGGCCACCACTTAAAAGAGGGATCCAACTAGCATATCCAAAGCTTCTCGCCACCGAACCATAGATCTCTCCGATCTGTGGCGGGATCTCTCACAAGCGGCGTTCCCCGGGCGACCCGAGCCCGTTGGGTTCGGGCGCACCTATTGCCGTCGCCCACAAAAAAGATCCACTTCTAGAGCACTGTCACACACTTGGCCAAATTCCTTGGCTTGTCAGGATCGAGCCCTAACTCCACAGCAAGCTCGTATGCGAGAATCTGCAGTGGTATCGCCTGAATCACAGGATTCAGATTCCCACAATCCGGAACCTTGATCCAGTAATCGAAGACCGGATTGTCCCAGTCCGAAACCCCGATCACATACCCGCCACGGGCCTTAACCTCTTGCGCATTCGATATGATCCGATCCTCGTTCTCCCTCGATACGAATACGAACAGAGGAGTTCCCTCGCTTATCAACGCCAACGGCCCGTGCTTTAGCTCGCCACCTGCAAACGCCTCGGTATGAATGTAAGAGACCTCTTTCACCTTCAGGGCCGCTTCCATCGCCGTGGTGTACTGCAAACCCCTTCCAATCATGTAGATGTGATCTTTTCCAACCAGCAAACTTGCTAGATTCCTCAGGCGTTCTCTCATGTTCTTTGAAGTGAGGTTATGAACGTCCATGTAAAGCTCTTTTACCCTGCGCGCACAATCCTCGTCTTCCCCAGCAAGAGCGCAAGCAAGAAGCACCATCATGATCACCTGAGACGTGTAAGTCTTGGTGGAAAGCACACATATCTCGGGCCCTGAGTTCATCATCAACAATTCGTCCCCTTCCCTTGAAAGAGACGAACCCATCACGTTGGTTATGCTGACGATCTTGCTCCCTTGCCTCTTTGCAGCCTTCACAGCATCGAGAACGTCTGCAGTCTCCCCTGACTGCGAAACCGCAAAGACGAGGGTCCGATCGGTCAAGAAATGCTCGTAATTCTCAAACTCAGATGCAAGAACCACGTTCACATGAACCCCTGCGATCTTGGACATCAGATACGAGCCGGTCATGCAGGCGTGATAGCTGGACCCACACGCCACAAAGAACACGCCAAACCCTTCCTGTATCATCTGAACGATCCTGTCCACAACTTCCCGGTCCTGCTGGATCGCCTTCTGAATTGTCTCTGCCTGCTCGAAGATCTCTTTCAACATGAAATGCTCAAAATTCCCTTTCCGGGCCTCTTCAACACTCCACTCCACAGTATCGACGGGCCGATCCACCTCGCCATCGATGAGGTTACAAATCCTGAGCGAATCCTTTCTTGCAACCACGAAGTCGTGGTTCTGCAGATAAATCACGTCCTTGGTCCACTCAAGAAAAGGCGAAACGTCTGACGCAAAGAAGGTTCCATGATCCGCCTGCCCAAGAACAAGGGGCGAATCTTTCCTCACGGCCACTATTTCGTCGGCACCTTCAACCATGGCCAAAACTGCATAACTTCCCTGAAGCTGCCCAAAAGCCCATCTGCATGCATCTTCAAAACAAGATCCAAATCTTGTAGATTCAGCGGACTCAACAGACCCAACAGACCCAACAGAATCAACGAAACCAACAGAATCAACAGACCCAACAGAATCAACAGACCCAACAGAATCAACAGACCCAACAGAATCAACGAAACCAACAGAATCAACAGACCCAACAGAATCAACAGACCCAACAGAATCAACAGACCCAACAGAATCAACAGACCCAATAGAATCAACAGACCCAATAGAATCAACAGACCCAATAGAATCAACAGACCCAATAGAATCAACAGATCCTATATCGCCGCTGTTCATGCGATCTTCGATCAGGTGGGCGATAACCTCTGAATCAGTCTCTCCGGAGAACCGGTGCCCTTTTGAAAGGAGCATCTTTTTTAGTTCGATGTTGTTCTCTATAATTCCATTATGAATTATCGCAACTTTTCCTGCGCAGTCGGTGTGGGGATGGGAATTTTCGCGTGAAACGGTCCCGTGGGTGGCCCATCTGGTGTGCCCTATCCCAATGTTCCCATCAAGTTCATCGAACTTGAGCTGGTTTTGTACATCATCTACTTTTCCAACGCCCTTTCGAATCTCCAAAGATCCTGAGAGTGCTGAAAGCATGGCAACGCCCACAGAATCATAACCCCTGTACTCCAGGTTCTTCAAACCTTTAGATATTATAGGAGACGCCTTTTCGGTCCCTATATAACCCATAATTCCACACAAAATCAAAGCCCCCTCGAAACCTCAACACTTGTCTTTGCCTACATTTTGCCTTTGAGTGCGTCTTCGTGTGTCTTACATTCACTTTGTAAAACTTAATATCTATTCCATACAACACATATTAACTGCCTGCAAACCCTCCCAATTTCCCACCAGCCCTCCTATCATTTAATCAATTCAGGACGAACGCAGTAGGATCCCCCCTACTTTTTTAAGTGGGGGGAGGAATGCGTTCAAATATTCACAGCCTGAATTAAGGTTGTACCACTCGCTCTTAATCTGATGCAGTTTCTCTTAATATTTACACTTGTAGTTATCATTTTGCCGAAAACATCACATAACGTAAAATATCCGCTTGATCGTTTCCCTCTTATGAAACTTATCCCTTTTTCTGTTTTTATATGATCGAACTTTCTCAGGCCAAACACTTTTCCGGTAGGGATGTTCTTCTCTGACCTCTTCCCTCTCGTTTGTTGGTAGTCACCCGCAGGGACGTGTTTTTTGTGGTAGACTGTATTATCCAGCTTTACAGTTTGCCTGTCCTCGCAACAGATAGCAACAGCATCATTATAGTGAGTTTTTGTAAGTTCTAAAAACTGTTCTCTTCTGAACTTGGTTTCGTATCCGAAAATTTCCTCAAACTGCCAGCTTGATTTTTTAAGCTGGCTTTTGATAATTCCCATTTCGGTTGCATGTTTGGTTTTTGATCGCTTTTTCTTTAGTTCAAACTCTCCGGCATGGAGTGCTTTATGGCAAGTTTTACATAAAGTTATAAGATTCTCTGGGGTATCAGGCCCCCCCTCGCTCCTGAAAATAAGATGATGGCAATCTAACCTTTTTTCCTTTGATTTACCTTTACAGTGCTGGCATGTGTAGCCGTCCCGGTCCAGTACAAAGGCTTTGACGTTGTAGAACCCTTTTTGTGGGCCTTCCTGATACTCAATATCTGAAACTTCCGGATTAGTTATTTTGTGGATGTCAAAGGAAGCTGTTTCTACCTTCCACCTGGTAACCGGCAAGATGGCTTCCACAAAATTCTTTTCTCGAATGTGGGATTCAAGCTTGCTCCTTATTGAAGGCGCAAGCCTTCCCACTATTCTCGAAGCTGCTCGATTATTGAACCTCGCTGGCCTGTACCTTGTTTTTCGACCTCTCCGAGTTCTTCGGTACATCCTCCGTTGATCCATCTTTTTAGAAACATCTTGCCTTAACTGAACTTCTGATTGATATAGTACATTTCCGTTAGCAATGGCAGCACATCCAACTACTTTAGAGCCGGAATCCATGCCTGCTATTACGGGCTGAGTGTACCCACTGCTTCCAAAAAGAAGTTTAATCGTGAATGGGTTAGTCCTCAAAACCTGGGCCTTACCTTCGCTCAAAAGTTTTCTGGCCTTCGAGGGTTTACAGGGCATTAGCGGTTTTCCGTATTGGTTTTTTACGTAAACTAACATAGAGTTCACCTCCTTTTTTTGGAGTTATGCGTACCAAAGATTGTGGAGTCAATCTTGGGATCCGACTTCCTCTCGATCTGATACTGAAAGGTTTGTATGGTGCAAGCACTGTCCCTACCTCCCAGGACTGTTTAACCGGCACCCTTAGAGCCTGAAACTGAGGCGGCATTCTAGGGTAACTATAGTGTTTAACGATACCTTTCGGACAAATGTCGAACTCGTAAGAGTTCGACATTTTGGCCTATTCATATCGTTAAGCACTATTCTGGCGAGAACCGATAAGTCTCACTTGATCGGTTCTTGACTATAAATTCTTTCGTATCGGCCCCCGATCTTGTAAAACTCCTCGATCGGGGATCTGGTCAACCAGGGCACATTACATGCCCGTCACTTTAGTGGCGGGTAGTTGACCACTGGTGCAGGCCTATAGTCTCAGAGGAACTTGCGGACCACCCAGTCAGGTAGATTGATGTACTTTTCTACTGTGGCGACGAAAAGCTCGTCTTGCTGATGCTTGTCTATCGCGTAATCATCTTCCAGATCGGCATTCTCAAGCTCCTTAGATATAAGCCTCGTCTGGACCTTGGTTATCTTGAACTCCTGCTTTATCTCAGCTAGGATGTTCATGTAATACCCAATCGATTTGGGCTTTTCAGATGACAGGTTCTTCACTAGTCCACACTTGGTGCAATAGGTATGAGGCTTGAGGCCGCATCCCCTTCCTTGATAAGTGTGAGGGAGCCACACCTTCTCTATGCTGCCGCAGTTTATGTGTTCGCATTCTGTCACAAGTTCCACCAAATGTGGGAAATGACCTGAGGTAATATATATGTCAATTGGTAACATGATCATGCGAACCATACTTCATATGTGCAATTCCAAACTTTCAACATAATTGCTGTGATGAAGCAAAAAGGCGTTTACGAAAAGTTTTACTTAATATTTTTTTGTACGTGCATCTATTTTATCGGAATTGACCTTCATAAGATGGAATGATATTGGCATATTTTTTAACTTGCCCACATGTCATCATTAGACATGAATGTTCCTGATTTTGGATAGGTCAAGATAATGCCCAAAAATTTGCGAGGAATATCTGACCAGAACGAGTCGTTTTGGCATGAAACCTCGCTTGAATGTGGCGACTTTTTTTCGGGCATTCCCCGCAAGTCCCGATCCCAAAGGGATCGGGCGCGTTCTATAGTCGAGAACCGATTAGTTTCACCTAATCGGTTCTCGAAAGATTAGTGTTTAACGATACGAATAGGCCAAAATGCCAAACTCTTACGAGTTCGACATTTGTCCGAAAGGTATCGTTAAACACTACAAACAGAATCGACTCGCAACTGACCGAATCTTGAACTTTATCTCCGCACGGTCTGCTCTCTTCCTGGACCCAACGAAACTATCGAGACCTTCACCTTGAGCATCTTTTCAAGAATATCCACGTAATCCTTCACTGCCTCTGGTAACTCCTCATAAGACCCAGCCCCGGTAATGTCCTCGCTCCAGCCTTTCACATCTTGATAGACCGGAACACATCTTGCAAACTCGACAGTGCTTTCGGGCGGATAATCGAGCCTCTCGCCATCCAACTCGTATCCAACGCAGATCTTGATGGGATCTAAATCAGTCAACACGTCCAACTTGGTCAAGGCAATCTCTGTGTACCCGTTCAGGTAAACCGACTTTCGAGCAAGGACAGCATCAAACCAACCGCACCTTCTTGGCCTTCCGGTGGTAGTCCCAAACTCTTTTCCTTTCGAGCTCAAGTGTTCTCCAACCTCGTCTTCAAGCTCGGTCGGCATCGGCCCTTCTCCAACCCTCGTCATGTAAGCCTTGACAACCCCCACTATGTTGTCAACCCTTGACGGCCCCACACCCAAATTGGCACAAGCACTTCCAGAGGTGGTGAAGCTGGAGGTGACGAACTTTTGAGTTCCGTGAATCACGTCCAGAAAAGCGCCCTGCGCCCCTTCTGCCAGAACCTTCTTGCCCTCATCCAGAGCAAGATTAATCTCGTAAGAGACGTCTGCAACCGCATCTTTCATCTTCCTTCCGATCTCCAGGTACTCGCCGATCAACTTTGGATCTCTGACGACCGAAGGGTCACCACCCATCTCTTTGATGGCCTTCTCTCTGGCAGGGCCAATCTCATCCAGCTTTGCATTGAGAAGCGCAGGATCGGTCAGGTCCTTCATCTGAACCTCGTCTCTTGAGAACTTGTCTATGTAGGCGTAACCTATGCCCCTCTTTGTCGTCCCGATCTTGTCCTTTCGGGCTTTTTCTCTCAGTCCGTCCAGCTCTATGTGATAGGGCATGATTATGCTGGTCTTGGCGTCAACTCCGAGGTTTGGATGAATCCCTTCGCCTTCGAGTGCCTCGACCTCGTCCCAGAGAACCTTTGGGTTCAAAACGACGCCGGGCCCTATTAGGAGCCTTGCACCATAGACAACTCCGCTTGGGGTTAAATGGAGCTTGTAGGTCCGATCGCCGACTATGACGGTGTGGCCGGCGTTGTCTCCGCCCTGAAACCTGACCACTATGTCATAATCTCGGGTGAGCAGATCGATTATCTTGCCTTTGCCCTCGTCTCCAAACTGTGATCCTGTGAGTATGGTGAACATGGTTTAGCGAGTCTGTAGCAGGGTAGATAACCGTTTTGATGGATATTCGATAGGCCAAAGGAAGATATGCCCAAGGTCTATAAGTCTCACAATTCAGGACGAACGCAGCAGGATCCCTCCCCTACTTTAGGAGAAGACCATCCTTCGGACATCAGAAACCTGATCCAAAATGTAGATGACCATCTTTGGGAGGGACACTTCTACTTCGGACACTTCTTCGAACGCCGGATATTCTCTCCTAACTTCTACCCATTCTGGAACTTCCACAACCGCCAAGATCGCCAAGGACAAGTTCTGATCGCCACTTTTTAGAGGCGTCACTTCCCACTCCCACTGGGTAAATCCTTCGCCTTCAGCTGCCTGAATGTCGAGATTCTTGGATTTTATGTAAAAATGCGTGCCCTTCAGGGCGGTCTCCATGTAGGTCTCGATATTGACATCTTCGCCCTGGAGCTCTTCTCTTGCCTTGAGCCGTTCTCTCAGGCGCTGATCGATATCCGTTGAGACCGCTACTTCGATCCTCTCGGTTACGCCCAAGGTCATCTCTTGAGACACATTGAAATTTATCTGGCCTAAGTCGAGGTCTGAAAGCTCCTCTTCCACGATTTTGGAGACGTTAACCGGAGGCTTTGCAGGTTCTGGTGCGCCGCCAGTCACGTCTTTCACAAGAGATTTTAGGTACTCGTACAGCACTCTCGCATTCGACCGATTTCGGTACGTTCTCACTTCTCCTTCTGTACTATCTTCCACACCATCTTCTGCGCCCGTTTCGTTCTCATCACCTATCCGAGAGACGACCGGACCCGTCTCGTTGGCAAGAGCGGTTTCGTTGGCGAGCGTCTCATTGAGGGGCAAAGTCTCATTGAGAAAGATCGTTTCATTGGGCACAAGAGTCTCGTTGATCACAGTCTCGTTAAAGGGCAACGTTTCGTTGAGAAGGATTGTTCCGTTGGGCACGAGCGTCTTGTTGATCGCAGTTTCGTTAAAGAGTAACGTTTCGTTGAGAAGGATTGTTCCGTTGGGCACGAGCGTCTTGTTGATCGCAGTTTCGTTAAAGAGTAACGTTTCGTTGAGAAGGATCGTTTCGTTCACGCCAGTTGGCGCAGGCATTTCCAGTTCGGTTTCGCTCTTTTCTTCGGTTTTTGACTCGATCAAAGTCACGGTCGGGATAGCTGTGCCACCAGAGCTCTTTTTGCTGCTGCTTTTTGACCTCGTATCGACGGCAGTTTCAGCTTCAGCCCCTTCTCGAATCAGAGTTTCGTTTCCGGTTTTAGTTTCAGCCACTTCTCGAACCAGAGTTTCGTTTCCGGTTTCAGCTTCAGCCACTTCTCGAATCAGAGTTTCGTTTCCGGTTTCAGCTTCAGCCACTTCTCGAATCAGAGTTTCGTTTCCAGCTTCAGCTTCAGCTACTTCTCGAATCAGAGTTTCATTTCCAGCTTCATCTCTAGCCACTTCTCGAATCAGAGTTTCGTTTCCAGCTTCAGCTTCAGCTACTTCTCGAATCAGAGTTTCATTTCCAGCTTCATCTCTAGCCACTTCCAGAATCACAGTTTCATCCCCTTCGATTTCGTCAGTTCCAGGAACTGCCCCGAGTACGACTTCAGGAGCTACCTCTGCCTCGGTTTCAGTCGAGTTCGGAGCCATAAGCAAGGGCGAGTCATCGTACTTGTTACCAGTCATCACGTTGTTTTTGACCGTGTTACCCTCGGATTCGGCAAGAGATAAACCATAGTAATTATTGCTGATGGTGTTTCCGGTGATGACGTTTCTCTCTGAAGACTGAAGACCGATCCCAAACCATCTATTGTCACTTACACTGTTTTTGGATATGGTGTTCTGGAACGAAGACTCAAGATAGATGCCGCGATAGTTGTCGAGAATCGTGTTATCCTTGACGAGGTTCTTCGTTGAATCAACAATGCTTATAGCGACCCAATTGTCTTTGGCGACGTTCTTTGTCACGAAGTTATTATCCGAAACCACCTCGATCCCAATTCTGGAACCAGCAACTTCAAAATTCTTGAGGATGATCCCGCCTGCCTTCAACCGGATCGCAGTATCGTTGCCGTTCCCCTCAATTATCGGAATACCGCTTCCTGTGTCCATGCCCCTAAGAGTGAGTCGCTTGGTCACGTCCAAATTTTCATGATAGGTCCCACTTTGAACCAAGACGACGTCTCCGGGATTTGCCCTTTCTATAGCTGCCTGGACGCTCTCACCTGATGAAACCTTGATAGTTTCGGCCCCTCCAAAACCAGCCAGCAAGAACAAGGCCAATAACGATGCGAACACCATCACGAAAAGGTCATGACGATCCTGACAAATTTTTTCCCGGAACATGAACATCACTTTATCACTCAGTATTGACCATAACTTTCGTTCATGACCTCAAGTCCATAAGGTAACTTGCGATCATCTCGCCCACATCAACGTCCATCGCCTGAAATATCCCTCTTCCCGAAGGGGTGCCGTTCACCTCGATGACTTTCAGCCCGTCTTCGGTCTCCATCAGATCTACGCCACTGTAGACCGTGCCAACTGCTTGGTTTGCCTTCAGAGCTAATTCTTCAATTTCATCGTTGAGGGGGCAGGGTTGAGGTGCGCCACCCTGGCTTAAGTTGCTGATCCAGCACCCTTCTGGCGCCACCCTGTAGATGGCTCCAGCGACCTGGCCACCCACCACGAAAGCTCTTATGTCCCTTGGCGAAGGTGCGGTGGATACTAAAAACTCCTGAAGATAGACGACACCACTTCGTTTTAGGATCTCTGCAAGCCGATCCTTCTCGTTTCGCACGATCAGCTCAAGCCCCTTTCCTTTGTATCCAAAGAGCGGTTTTGTCACGACTTTCCCATGTTCTTCCAAAAATCTGATCGCCGCCTCGAAACTGGTGGTCACCATCGTTTGGGGATGTGGAACTTTTGCCTCGTGAAGAGCAAAGGACGTGGCAAACTTGTTAGCCGCCCTCTGGATCGCTTCTGGCGAGTTGACTATCGATAGGCCAATCTGCCGAAGGGCGCAGAGTGTCTCAAACCTGAATGCGACATCGTGAGATCCGCTTCGTCCAAGATCTCTCACCACGAGGCCGTCGAGGTCGGCAAGATTTGTCCCGTTCCCCTTGATCCAGTGATCCGGCCCGATCTGGGCTGCAAGCTGGGAAAAGTTCAGGTGAATCGCCTCAACGCCCATCTTTTCAAACCCCGCTTTCAAGGCTATTGCAGTCCAGTCCTCTGGATCGGTGACCACTATTCCAAAGCGCATGACTTTTGGGATGACTACTTCTGCATATATCTTTGTTGGCTCGGCCAAACTACAGGCCGCTTTTCCAGATACCACTGCCGGATCCCGCCAGTCATGTTATAAACCTCGGCGAATCCTAAATCGCCCATGATCTTCTGGGCGTTCCTTAATCTGATCCCCACAAGACAGTACAAGAGGTAGATCCCTTCTCGATCCAGCCGTCCCAACTCATCTTCGAAACTGGTGGCATGATAATCGAGGTTGATTGCGCTTTGCAGATGGGCGCTTGCATATTCGTCAGGGGTCCGAACGTCGATGATCACGAAGTTTGGATTATCCCTCATCTTCTGGATCAGTTGATGGGCCTCTTCAGGGCCGAGATCTCGAATGATCCTCTTAGATTCCGTCATGACTGCTCACCTTACTGACGCCAGATCTACATCTGCTTTTCGAGTCTGGTTTTAGCCCCAAAGCCGCAATTCTTATCTCACCTTCTGCTAGATTGCCAAGTGGTGAATCTCGTTTGAGCGAATTCAAAGAGCTTGTAATAACTGAAGACGATTACCGCCAATTCCTTGCAGATCGGCTGAGAATGGATAACAAAAGGCTGGCCCAAGAAGTAGAGAAGGTGGGTTTCCCCTTCCTTTTTGCCTCGGGTAGCGAGCTTCTTAGAAGCTACATCCTGAACGAGACCGGGTTTATATCTCAGCTTCCCGAACGTCTCAAGGTGCCTGATAGGGGTTATGCCTGGTACATGTTCACCCAGTCAGTAAAAGAGATCCACGTCGAATCCAAAAAGGCGGTGATCAAGTACGAGTTTCACGATGACTACAAGCTACCCTTCAAGAGGTTCTACATCTGAGGCGTCCACTTGCCGGTAGCTTTTCCTTCTAAGGCCAAGCGTCCGATCTCTCTTGCCACCTTTTCTTCAACAGGCTTTGGCTCTGCCTTCTCAAGAGGCGTTCCTGGAAGCGGCATGAAGTAGTGAGCCCTTATGAACCCACCCTTCTCGACCACGTATCGGGCAAGGTTGAGGGTCTCCTTTTGGTCTTCGCAAGTCTCCATGGGAAGGCCAACTATCAGGTCCAACTTGGGCACGATCCCCCAATCGAAACAGAGATCGCAAGCCCTCAAAATCTCTTCGACACCGTGCCCCCTTCCGATCTCTTTTAGCACCCGGTTGCTACCTGACTGGCCGCCGATGCTCAAAGACTTGTTAGCGCAGTATCTTGATACGAGATCGAGCGCCTCTTCAGACACGAAATCGGGCCTAACTTCTGAAGGGAACGTCCCAAAGTAGATGGGCTTTCCAATTTCCGAAAGGGTAGCGAGCAATTTTTCGACCTTGTCAAGCCTTGGATGCACCCCGTCAGATCCGTAGGCCAACGAATTAGGTGATGTGAATCTCAAGTCTGAATAGTGGTGCGCATACTTTGCAATGATCGAAATCGAACGATGGCGCATCCGTCTTCCGCAAAGATACGGGGTCTGGCAGTAGGCGCATCCCCAAGGGCATCCTCTGCTGATCTCGATCGGCGAGAGAATGGGCGACTTGAAGGGCGGATACTGATCCAGGTCGACATTTCCTCTTTTGGGCGTGAAGACCACATCATCCCCAACCTTGTAGGCGATCCCCTTGACCCCTTCGACATTTTGCCCATCTTGTATCACTTTGAGCAATTCTGGTAAGGTCTCTTCGCCTTCGCCTATCACCACGTAATCGAAGTACTCGAGAGCCTCTTTTGGCCTTGCCGAAGGGTGCGGGCCGCCTGCGACGTAAACTGCATCCACTTCGTGTCTTCCTTTCAAGATCTCTTCATAGATCTCAGGTGCCTGCAGGGTCGCAAAGCTGTAGAGCATGACGCCATCTTTCGGACCATCGGCAAGTCCTGCCCCTTCCACTAAGGGAAGAAGGGCTGCGATGCTGTACATGTTTTTCTTGTTCCAACGAAACCAGATCCCGGAATCGCTGGACCTCAAGGAGTTCAACCGATCTATTTTATTCATCTTCATTCATCTTTTATGAAAAGGTCCACGAAATCGAACTTGTTCACGTCAACGAGCCCTTTATCCGTCAGCTTTAGCTCGGGTATCACAGGCAAGCACAGGAAAGAAAGAGTCATGAAGGGGTCTTTCAGCCTGCATCCTAGATCCTGCGCAGTTGACGTTACCTCATCGATCTTCTCGGCAACCTCGTCCATGCTCTTATCTGAAAGCAAGCCTGCGATCGGCAGAGCCAAAGATGCCATCACCTTCCCCCTTCTCGCGACGGCAAGCCCCCCTCCCATCTTCGTCACGTATTTTCCGGCAACGATCATGTCTGAATCATCCGCTCCGACCATGACCAGATTGTGTGAATCATGAGCGACTGAAGTTGCGATGGCGCCACACTCAAGCCCGAAACCCTCAACGAGCCCTAACCCTACGTTTCCGGATCCCTTGTGCCGCTCGATCACCACCATCTTGAGAACGTCCCTTTCGGTATCAGAGACTACAAGCCCTCTTTTGGCCTTCACTTCTCGGATCAGAGCGCGAGTCACGATCTGTTCTGGAACAACGCCGATCACTCTCGCCCGGCTCGACTCGGCCTTGATCTTCAGCGAAAGGGATGGGTGGGGCGAGAGGGGCGAAATGTCACCCACGTTCATTGTATTTCGGGCATGTTCGGGCGCGACCGGATCTCTCACCGCCTCGATCATCTGCCCGTCCTTTGCCACAAGTCTGCCATCTTTAATGACGCCAAGAACCGACACCTCGGCAGGATCGTTCAGGATGACCATGTCAGCTCTCTTTCCGGGCGCGATTGCGCCTACGTCCCTCATCCCAAAATATTGGGCGGGGTTTATGGTAGCGATCTGAAACGCGGTTATGGGATCTAGTCCCATCTCCACCGCCATCCTGATCATGTGATCTATGTGCCCTTCTCTCAAGATGTCTGATGGGTGGCGATCATCCGAGACAAAACAGAACCTGGAACAGTTCTGAGGCGAAACGAGCGGAATGAGGTCTTTCAGGTTCTTGGCAGCGCTCCCTTCCCTCATCATGATCTGCATCCCCATCCTCAGTTTCTCTTCAGCCTCTTTGAGTGTCGTGCACTCGTGATCCGATCCGATCCCTGCTGATATATAAGCTGCAAGATCCCTTCCGCTAAGGCCTGGGGCGTGCCCATCCACCACCTTTTTTTGGCCTAGAATGATCTTCTTTAAAACTACAGGGTCTCTGAATATCACGCCAGGATAGTTCATCATCTCCGCAAGGCCCAAAACCCTATCGTCCTCCATCAGCCTGGCGATCTCTTCAAGCCCAAGACTGGCTCCTGATGTCTCAAGGTGGGTTGCAGGAACGCAAGATGGGGCCATCACCCTCACGTTCAAAGGAATATTTTCACTCGCGTCGAGGATGTATTGAACTCCAGCTTTGCCAAGAACGTTTCCGATCTCGTGAGGATCTGCCACCACCGTTGTCGTGCCCTTGGGAACCACCGCTTTTGCGTACTGGGCTGGGGTTACCATGGAACTTTCCAGATGGACGTGAGCGTCCACAAAACCCGGCGAGAGGATTTGGCCATCCAGGTCCATGACGTTTTTGGCGCTTTCGCAGTCAAACCCCACAATTCTTCCACTATGAATCACCACATCGGATCTGTATATCTCGCCAGAAAGGACGTTTACGACCTTAGCCCCTTCCAGCAACAAGTCCACCTCGATCTCGCCTCGTGCAGCGGAGATCAGCTCTTCGAGCGATGCCATGATAGCGAGTACCTAAACCCGATCGTACTTAATAGATGCCGCTCTCAAAGGCCAATACAAATAAAATATATATATAAAATTTAAATATGAAAAATACAAACAAATGCGATGAATAGAGGGCGAAAGCGCTAGCCCTTCGCATGTCGCCCTTTTTTTGAGATCTCAGTAAACCGTTTCGTTGTGCATCCTCGTGCTGTAGAGCCGGAAATCGTTGGCGGGACCGTCCTGAAGGTAGATGTAATTGTACGCCGAATCGTTCTTCCGGGACGCGTATTCTTCCCTTGCCTCCTGTTGACACTGCTTGCAGGCAAACAAAGGCACAAAGACCCCAAACCCAGACTCAGCAGATCCATATCCTCGAACGGCGTTGGTATCTATCGTCATGTATCCAGGACAACTTTTATTGGGACACATCCGGACCGACTCGATCTGCTTTTCCTTGATCCCGTCGGTATCGTAGAATACGTTCTTGCGCTTCCGGTAGAAGGGACCTGCCCTTTCCACGGCTTTTGCGGTCAGTTCTTCTCTTGCATCCCAGTTGTTCATCTGGTTTTGAACGATCGCCTCGATGTTCATCTTCATCTTGCTGCCCATGGAGAACTTGCCAGGAATGTAGTCTGGCTCTACCACGTTGGAGTAATCGAGCCCCGCCATCGCAAGGATGATCCCAGTGTTAACGTAAGGGAGTGCCGATTCTATCGCGTATCCGCCTTCGAGGACTGCGATGTCAGGCGAGAGCATCTCGTTTAGCTTTGCATACCCTTGAGCCGAGAACCGCATGTTTGCCAAAGGATCGGTATAATGGTTGTCTTGACCTGCAGAATTCACGAGAAGCTGAGGCTTGAATTCATCCAGGATCGGAAGAACCAACTCTTCGAGAACGTAATGAATCCCTTCGTCGGGCGTTTCCGGCGGAAGCGGGATGTTGATGGTCCGCGCCATGGCTTTTGGTCCACCCAGCTCGTCCATGAACCCAGATCCAGGATACAATGTCCTGCCATCCTGGTGGAAAGATATGAAAAGGACGTCAGGATCGTGGTAGAAAATGTCTTGAGTCCCGTCACCATGATGGACGTCGGTATCTACTATGGCGACCCGCCTTATGCCATATTTTCGCCGGATGTACTCGATCATTATGGCTTCGTTGTTGACGTTGCAAAACCCTCGGTTCCCATGAGCCACCCTCATGGAATGGTGGCCAGGAGGCCTTACGAGAGCGAAAGCACTTGTGATCTCCTTTTTCATGAAAGCGTCTGCCAAAACGAGAGTGCTTCCTGCCGCTATGAGATGGGCTTCAGTTACCAAAGATTCGACGCTTGGAAGGCAGAAATGGACTCTTGCGATGTCTTTTAGCTCGGCGAGCCGGGGTTTGTACTCTTCGACCTGGGGGAGGTCCATCAACCCTTCCTCGAATATCTGGTCTTTCGTGTAGAGGAGCCGCTCTTCCCTTTCTGGGTGGGTGGGAGTTATGGCCCAGTCGAAGGCGGGGAAGAATACTAGGCCCATCTTTCGATCAATCTTTTGATTGATTTTCCGATCCATCTTCTGGCCGGTTCTGCCACTTTCGCCGTTTGTTGCCATCATCGACCACCTCCAGTCCATTCGGGAATTATGCCTGCAGCAATCTGTATTTCCACATCCAGGATTCTTCCTACAGTGGACCAGCCTCTAACCATGTTGAATACCTCGCTGTGAACGATCTCAGCGTCAGACGAGTACTCGCCGATCCCCATTTCGACCGCCCTTTTCACGATCAGGGTTTTGGCCATCGATTCTGCATCAGACAAGCCGAACTTTCTATCTTTGATCTCGCCAGTCTGGCCGTCTTCGGCCACGGTGTAAAAGCCCCGTTCGGTATCTGCCCTGAAAGTGACTGTCAGCGTGGGCCTTGCAACTGCCGCGCCGATGGCGTTGGCAACGATCGCATTTTCTGGGATGATCCCTTCGGTGCCCAGTCGTTTGGCTACAAGTGGGATCAATCCAAGAGATCCACCACCGACACCCACGACGTTCTGTGGCCGGATCTTCTCTTTCTGGAGAATTTCCCAGACTCTGTATGCAGGTTCCTCTTCCCATGCCAGGAACATCCCGTTGATTTCGCGGATCAGCTTCTCAACGGTTACGTTCACCACCTTGTTTGCGGCATCTTCGGCCGAGCAACCAAGTTCGGCACCTAGATCTTGCATGGCCTTTTTGGCCAGATCCAGATCGCCGATCTCGATCATCCCAAGGAGGCGCATGGCATCTGTGGGAGTTGGATATGGGCCGCCGAGGCATACTGCGTGGCCTGCTCGATCGGGTCCGACAGAAACTTCGCCTTTGACCTCGCCCTCGTCTTTTATTGCTCGAACCCGGCTGTCGCCACCCAAGGCTACAGATTTCACGGCAAAAGTCCTTATGTGGGTCAGGAAAGAGTCGACTCTTGCGCCTTTTGAGGACAAGAGGGGCGTTCCGTCAAGTATGAGCGAGAGGTCAGTGGTGGTTCCTCCGATGTCGACCACTACAGAAGTTTGGCCAGATGGAGTCAGTGCCATAACTCCCATTGTGCTTGCGGCAGGGCCCGAAAAGATGGTCTCCACAGGAGAGGATATGGACTTGTCCAAGGGAAGGGTGCCGCCATCTGCCTTGAGGATATATATGGGCGCTTTTATGCCTCTTTGGGTCACTGCCTTTTCGATTTCGGATGCGAACTTCTTGTAGCGCTCCTGGGTTGCCACTTTGAGCTTAGTGGTTGCAGCTCGTCTTGGAAAATTGAGCCTCCCTGATGCTTGGTGACCCATCTCGACCTCGCACTCTGGCGCAACTCTTGATATGATTTTTTTGATCCGCTCTTCGTGAGAATGGTTTCGCTGACCGAACTTGCTCACAACTGCCACTTTCCGGTATCCCCTCTCGAAGATCTTGGAAGCCACGTTCTCGACTTGTCTTTCGTCCAGTGGCTCGATCTCTCTTCCTCTGTAGTCGATTGCACCTCTGAGGAAGTGAACTTCATCGCCCAGCTTGTAATCCAAGGGGTTCATTCCCGGGCCTGGCACCAGTACCAGGGCTACGGGGTCAGTCTTTCCCTCGGCTATCAGGTTGGTTATCAGGGTGGTGCTGAGCACGACTCGTTTGATATTCTTTGGCAAAGCGTCCTTGGTTACCTCGTCGAGGGCGCTCATTAGACAGTTCAGCAGATTTTCATGGTCGGTGGGGACCTTGGCGGTCCTGACCACCTTTCCTTCATTTATGAGAACGGCGTCTGTAGTGGTTCCGCCGACATCGATTCCGATCAACATGATTATATCGCCTTGGCCGATCCGATGGCCAAGCTAATATATCGTGTTGTTGGTAGGCATCGCCTTTTTCAGAAAGTTGAATGTTGATCGAATACGACAGAGTCCAAACCGCTGCCCAAAACCCAAAACCACACCTTTGGCCCCGGCGGATTTCACCTGGGCACGGATGAAATTTTCCAGGAGGTTTTCGACCTTTTCTACTTTCATCTCGGTCGGCTCTATAATTCGGACATAAAGATCTTGTTTTGCACAAGGTTTATGTTCAATAAGCAGGGTCGTGAAGATCATAAAATAGACGAGGAATGCATATAATGCGACTTTCGATGGATTTGGAGCTACAAGACATACCGGGACAGTTGATGTTGTCCCTGGAACCTTTCAAAACGTACAAGGGAAACATCATCAGCGTAGTCCACCACCGAGACCGCAAGACTCCTATGGGTAAGATCCCCGTCCGACTCGTTTTCGAGATCGATAAGCCCAATATCGACAAGGTCAAAAATCAACTCGAAAAAGATGGCATTGTTGTGGCCAGGGTCGGCGAGGATCGCTTTGTAGAGGAGATGTCAGTCCTCCTCGTCGGTCACGTAGTTCACACCGACTTGGGGGATACCATCAACCGGATCGACTCCACCGGCTTTGCAGAGGTAGAAGACCTCTGCTTGAAAATGCCTGGAATAGAGGATCCCTCCTCTGCCTACATGAGGATTCGAGCGACTGGCAAGGAGGAGATCGAAAAATCTCTCTCCATATTGCGCGAGGTGGGGCTACAAAAGAATTTGCTGGTGATAGAACCGATCGAGGCTGAGAAAATATGAAAGAGGTCAAGATATCCCTGGTGGGATTCGGGATAGTAGGACACGGCTTTTTGGAAGTCGTCCGCCGAAAAAGAGAGATGTTGAAAGCGATGGGTCTGGACCTCAATGTGGTCTCTATCACCGATATCACCGGCACCGTTTACGATCAATCAGGGATTGATTTTGAAAAGATCCAAGGTGCTAGAACTCTCGAAGGGCTCGCTAACATGGAGGCCACCGGGCAGGCCGCCATAGAAGAGATCGAATCCGACCTTGTAGTAGAGGTCACTCCAACCAACATCGATCACGGTCAGCCTGGTTTGGGCCATATAGAGGCCGCTCTATCACAAAGAATGCACGTTGTGACCTCAAACAAGGGACCTCTGGTGGTGGCCTATAAAGCGCTAAAAGACCTCGCCAAAGAAAACGAGGTCCAGCTCAAGTACGAGGCCACGGTCGGTGGGACCATGCCCCTAATAAGTCTCGTCGAAAAGAACCTGGTCGGAAACAAGATTCATAGCATCAGGGGCATATTCAACGGAACCTGCAACTACATCCTAACGAGGATGATGGAAGAAAAATACCCCTACGGCTACGCCCTCAACGAAGCCCAGGAGCTGGGGATCGCAGAAGCAGACCCCACCTACGACGTAGATGGGATCGATACTGCAGGCAAAGTGGTAATCCTGGCAAACTCCATATTCGATATGGACGTAAAATACAGCGACGTCGACGTCACTGGTATCACCGGCATCACTACTGACGCCCTTAACCTATCCTGGGATCGAGGATATCTGGTCAAGCTCATAGGTGACGTTCCTGCCCTCACAGTTAAACCCATGCTAGTTCCAAGGAGGAGCCCTCTTGCCGTGGGCGGCACCCTGAACGCCGCATCAATCGAGACGGACCTATCTGGAACCATTACCGTAACCGGCCTTGGCGCAGGCTCCATCGAGACTGCCAGCGCCATATTGAGCGATATAGTAGGAATCTACACCAACACCAGACTTTGATACATGACCCGCTTTCTCCAATTCGCCAAGCTTTGTCAACAGATCGAAGCCGTCAGCGGATCGCTTGAAAAGACGGCGATGCTGGCAAGTTTCTTGACTGAGCTAGACGAAGAGGAGCTGGGGATCATCCCCACCTTCGTGATGGGTTCGACCTTTCCTGCAAGCTCGCCCATGCTTTTGGGCGTTGGGCCAAGCACCTTATATGAGGGCCTTTCGAAGGCCACTGGCTGTTCTCTTGCCAAGATCAACGAGAGGCTCAGAAAGACCGGCGACGTTGGAACAGTGGCCGCAGAAACTGTCGGAAAAAGGCTGCAGCCTACCTTTGCAACTTTTATGGGGGGCAATCAGCTCTCCATCTCAGACGTCTACGAAAGATTCTTGGACATAGCAAGGGCCTCAGGAAAGAAGAGCCAGGGGACGAAGATGAAGAACCTCCAGTACATATTCAGCGAATCGTCCCCCATCGAGGCCCAATACATCGCCCGCATGGCGTTGGAGGATATGAGGATAGGCGTGGGCGAAGGGGTCGTTCGTGACGCCATTTCCAAGGCTTTTGAAAGAACTATTGGAGACGTGGAACGGGCTTACGGCCTCACCAACGACCTTGGCCTCGTGGCCCAGAAAGCAAAAGAGGACCGTCTTTTGGACCTTTCCATAACGGTGGGCCGCCCCATAAAGATGATGCTGGCCCAGCTGGGTTCTGGGATCGAGTCGTCTCTCTCTGATATAGGATCAGCTGCGGCTGCGGAATGGAAGTTCGATGGGTCAAGGGTCCAGATTCACGGAGACGGCGACGATATCCAGATATACTCCCGTCGACTCGAAAACGTGACTAAATCACTCCCCGAGATCGTGCAGGCCATTAAAGACCACGTCCATGCCGAGAGCTTCATCCTAGATGGCGAAGCGATAGCCCTCGGAAAGGACGGAAGGCCACTTCCCTTTCAGGAGATACTGAAACGTTTCAGGAGGAAGTACAAGGTCGAGCGCCTTGCAGCCCAGATCCCTCTTGGGATCTACCTTTTCGACTTGGTTTACATGAACGGCGAGGACCTGATCGATCTGCCCTTGAAAGATAGGAGGTCCTTCCTAGAAGAAGTTGCAGACTCAACTATCGTGGCCAAGCAGACATTGACCCAAGATCCAAAAGAGATCGAACAGGTCTACAACGAGGCGCTGAAAGCCGGTCACGAAGGCTTAATGCTGAAAAACCCATCTTCGCTTTACTTACCTGGAAAAAGGGGCAAGAACTGGCTCAAGATAAAGCCGGTGATGGAAACACTAGACCTCGTGGTGATTGGGGCAAGATGGGGCGAAGGGAGAAGGGCAAAACTTTTTGGCACATACAGGTTGGCCTGCCGCGACCCTTACACTGGAAACTTGGTCGATGTCGGGTGGGTCGCAACAGGGATCACCGATGAAATGCTGGCAGATCTGACTGAGATGTTCTCTGACCTCGTGATCACGACCGAGGGAATGGAGATGGAGTTCAAGCCCAAGGTGGTATTCGAAGTGGCTTACGAAGAGATCCAGAAGAGCTCCAACTACTCTTCAGGTTATGCTCTCAGGTTCCCACGGCTAGTTGGGGTCAGAGAAGATAAGTCTCTGGACGATGCCGATACATCAGAGAAGCTCGAATCGCTCTATTTGTCGCAAAGAGGGCGAAACGGGCAATCTTCAGCTGAGCTGAAGTGCTGAAGTTTTTCAGAGCGAAAGTCAGGCACGAAACATATTTCTGTTCTCCGACGTAAGATTTGTGGGAGTTGTTTTAATTGATGTTCAAGAAGCTGAGCGAGCTTAGCGATGACGAACTTTCTGGCATGCTATCCAGAAGGTTGAACGTTCAAGAAGTCATACCAACTGTGGTCGAGATCCTAAACGACGTCGAGTCTGAAGGAGACAAGGCCCTGGCCAAGTATACCAAGCAGTTCGATGGGGTGAGGGTTGGAAAATTCAAGGTATCCAAAGACGAAATCGAGAAAGCTTATGACAAGATCCCAGAGAAGTTGAAACAGTCTCTTGAGACTGCCCTTGAGAACATCGTGGCCTTTCACCACCAACAGATGGATCAAGATCTCTGGATGACGGAAGTTTCTCCAGGGGTCATGGCAGGCCAAAAGATCGTGCCTTTGGAACGGGTTGGAGCTTACGTTCCTGGAGGCCTCGCGTCTTACCCAAGCTCTGCGCTCATGACCATTCTGCCTGCAAAAGTGGCAGGAGTCCCCAAAGTTGTAGTCTGCACACCCCCTAACAAGGGGGGCAGCGTCGAGCCCTTAACCCTCGTTGCGGCTGACATGGCAGGAGCCGACGAGATCTATAAGGTTGGAGGTGTTCAGGCTCTTGCCGCCATGGCCTTCGGGACTGACACCATGCCCAAGGTAGATCTGATCGTAGGACCCGGAAACATCTACGTGACCGCGGCAAAGCTCCTTTTGAGGAACACTGTCGAGATCGATATGCCTGCAGGTCCAAGCGAAGTTTTGATCATCGCAGATTATACGGCAGAGCCAGAGGTTCTTGCAGCCGACATGATCGCCCAGGCAGAGCACGATCCCCAGTCGATATCGGTCTTGGTGAGCACCGACGAAGACCTTTCCATTGCGACGAATGCCGAGCTCGAAAAGCAATCGGATGACGCTGCCCGCAAAGATATCGTCAAAAAGAGCCTCGCACAAAGCGCCATCCTGACGGCAGCCACGATTGAAGATGCAATAACCTTCTCCAACGCCTTTGGCCCCGAACATCTTGAGATCATTGCCAAAGATTACATGGAGATCTTAAGAGAAATTAAGAACGCAGGAAGCGTCTTTTTGGGTCCCTACACTCCAGTTGCGGCAGGAGATTATGCCAGCGGGACAAATCACGTCCTTCCCACGTCAGGGTACTCCAGGGTATTTTCTGGCCTGAACGTGGACCGGTTCATAAAAAAGATCACAATCCAGCAGATAACAAAAGATGGGCTGAAAGGTCTAGAAGAGACCATAACCACTCTCGCCGAGGCCGAGGGTCTCAGAGGCCATGCTGAATCTGTGAGAAAGCGGATGGTGGAAAGAACGCCAGAGTAGAGTCGAAAACCGATTAGGTAAGACTAATTTGTTCTCGCAAGAATTGTATTTAACAACACCTCTAGAAAAAGGCGGAATGCCCCCTTCTCCAAGGGGGCTGATTCATCTAATGGCAAAAGTTTCATATCGCACACCTCACGAAATGGTTCTCAATCTTCTAAATATTTGGGAACATTCTGGGATAAATAATTTGGCATATCTTTATACAGTTCCCGGCAAGATCTCGATGCAGCAAAAAGTTGTGTTTCCACTATGGAATAGTTTGATTTAGATGGAGACCAATTTCGTCCAGATGATAGAGCTCTTCTTAAGGGTGCTCGACTTTGCAATTCCCATCCTCTTCATGATAGCTCTGGGACTCTTTGGAGCCGGCGTGCTCGTGGAGATGGGTTTGACTCAAGGTCTCTCGCACCTTGCAAAGCCCATATTCAGGTTCACCCGGCTTCCAGAGGCCTGCGCTTCGGCCTTTGTCATCTCGCTTGGATCCGCTGTCGCTGCCAACAGCATGGTGGCCAAGTTCAGGGACGAGGGGTGCCTTGAGGATAGAGAGGTCGCGCTCTGCGCCATCTTGAACAGTATACCTGTATACGTAAGAGAGCTCTTCACGTATCAGATTCCGATCGTGATTCCTGCCCTCGGCCTGGCTGTGGGTGGATTTTATGCTTTGGTCTTCATTGCCACGGCGCTTTTCAAGATAACTGTGGTCGTGATTCTCAGCAGGCTCTTCTTGGACGCGAACATATGCCAGGTCCCTGCAGGTCCGCCGCCTGAGAAGATACCTTTCAGGGATGCCCTCTTGAAGGCCGTGAGGAAGGGAAGACGGCTCTTTTTCAAGATCGCCACAATCTACCTTTTCATGACCACTCTCGTCTTCGCCCTGAAGGATCGAGGTGCTTTTGAGGTGTTCAACGTTCTTCCTTTGGCGGACTCGTTTGGCATTCCTCCTGAGAGCATAGTGCCACTCACAACTTATGTAGCAAGCCCCATCGCCGGGATATCGCTGCTGGGCCCCATGATCCACAGCGGTGAGATCACGGCGGTTCAGTCGATGATAATCTTGATGTTGGGAAGCATGTTCATGCTTCCTTTCTTTGCGATGAGGAGTCTGTTTCCTCGGTACATAGCCATCTTTGGCCCCCGTCTTGGCCCAAAGATCGTGGTCTTTTCCACTGGAATGAGCATTATGGTGAGATTCTTCATCCTAGTAGTGCTCTTGAAGGTCATCTGAAAATCGGGATCGAGCGTGCGATCTCGACGCTTTGACCCTGGCAGGAGGCCCGCTTACCTCTGGCGCTCTGAAGCCACCTCGGCCCGCTCGGCCTCCATTTTGCTCGCCACCATATGGCCCACATTTGTTTCTGTTCGGCAATACCTAATTTTCCAGTGATATCACTGAATTCATGAACGATGACGAAATACTGAGGTGCCTACGAATGGGGCTCTATAGTCGGGAACCGATTAGATGAAACTAATCGGTTCTTGCTAGAATAGTGCTTAACGATATGAACAGGCCAAATCTCAAACTCTTACGAGTTAGAGATTTGTCTGAAATGTATCGTTAAACACTATAAATCCAAAATGCAGAACAAAAAACGTAACTACTCAGGTACCCCTAACCGGTCGGATGGTACTGGTTCTAGTTGTTCAGGGTAATCTGACCATAGACCCGTACCAAAACAAAAAACGATATCTTCCGATCACAAATTAAAAAAATAGACTTAGTCGACGGCAGAAGAAACGTCTTGCGAATTACGGTTGCCAGTGTCGATCATGGTACCTGAGTAGTTACCAAAAAACGTCATAAACCACCGTACATTTGTCTAAATGCCCTTAACCAATGACCAATGAGGGAACATGTAATGTGCCCTTCGGACGATCTATTTCAATTATCATAATATGACCTCATAGGTCATCGGTTAAGGATTTTGAGCTACATAATCAATCAGTTATTCACACGATTTATGCACTACATAAATGGGGTTGGATTCGGAAACGGATCCCCTGTACCTTTTTTAATCCAGTCGATTTCATCGTATTTGCTACCGAGATCATTGCCACATTGCGATTTTTGTCTTAACCGATGACCAATGAATATGACCTATATGTAGCCCCTTTCTTTCAACGGGATCGTTCGAATCAAAAATAGGGGAAATCGTCCTGAAGGGCTTTTTCGAATGCGATAAGCGATCATCTGAGCAGGTGGCGATTTGAGCAAAAATGATTGCCGTTGGCCCTTTTCCTGAAAGGCGGAACGTCGTTTCCTCGTCAATGGAAAGGTTATTTAAACCTGGACGAATAGGGGGGTCTGGCAGCTATGGGGGAATTGGCTGCCATTTAGTGGAGTGGGTACTAAACTCAAAATTTCGATTTGGAGGCATTAGTTTGAACACGAAAGCCATCATACTGTCAGTCATCTTCTCAATGATGCTCATATCCGTCCCGTCTCTGGCACAGTTGTCAAACCAGACGGCGGACGTTGCGCTCGACGGCGCATCTTCAGTTCTGAACGTGGGAGGAATATGGATCCTTCCCATCGAGGATATCCAGGTCACCATGGTCATATACCAGTCAGGTAACGACCTCTTTGGTGCCTGTACGTCCGAAGATCCCGAGCCCTGGAATGCTGTAATGATGGGATCATTGTCTGGAGATCAGGCCGTGCTCAACACGGTATCTTTGCAAAACGGCGTTCTTGTATCCATGAAGATCACAGGAACGATCTCTGATGGGACCCTTTCGGGCAGCTTTATCCAGGCAGATAGCAACGGAATTGCCAAAATGGGTGACGTCATGGGCTTCTCGATCAATCCTGACACATCTGCGTACGAGCCCGCAATAGTGGCTGAGCCTGTAGCTTCGGCTGCAACTTCTGCGCCGGCAATCACCATGCCAACTGAGACCGTAATAGGGACTCCAACAACAAATGAATCTACTTCTGACAAGAAAGCAATCGTAGACGTGACGAGCTATAGAGAGAGAATTTTCACAACCACCCCCGGTTTCCCAGTGTGAGACTGTCGCTATAATTCTCACAACGTTGTGGATATAAGAGGGGACGCACCCCTCGGCTAATTTTATTCTGATTTGAGGATACAAGCGTCGTTCCAAATTTCGTTCTTTTCGAATGTGCGATATTGCTTCAAGCCTGGACGCTACCTCGTTTAGGTCATCGAGCGCTCAAGCTCCAAGGTCTCTTCTGCGCTCATGCCTTTGTGGACTATTGAACATATTCGCCTCGTTATCAACGCAGGGTCTGGATGCTGGAATACGTTCCTTCCGATGGCAACCCCACTTGCCCCTGCACCTATAGCCTCTTCTACCATCTTAAGAAAATCCAATTCTGAATCCGCCTTTGGTCCTCCCGCAATGACCAAAGGAACGGGACACCCTTCCACCACGTCAGAGAAAGTTTCAGGGTCGCCAGTGTAGCTAGTTTTCACGATATCAGCACCAAGCTCTGCGCCAACTCTCGCCGCGTGGGCGATGTAATCGGCCCCATATTCGTCCTCGATTTTCTTGCCTCTTGGATATACCATGGCCAAAAGCGGCATTTCCCATTCCTGGCATTTGCAGGATATCTCTCCAAAGGTCGAAAGCATCTTGCCCTCATCTTCTGCGCCCACGTTCACCTGGATGCTGACCCCGTCTGCGCCAAGCTTCAACGCCTCTTCTACCGTGGCCACCAAGACCTTATTGTTGGGATCGGGGGCAAGTGACGTGCTGGCTGAAAGGTGCAGTATAAGGCCCAGGTCCCGGTCGTATCCTCTGTGACCAAAATTGGCAGCACCTTTATGGACCACCGCGGCATCTGCTCCACCAGAGGCGATGGAATCCGCGGTATTTTTCAGGTTTTTTATTCCACTTATGGGGCCTACTGTGACGCCGTGATCCATGGGGATGATCACCGTTCTTCCCGTTTCCCTGTTGAATATTCTCTCGATTCTGACGGACTTTCCGATCAATGCGACCTCTCCAGATCATTTGTAGTTGTACAATACGTGCCATTATGTATGATTGTGTACATTAAAGTACTTTATTGATCTTTAATGGACCATATATAGTATTTATACCCGTCGGCTCGCTCGCCAAGCTCAAATAGAATCGTCAGATTTCTGGCGCTAGGTGAATTTGGGGAGTGATTAACATCAAAGGTTGCAGATCTGATCCAAAAACAGATACAAACACATATTCAAAAACCGATCCAAAAGCCGATTTGGATGGTCAAAACAGCAACATCATCGGAAGATCAAACTTTTGGCTCATTCTTTCGATATTTGCCATTACGTTGACCATCGGAATCTTTTCAACCAGCTTGGCCATTGCGAGCACGCCAGGATGTCCTGATTGTCCCGATTGGATTAACTTCGACGGATGGTGGGACAAATATCATTCAGATCCGGTCAAAAGCGATCCTTCGCCCTCGCCTCGCGAGCTAAGAGAAGCCGCTGCTGCAAGGTCAAAGGCCAAAGAGATGGCGTCTGGCGAGATAGATCTAAGGGATGGCGACTATCCAAGGTCAGATATTCTGATTCAGACCAGAGACGAACTATCAACTGATGACCTGTCCGGTTTGGTAATTCTGGACGCTCGCCCGAGCGACGATTATGAGGATGGCCACCTTTTTGGGGCAAGGAACCTTTACTGGAGGGGAATTAGGCCAGCGGGTATTCTCGATCCTGACATGGCGCTTGAAAAGCTAAAAGAGCTTGGCGTAAACGAGACCGACTCAGTGTTGGTTTGCGGCAGCGGCCAGGATGCAACCTACCTATTTTGGGCGCTGGAATATCTGGGCCACGAGAAACTGAGCTTGCTTGAGGGAGACGTTTCATCTCTTGACCACCTACTCATCAAGAACGCGCCGTCTTCTGAAAAGTCCAATTATGCAGCACAGATCCAGCCATTTCTTCTCGTTAACGAGTCGGCGCTAAAGTCGTCACAAAAAACGCTCCAGGTCCAGATAATCGATGCCAGGTCCAGCTTTTCAGAGTATGGGATTTCCCACCTGAAGGGCGCAATCTCAGGGATGGGAACAGATCACATCTATAACGAGGACTTCACCCTTAAAGGCTCGACTCAACTTGATGGATTCTTCAAAGGACGTGGTTTGGAGGAAGAGAAGGTACAGCTAGTCTACGCAACTCCAGATGCTTGTTCTCTTTACTTCGCCTTAAAGCTCATGGGCTACAACCCCATCGTCCTCGATGGTGATTGGTGGCAAAAGAGCGAGTCTGCAGTAAGCTCCATATCTTGATCGTGGAGGGAAAATAATCTCTGGCGCAGCAAATGGCCGTTGGTCAGGAGAGCAAAAATAGCAGCTGATGGAGGCTATCGGCGAATTTTAACTTGTGGGTGCAAAAGAAGGCAGGGTGGGAAAGTCCCAGTATTTAGGGCGAGGTAGTTCGCCCTGCGCTAGAGGAGTGACGAAATCTCCGACAACCCCCTTCAGTGCTACGTTTTATGTGAAAGTACATAAAAATTGCATCTGAAATTATCATCTACATCACAATGATGCTCTGGTCAAAGGCAGGTCACGTTTCTGACCTGCCCTTTCGCCTTACAAGCGGTTCTAAGAGGAAAGCGCCGAAATGTTCTGGAAAGCGCCAGAGCTTCTCTGCCTATGGGGTTTGTACACAATCTACTTTTGAATTGTCCCTACAACATCACACGGACAATCACATGGACAGCTCCAACAAAACGCTCCCCGCATAAATAAATTATGGTTGCCTCAGATCAAGTTACTTTGATTGGGACTTCGATAAAGATAACGTTCCTCTGATGGGCGGCACTTCCAGTATAATAATCCCATAATCAATAGGCTATGTGGTCACAAGACGCTGAATTTTGGCAAAGCGCTTTCTAGCCAGGATATCGTGCCGAAAAAATTTATATCCAACGCTCGGGGGGGGTTCTATCCTCCGACGTTTCCTTGGTAACCCTGCGAAAAATCTCGTGAATTGCGGTGAATAATGCAAATCACGAACACCTGATGTTACCTCCTATCGCCCGCTTTCACCTGCTCAAAGAGCTGCTTTAACGTATCCTCGTTGCTCGAAGTGAACTCGAATGGCGAAGAGGCAAACGGCCTGAAATATATCGGCACATCATCCAGCCGATAGAATGTGCCGTCACATTCCATGGCGTCTATCACTCCTGGCAACACCATATCTGAGACCATTGTAGTGGGACACGGCGCTATGTCTATGCAGACCATCGGAATCTCTGCTAAATACTTAGCACAGGCCGCCGGGAAATGGGACGCGAGATCTGCCGAAACGATGAGTTCCGCATCCACATCTTTCTCTCGAAGAAGATCCACCGCCGTAAACTCACCAGGATTATACCGAGGGTAGCCCCTCAAAAAGTCGAGCCCGAAAGGATAGCCGTAGAGGTAAGATGCTATCTGGTTGAACCCAGCAACGTTACAATGTCCACGGAAGGGCACCTATCACGAATTTGGTGTGGCTGTTTAGCTCCTTTACCAGGTTGAAAGCAAGCTCTGCATTCCTGTGCTTCCCATAAGATGACGCTATCCCCCGCCCAACATATATTGAGCCGAAGTTACAGCTCTTCATCATCTCCAGCATCTCTTCCATCTGGTCTATCGAAACGCCGGTCACCTCTTCTACTGACGGGTGGGGCCTTTTTCCGTGAAGAAGGGTCAAAAGCGCCGAGAGCAGCTCGTAATCTGTGTTTGGCTTTAGCTGCAAGTGAAGATCTGAGTTCTCTGCTGTCTTCGACCTTCTGGGATCAACGGTTATCACAGTCCGATCGAACCGACCCCTCCGGGTCCAGTATCCTCTCGGATAGATCGCGTATCTGGACATGTGTCTTGGCATCGACTCTA
>Ga0208771_1000184_pt1 | contig 39266 bp, 42 predicted proteins | sample AntAceMetag02UKX_FD_184775 | JGI IMG/M metagenome (GOLD analysis project Ga0208771, IMG submission 184775) | Saline lake microbial communities from Ace Lake, Antarctica - Antarctic Ace Lake Metagenome 02UKX (SPAdes) (version 2) | ecosystem: Environmental > Aquatic > Non-marine Saline and... | reverse complement strand
AATGACGGACAACGTTTCTTAGACTTTATCCCTCCAAAGCTTGTGAGTAAGACTAATAGTCAAGAGATGAAAGTTACGTTAGAGAGTGGTTCGCTTATCCAGCTTATCGGTTCGGATAATATAGATTCCATTGTTGGTTCTAATCCTCGTGGGTGTGTGTTTTCTGAATATGCTATTCAAGATCCAAGGGCATACCAATTTATTCGTCCTATTTTGGCAGCTAATAAAGGGTGGGCATTATTCGTATCATGCGTAAATCCTGAAACACTTGTAATCGGTTCTAAAGGCTTATCGCGTATTAAAGACATGTGTAGCTCTCGCGCAACTTATACTGATTTTGGTGAAAAAGTATGGGGCCTTGGAGGATTTCATACGGCAGAGCAATTTTATTATGGTGGAATGCAAAAAACACTTAAGATAACTCTTGAATCTGGATATCAAGTAGAGTGCACGCCAATTCATCCTTTATGGAATGGTAAAGAGTGGACAAAGGCAAAGGATATAAGCATTGGAGACCTACTTCCAGTTCAATATGGTCAAAATGTTTGGGGCGATGGAATAGATATTTCAGAATATATTGGTAAGATTTCATCTGGCATGAAACAGGTTGATTTTGCTTGTGATGGAGATGACTTTTTCTATCTCCTCGGACTTATTCATGCAGATGGTAATTATACCTCAAACACTATTTGTATAACTAATAAAAAAGATCCAGAAATACAGAACTTTCTGCTTAATAGAAAGTTTAGAAAAAGGCCTGATGGAATACATTATGAATATTCATCTAGAGTTTTATGTGGGTTGCTTGAATCTCTCGGGTTTAAGCATGGGGCAAGAAATAAAGAGTTTCCGGAGGAGCTTTTTCTTTGCACAAAACAAGAAATGCGATCATTTATACAAGGTGTTTTTGATGGAGATGGATGTAGCGCTTCTGGTTTAAACAAAGGTGGCGCTGTTAAGCTTACATCGACATGCTTATCTTTCATAAAAGATTTACAAGTTATTTTGCTTAACTTCGGAATTGTTTCAAGTTTGCGCTACGAAGACAAGGAGCCCACAAAGCTTGTTAAGGTGTGTAGTAGGATATACAACTTAGAAATAACCGGGCATTTTGCTTATAAGTTTTATAACGAGATTGGGTTTAGGTTAAAACGTAAACAAAAGAACCAAATAAATGTTTCCGAGAGAGTGAAAGTAGGTAGTGGAAATGTTTATGCTGTTGATGCTAAAAAGCTTTGGATGCATCCAAAGAATGGGCGTTCGTTTCATAACCCATCAAGTATAACAAGAAGAGTTCTTGAGGATATACATAGTGCAAATCCTCATCCGTACTTAAAAGAGTTGCTCAAAGAAAAGTTTTTTTATTCTAAAGTGAAAAGCATAGAAGAGTCGGAGTGCGAAGTATTTGACTTTGTTATACCAGAAACTCATTCTTTTTTTACAAATGGGATAATTTCTCACAATACGCCACGTGGTAAAAATCACTTTTGGGAATTATATAACATCGCCTTAAAGTCGGAGGCTTGGTATTGTTCAAAGTTAACGCTTGAGGATACTGAGCATATTGACATGGAAGAGATTGAGTTAGAGCGTAGAGATGGCTTGATGAGTGAAGATTTAATACAGCAAGAGTACTACACATCCTTCACGATGGGTGTTGAGGGTGCATACTACGCGAAATATATAGATAAGATGCGTGTTAACAATCAAATTGGCAATGTTCCGTGGGAGGTAGGGTTTAAAGTTCATACTGCCTGGGACATTGGAGTAAGAGATAGCACGACAATCCTCTTCTTTCAGACGATAGGTCAGACGGTAAGAATTATAGATTCGTATGAGAAAAGCAAAGAGGGTCTAGAGCACTACGTTAATATTATTAATAGTAAGCCGTACACATACGGTAGGCATATTGCTCCGCATGACATAAGAGTTAAGGAGTTCGGCTCGGGAATGACACGTATCACCAAAGCTCGCAATCTCGGGCTGAACTTCACGATAGCTAATAATATCTCGATTGTTGATGGAATCGAGTCTGTACGAAGCGCCTTCAGTAAGATCTGGATCGATCAGACCAACTGCAAGGGGTTCCTGAAAGCCATTGAAAACTATAGGCAAGAGTATGATCATAAGCGCCGTGTATATAAGACAACGGCTCTTCATGACTGGTCGTCACACTTTGCTGATTGCTTACGTTATCTATGCATCTCATTACCAAAAACTCGGGACGGTTTATCACCTGAGGAGCTCAACAAGAGATATCTTGAGGCTCTTTATGGAGAGGAATCTACCATGCCTGCAATCTTTAGAGATAAAAATTCTCGATATTAAAAGAAAAGTTGCGACATTTAGAGATATAAAATCTCGCTATTAGATAGTAAAAATGGTCGATATTGTACGCAAAATGTTTCAATCGAAATATACTTGGAGCCGGAAGAAAGAAAAAAAAGGGAGTTGAAGATTATTGTGTCGTTACTACGATATGGGAATTTTAGTAACGACACTATAATTCTAAGATCGTCAAATTGGTATCCAAAGCAGTGACTGTGGTATTATTGTTTTTAAGCTATAAAGTTTATTAACAAGGAGAAGTGTAATGTCGATCTTCCCACAGGGAACTCAATACTATGAAGAATCCGACAAACATATCATAGCGCGCATGGAATCATTCTATGCCGATAGTATTACGATGAACCAGTCCTTTTGGGGGGAAGCAGACATAGATACGCGCTTTGAGTCGGGGGATCAGTCTGTTTGGGGTGAGATGTATGGCAATCATATCGCAAACAAGAGACAGTTCAGCTTCAATCGTATACGTCGCATTGTTAACATGGTCGGTGGATATCAACGTCGCAATAGAAAATCATCTGTTGTTGTTCCAGTAGAGAATGGTGACCAGGAAACAGCTGATCAATTTAGTAAGATTTTGACTTGGGCTAATAACCGTGAGAATGTTTTAGAAACACTCTCCGAATCATTCCATGGGGCCCTTGTCACTGGTATGAACTTAATGCAGGTCTGGGTTGATTATCGTTCTGATCCAATTGCTGGTAACATTCGTGTCGATAATTGCAGTTATAACTCTTTCTTAATTGATCCTTTTTTTAGGAAAGCAGATCTATCTGACTGTAATGGAATATGGAAGCGCTCCTTCTTAACAAAGCGGGAATGCCTATCTTTATTACCATCTGAATCGAATCTTATTGATGGAATGTCTGGTAATAGTGGTGCTGATGGTAAATTCCAATTTATGCCTGAAAGTACGAACTCAAACATCAATACGGGTAAGCTTTTAACATATGACGAGTTCTATTATAGAGATTATAGGTCCCAAAAGATGCTTATTGACTCTCAAACGGGGGAATCTTTTGAGTGGAAAGGTGAAGATGATGAATTGCGTATCTTTTTGGCTCTTTATCCACAAATAACAACGCTTGATCAAGAAGTTCCAACGGTTAATTTAGCCATTGTTGTTCAGGGTCGCGTTGTGTTTAATGGCCCGAATCCCATTGGTATCGACAAATATCCATTTGTTCCTGTGCTAGGGTATTACAATCCCGAGATCCCTCATTATTCCAATAGAATTCAGGGAATGGTTAGGGGTCTAAGAGATGCACAGTATTTATATAACAGACGTAAGGGAATTGAGTTAGATATCCTTGAAAGTCAGATCAATTCCGGTTGGAAGTATAAAGAAAATGCGTTAGTTGATCCAAAAGATGTTTTCCTTGCTGGACAGGGAAGAGGTCTGGCTCTAAAAGAAGACGCAATGATGACCGATGTCGAGCGCATACTTCCTGCGCAAATACCGCCATCGATGTTACAGCTTTCAGAGGTTCTTGGTAAAGAAATACAAGAGATATCTGGTGTTAATGAAGAATTATTAGGCTCTGCGCAAGATGATAAGGCTGGAATACTTTCCATGCTCAGACAGGGTGCAGGACTCACGACCTTACAAAGATTGTTCGACCAGTTAGACAGTTCGCAAAAGAATCTAAGTCGTTTGATGTTGAGCATTATTCAAGCTAATTTCACGCCGGGAAAAGTGAAGAGAATTATAGAAGAAGATCCGTCCGAGGGATTCTATAATAAAAACTTCGGTGTTTATGACGCTGCGGTTGAAGAAGGCTTCAATACAACAACTCAGAGACAGATGAACTTTGCTCAATTAATGCAATTGCGTGAAGCTGGGTTACCTATTCCGGACAGTGAGTTATTAAGATCGGCAACAATTCAGAACAAGACTGAGCTCATTAAAACGATCGAGGAGCAGCAGCAGGCCCAACAGAAGCAACAGCAAATGGAGCAGAATATTGCTCTTGAGCAAGAGAAAGCCAAACTCGAACTCGCTCAAGCTCAGGCTGTGGCTGAAAAGGGTCTTGGAATCGAGCGTATAAGTCGAGTCAATGAAAACCAAGCTATGGTTGAAGAGCGACATGCGGAGGCAGAGAAAGATAAACAAGCTGCTCTTCTCGATCGAGTGAAAGCGATTAAAGAGTTACAAGATATTGATATATCACAGATTGAAAGACTTCTAACTTTAGCAAATATGCTTAAAGATAGAGAAGCGTCGGCTTCGGTTGGGCAAGAGATGAACCTTCAGAATCAGCCTGCACAGCCAGAGCCAATGCTCTAAACATACGCAATTCAACTTTGCTAGGAGGCAGTCTCCATGGCATTATTCATAAAGGACAGAAAAATGGCAAAAGAAAAAGGAATGATCTCGGAAGATCGTGGCTCTATGTGTAACTTGCCTCAGCAAGTTGTCATCAAGCCTTACCCTACTGTAGATTTTGGCATGACCAGTAGTTACAATGACAAGATTTCAGGAATCGATAATCAGATTAAAAACGATTCTAATGGAAAAAAGAGAAGCAGATAGATGCCTGCAATGCCAAGGCCATCTAATAAAGCTCGCAAAATCGCTTACGACATAATGGGTGAGCCTATTAATATGCGTAAACTGAAGAATCATGGCCAAAAAAAAGAAAAGTCTCAGGACTATTCTAAAGGGGCCTACGAGGACACGTTTTACAATCAAAGAACTCGCTCAAAGTAATTTATGGTCTCTCTTGCTGGTACCCTCATGCAAGAGAGACCATTTGTGTTAAAAGTGCTGTTTATGGGAAATTCCCACTTATTTATGGGAATTTCCCACTTAGTTATGGGAATTTTTTAGAGAGTGACTATGTATACCACAAAAATCATACTGCTCGTTTTTTTTAGTTTTTTTAGTTTTTATTTACCATGTTATTCTATGATTCAGAACGGCTGGGCTAAGCATCCCTTACAACATTCAATCGTTTTTACTTGTATGTATGCAACATGCCATCCAATCAATAAACCCCGAGCAACAATTGTTCTGCAAAACTACACAAAGAGGCTAGAGTTCATTTTAAGAAAGATAGGTTGTCATAGTCATGCAATAGAGCTCAATAAGTGCTACAATGCAAGTTATAAACAGATTATGTATACTTTTTATGATAATAAGCTTATTTCTGGACGTTTGTTTTTGAGGGGATGTAAGTAAAATGGAAGAAAAAACAGTTGGAGCGGTCGCTCGAGAGTTAATGCTTAAAGATACACATGCTCAAGATCCTGTAGAGCTTCGTCGTGAAATGCTTGAGGACTTTGAAGCTAATGTCTATGAGTGTATATCTTTAGGGAAGAAAGATTTAATAGGTGACTTCTTTGTTGTTGTCTTGTTGAAGAAAGAACATCTTATGCAAAATGTTCTACGTAATTATTTTGCGTTTCGTTCAACATGCCCTACACCTGATTGGGATCAGACGGTCTATCGTTACCATTCAAGCAATGATACGGTAGAGCTTCTATGGGTAGTACCATCAAAAGATGCTTGTAGGTTTTTTATGTCGAACGCAATGACTATCGCTAAAGATAAGCGAGATATCCTGCGTTATGTGTTAGATTTTGAAGATGGAACTCTTTTAAGAATTGCTAAAAAGTTTAATGGAGAGTCCGAAGGGTCAATAATTTTAGAAGATAGGGTAAATGAATGGACCAAGACATCAGCGTAGAACCAGTAGTGGAACAAGTAGTAGAGCAACAAGAAGAAGCAGTCGCTCAACCTCAAGAGCAAGAAGCACCACAACTCTCTGATAGAGAGATGAACTTTAAGCTTTTAAGAGAAAAAAACGACCGCATCGAACGTGAGCGTAATGCGCTAGAGGAGCAACTAAAGCAATATAAAGCTAGGTCAGCCAAAGCCCAGCCTGAGCCAGAAGAAGATTATGGTTTTGCTGAAGATGATCTTATCGAAGGCAAACATTTAAAGACGGTTAAGCGTGAACTTAAGTCGATGCAAAAGAAACTTAAAGCGCAAGAGACACAGAGTAACCAAATAGCAATTGAAAACCGCCTTAAGTCGCAGTATTCAGACTTTGACTCTATTGTGTCAAAGAAGAATATAGATATTTTAAGGAAATCGCATCCAGAGATCGCTGCAACATTAGCTAATTCGTCTGATTTATACTCTTCAGCTGTATCCGCATACACATTTATTAAAAAGCTTGGTATCGGAGCAGAAGATACCTATAAAAAAGATAGAGATGTTGCTCATAGTAATGCAGCAAAGCCGAGACCTTCGGCAAGTGTTTCGCCTCAAAAGAGTGATACTCCTTTGTCTCAAGCTAACGCATTTTCTAAGGGATTAACTGATGAGTTGAAAAAACAGCTCCTTAAAGAGATGAATGACGCTCGACGCTCGTATTAATAAAGGGACGAAATGTATAAGAATATTAAACCGCTTCAAGACAAAATATTTGCTAAACGTAGCGACAAAAAAGAAGAGACCACTGCGAGTGGCCTTATTGTTACAAGTGAATCAAATGATGCTATGAATTCTGCGGTTGTTTTAGCCGTTGGCCCTGGAAAGCTCGATAATAATGGGAATATTATTCCAATGAGTGTAAAGAAAGATGACCTTGTCTTTTTTGGCAAGTTCTCTGGTGTTGACGCTGGAAACGATGTAATCGTTCTGCGCGAAGATGATATATTTGGTGTAATAAAGAATTAGGAACTGATTATGTCAGCAAAAATAATAGTCTTTGGAACAGATGCTCGTGAAAAAGTACGTAAAGGCATCGATATTCTTGCAAATACCGTAAAAGTAACCCTTGGTCCAAAGGGTCGTAATGTTGCAATCCAGAAGTCGTTTGGCTCTCCAGTTATAACAAAAGATGGCGTAACAGTTGCAAAAGAAATCGAACTAAAAGATTCTTTTGAGAACATGGGCGCACAAATGGTAAAAGAAGTTGCAAGCAAAACAGCAGATGTCACCGGTGACGGCACAACAACTGCAACCGTTCTTGCGCAAGCAATATTCAGAGAAGGTAATAAATACGTTACCGCTGGTGCTAACCCTATGGAACTCAAGCGCGGCATAGAAAGAGCAGTAGAGGCTGTTAATGAAAGCCTTAAAGACATGTCGATCGAGATAAGCAGCAAAATAGAAATTGAACAGATTGCTACAATCTCTGCTAATTCAGACTCCTTTATCGGAATGCAAATAGCAGATGCAATGGATAAAGTCGGACGAGATGGTGTTATTACTGTTGAAGAAGCAAAAGGGACAGAGAGCGAGCTTGAGATTGTTGAAGGAATGCAGTTTGATCGTGGCTACATCTCTCCATATTTTGTGACAAATAATGAAAAGATGGAATCTGTTCTTGAAAATCCAGTAATACTGTTGATGAACAAGAAGATATCTGCAATGAAAGAGTTATTACCTGTATTGGAGCACGTTGCAAAAGGTGGACGACCTCTTTTAATCGTCGCTGAAGATGTAGAAGGCGATGCTTTAACCACTCTTGTTGTCAATAAGATGCGTGGAACAATCAATGTTGCCGCAGTTAAGGCTCCTGGATTTGGTGATAGACAAAAAGAAATGTTAGAAGATATGGCTATATTAACTAACAGTCGTCTAATCAGCGCAGATTTAGGCGTTAAGAACGGAGCAATCGGTGTCTCTGATCTTGGATCAGCAAGAAAGGCTATTGTCACAAAAGATAGTTGTACTATTGTTGGTGGTGATGGTGCTGAAGCTGCTGTTTCAGACAGAGTTTTACAAATTCGTTCACAAATAAAAGATGCATTGTCAGACTATGACAAAGAAAAGCTTCAAAAACGTCTCGCAAAACTTTCTGGTGGCGTTGCTGTTATAAAAGTTGGAGCCGCAACAGAAATAGAACTAAAAGAGAAAAAAGATCGTATAGACGATGCATTACATGCAACTCGCGCAGCTGTTCAAGAAGGAATTGTTGCCGGTGGTGGTGTTGCGTTACTCCGCGCACAAGAGAAAGTTGCTGATTTAAGACTTGTCGGTGATGAAAAGCTTGGCGCAAACATTATTGAACGTGCGTTAGAAGAACCTCTACGCATTATTACAAGTAATGCAGGGCATGAAGCTTCAGTTATAGTTAATAAGGTTCGCTCAGAAACAGGAAATGCTGGGTTCGATGCCAGAAGAGGCCAATATGTTGATATGGTTGGAGCTGGAATCATTGATCCAACAAAAGTAGTGAGAGTATCACTGCAAAATGCAGCTTCAATTTCGAGCTTACTCTTAACAACAGAAGCATTAATTGCTGAAATACCTGAAGAGAAAAAAGAAGCAATGCCTTCTACTGAACAAAGAATGCAGGGAATGTACTAATAATATAATTGTGGGCCCAGCTCGGGCCCGCGACTATCTATGTTATAATGAAAATGACGTAATGAAGCCTCGTCACCTTTGTCTTATATAAGCGTATAGGGACTCGCAAACCCACGACGTACAAAAAGAATTCGTCACTCTTTAAGTAAATATGTCCGTGCATAGCAAGCATGGATTAACAAACTTAAGGAAATTCATGGCAATTACAACAACAAGCGTATTATCTCCGGCCGTCCAACAGTCATTTTCTATGAAACTTCTGGCGGTGGCCACCCCAAGTCTTATTCACCAAGTGGCTGCAGAGAAGAAGCGCATGCCCCGCAACGGTGGTGACACCCTACGTATGCGTCGCTATAATGCACTAGCAACAAGCATGGTCCCTCTTGGAAATTCCGGAGTGACTCCACCGCCTCAAACATTAACAGCTGTTAATATTGATGCAAAGATGTCTTTTTATGGCACATACATCTTGATTAATGAGCAAGTAACATTACAGGCACAAGATCCCGTTCTTAATGAAGCTGCTGCAAGACTAGGTGTTTCTCTTCGTCAGACGCAAGACCAACTAACACGTGACATGCTCGCTTCAACCGCATCATTCATCAATGCAACCGGCGGAACAAACGGCGATAACCCAACAGACCTAGAACGTTCTGATATTGATGCTGTTGTACGTACATTATTGAATAATGATGCACATACAATCCTTGATAATATCGAAGGTGATGACAAGTTTGGTACAGCTCCTGTTCGCGATGCTTATTTTGCTCTTTGTAGCACAAATTTAAGTGGCGAATTAGACGGTATCGCAGGATTCACACAGAAGAATAATTATCCTTCACCAATGAACGCATTACGTTCTGAGTGGGGCGCAATTGGAAACTTACGTTTCTTAATATCTTCCGTTGGCTCTGTAAACCAAAGTGCATCTAACTTAGGCGCTGATGTCTACAATATTTTCTGTGTTGGTATGCAAGCATATGCTTGTATCGAGCAAGACGGATACAGTGCAAACTTCATCTACAGACCACCTGTATATGATGGTCCATTAGCACTTAATGCTTCAGTTGGTTACAAATTTGCTGAAGTTCCAAGAATATTGAACGATTTATGGATCATTAACCTACGTTGCACATTGGAGTTTTAGTATGAATGGAACAACAATACAACAAGGTAGATTTACGTCTACAGCAACAGAAAAAACTTTAGTTGTTAGATCTGATATGGATTGGATTCAAACATACAACCTTACAGCAGCTGGCCTGCAAAAAGGTGTTGGGCGTCCAATTAAACTTTTCTGGCAACGTGGAATGGCTGCTGATTCTGCAATCACATTCAAAAAACAATCCTTAGTAGATACTATTGAGATGACTGCTCTAACAACAGGTGGATTTACCCTTGTTGATACAAGTAAAAGTCAACTTGGTGCTTTAGATTCAACAGTTACCGCTGTTTCAGCTGATGCTGTTCCAGAAGTAACCCTTACTTCAACGCTCGGCATTGAAAGTGGTGATATCGTTAGAATGTATAATATTGTTGGCGCTAAGCAGCTTGGTGGATATGATTTCACTGCAGCTCCTTCTGGTGCTACAACATTCGAATTAGCTTATATGGCTCAAATCGTTGCCGGTACAACTGGTGCAATGAGAGTTATTAAGAATGAAGAGTCGTTCTATCCTCATCATCGCTTTATCTCTAAGATTACACAGGCTGAATCAGCTGTTGTGACAATGACTGTGACGCATAAGTATACCGTTGGGCAAAAGATTCGTTTTGCTATTCCTGATGATTTTGGAATGACACAGTTGAATGGATTAGTTGCTACGATTACAGCTGTATCTACAGATCTTCTTACGAACGTTAATACAATAACAGTTAATGTTGATACAAGATCATTTACCGCTTTTGCATTCCCATTGACCGCTGTTTCTCCGTTCTCTCCTGCTTTAGTTATTCCTTTTGGAATGGGTGAAGGAGCAGATTATGCAAATCTTCTTACAGATGCAACAAGAGACACTGGTTTTATCGGTGTTCGCTTAGGTGCTTCTGATACATTCCAGAGTGCTGTTGGCGAAACTGGCGATGTTATTTATTGGACCGCTGGCAAGTCCTTCAGTGTCTCTAACACGTAAGGATTTACTATGGTAAATGAAACTATTATAAAGAGTGGTTATTTCTACTCAACAGGAGTTCCAAAAGACATAGACTTTGGAACCGAAGTTGATTGGATAACTGTTAACAATGCTGATACTGCTGCTGCTGTAGCAACTCCAGGAAGAGGCGTTGAGTTTTTTTGGCAACGTGGAATGGCAGATGATTCTGCTATAAATGTTATCAAGCTCGATGGTTTAAATACAGTAAAGATGACTGCTTCAACTGCTGATGGATTTATTCCATTAAATAGTGATGAGCATGCATATGGTGCTTTAAGCGCAACAGTTAACACTGTATCTGCTGATGCAGTGCCATTAGTTTCTCTTTCAGCTGCTCACTCATTACATGATGGCGATATCGTCAGAATGATTAATATTGTTGGGGCGCAGCAAATTGGTGGATATGACTTTACGGTTGATGTTACAGGTGGTGCATCTTTTGAGCTTTCATATATGGCTCAGATTGTTGCCGGTACAACCGGATCAGTATTACCAATAAAATATGATTCAGCATTTTATCCTCGGCATCGCTATATCTCTAAAGTAACGAAAGCAATACAAGCTGAAGTTACTATGACTGTAACAAACGGATTTACAGTAGGTCAAAGAGTACGCTTTGTTGTTCCTCAGATCTTTGGAATGCGCGAGCTCGATGGGTTGTCTGCTACAATCCTTGCTGTTAATACGGTTATCGGAACGAATAATAATGAAATCTTGTTAGATCTAGATACAAGTTCATTCACTGCGTTTGCATTTCCGCTTACAGCTGATGTTCCTTTCAGTCCAGCTATGGTTATACCTATTGGAGAAGATAGCGGAGAACTTGCTATCTTACCGAAGGTATCTCTTGGTGGGGCTACTGAGAATAGAAACATTACAGGCATGCGCCTTAATCCAGGAATTCTTTCACCTGCAGGTGCTGCTGGCGAAAGAATTTACTGGGAGGCCGGAAAGTCTGATACTATAACGAACGAGTAACTGATAATGGGGTGTGCTTTATGCATGCCCCTGTTCAATTGGGAAACAATTTAAAGGGTCAAAAAATGACAGTACTTATTAAGAAAAAACTAAGTCTTAAAGAAAAACATGATAGAGATCGTGAAATGGTTAAGGGTGTCTTTAAGTTTGAAGAAGTTCCCGGCGGAAGTATGGGTTTTGCTTATAAAAAGTATAAGAACGATCCAATCGAGCGATACGACATGGTTGATGGTATGGCATATACAGTTCCTCGCGGAGTTGCAGAGCATTTAAACAAAAATGGATGGTATCCGGTACATAATTTTGCTGTCGATGAACATAATAAGCCTCTTATGAGAATAGGCCAAAAGAAGCGTCGCTTCAGTTTTCAGAGTTTAGAATTCTTAAACGCTGATGATTTTGCACAAGCAGAAGATAGTAGAATCATTATAGCGTCTAAGGTGTAATCTGCTTTTGCTAGAATAAAAGGGAACGAAGTTTCCCCAATTAAAATTAGAAAGGCTATTGATGGCATCATCTACTCTCGATACAATACGTATCAAAGTAAGGCGACTTACCCATAGTCCCTCACCTTCTCAATTAACGAATACTGAAATCAACGAGTATGTTAACACTTTTTACCAATACGACTTTCCAGAGCATTTGCGCTTGCTCACTGGATTAGTTCCATTTGTTTTTTATACAGAACCTGGTAAAGATTTATACGCAACAAATTCTGACACGTTGACCCCCATTAATGGCCTTTCTGATTTTAACAATCGCTTTATATCTATACATCCTCCTGTCTATGTTGACGGAAGACAGGCAAAGCTTTCTCAATCAGAGGGCGAATTCTATGGCCATTATCCAAAGAATAAAGCTGTTGGCTCAACAGGCTTAACTGGTAATGGAGTAACATTAACTTTTGTTGGAACTGTTGCAGCTATACCAATTCAAAGAAACAGTGTCTCGTTTACATCTATTAACACTGCCGGCTCAACACTTAATCTTATCGATAATGGAACAGGTACTCTCTCTGGAGATGGTGCTGGATCTATAAATTATGAGACGGGTGTTTTTGGATTAACATTTTCAAGTGCTCCTGCTGCGAGTGAGCCTATTATGTTTCATACATTCCCCTATGCAGCATCACGTCCAAGCTCAGTCCTTTATTACAGTAATTCTTTCACGCTTCGACCTATACCTGACGGCGTTTATGAAATCAGAATGCAGGCTTTTAAGTCATTTACGAATCTTATTGAGAACACTGATGTGCCAGAGCTCGAACAATGGTGGCAATATATAGCATATGGTGCAGCTAAAAAAGTCTTTGAAGATCGTGCCGACTTAGAGGGTGTCCAAGCAATAATGCCTGAGTTTAAAAAGCAGGAAACTCTCGTCCTAAGAAGAACTCTTGTTCAACAATCAAATGAACGAACGAGCACCATATACGACTCAATTAATAATAATAGTAGTAATTCTTGGAACGGTAACAACTTTTAATTACATAAGGACTGAAAATGGCATATAACGCAACAATTCCGAAACCTACAGACGCTTTGCAAGATTCTCAGGGCGATATTTTAGATAACTTTGCCGCAATTAAGCTATTTGTTGATGTTGACCATAAAACATTTGGCGATGCCAACCAGGGCGCACACGCTAAAGTAACATTACCCGACTTTGCTGCTGCAGCTACATTTACAGGTACTAACGCCGGTATTTATGCACAGACATCTACGCTTACAACAAAAAATGAACTCTATTCACATGTTACTGGCAGAACAGATGTTCCATTTACTGCATCTTATGGCGATGAAACGGCAACACAAGGTTGGGCATACTTACCTTCTGGAATACTTTTGAAATGGGGCAGGGCTTCTAAAACTGGTTTAGCGCAGTCTGTTTTTTTCGAAAAGAACGTAGGAGTCATCCCTGAATTTACTAAAATTTATAATGTCCAAGTTACAACAAATGATCCAGGGAATGTTTTTGCATGGATACAAAGCTACACAGCCATAGGTTTTACAGTTAACTGTGCAGAAAGAACAACGACAACAGCTTCATTATGTCGTTTTGACTATCTTGCTATAGGTAGATAATATGGCACAAAAAGATCGTTTTTTTATAGGACCAATGAATTCAGGTCTGCAAAACGACGTTAAACCATGGCTTCTTCCAGATGATGCATTTTCAAAGCTCAATAATGCTTATGTTTTTAGGGGTAGTTTAAAAAAGCGGTTTGGATCTTATTTAATTGGTGATGTTGAAAAAGTTGATCCTTTAAGGTCTCGATTGCGCATTAATCTTGGGAAAACTGATCCAATTACAGGAAATCTCGCCGGGTCCGCTCCAGGTATAAAATATAATATAGGCCAGCAATTCTCTATTGGAACTGAAGTATTTACGGTAACAACTATTGGCGCTCCTGCTGATATGATTACAACAGGTTCTGCCACCAAGAAAAAATATAATACAACTAATGGTGCCTTTGAGATTGAAGGCGCTACGGTTGACACTACGTGCTATTTTTATCCAGCCGACCCAGTTATGGGTTTACCAAGTTACGAAGGCACAGCGATCAACTTTGAGCCGCTCTGGGCATTTGATACACAGTTCGCCTATGAATACATATCTGGTGCTTTTGCTCGATTGGGAACTGCACTTTGGAGTGGAACAGATTCCGATTACTTTTGGCATGTTAACTATCGTGGAATAACTCCCTATGATATCTATAGTTTTGTAACAAACTTTGTTGCTGCTGACGGTATTAAGTATTGGAACGGTTTAGTATGGAACGTATTAAATCCAAAGACATCTCAAATTATCGCTCCAGCAAAAGTAGAAAATAAACTCGTAACATGTAAGATCATTATTTCATTTAAGAATAGGCTTCTAGCGCTTAATACGATTGAGAGCATAGACGGATCTAATAAAAACTTTGCAAACAGATGTCGATACTCACAGAATGGTGATCCTTTCGATACCGATGCATGGCAAGAAATCACTCCTGCCGGAAGAGGCGGATGGATTGATGCGCCGGTTAAAGAGCAAATAGTAAGTGCTCAACTCTTAAGGGATCGCTTAATTGTTTTCTTTGAGAGAAGCTCGTGGGAACTTGTTTATACCGGTAACCAGATAACTCCATTTGTATGGCAACAAATCAACTCAGAGCTTGGCGTAGAGTCATCTTTCTCCTCAGTTCCTTTTGATGGAGCTGTTATTGGTATCGGTAATGTTGGTATTCACGCCTGCACGGGCGCAAGTGTCGACAGAATTGATAACTTAATTCCTGATGAAGTATTTAATATTAAAAATACAGATGGTGCCGTTAACAGGGTTTATGGGATACGTGACTATTTTAGCGAAATGGTTTATTGGACGTTTCCAACTGATGCAAAGTTTACCAAGAAGATCTTAGCATACAATTATGCAATGAGTTCATGGGCTTTTTTTGATGATTCTTTTACCTGTTTTGGGTATTATCAGCCAACGGAATCAAAGACCTGGGAAATAAGTGAACTTAAATGGCTAGAGTATTCAGAGCCGTGGAAAGATCCGCAGTTTAAAGCACAATATAGAACCGTTGCTGCTGGAAATCAGCAAGGATTTGTCTCTATATTTAATGTTGGCCTTGAAAGAAATGCTCCAGCATTATCAATAGCAAACATCTCAGGATCAGAAAATGAGTTTGTTGTCATAGATCACACGTTAAGTAACGGTGATTATGTATTGGTAGAAAATATTTCTTCCGATTTTGCTTTGTTTGAGATCTTAAATGATAAGATCTTCCAGGTAGAATTTGTTGATGACGATACAATAAAACTCTTGAATGAAAACGGTTCTTATATAGATATTGGAGCTGGTGATACGTACTTTGGTAAAGGAACGATCTCAAGAGTTAGCCAGATAGATATTGAAACGAAAGAATATAATTTCTATAGAGAGAAGGGAGCATCTGTTGAAGTGAGCAAGGTTGATTTCTTTGTTGATAAGACAGCGAAGGGAGAAGTGACCGTTGATTACTTTACCTCAAGTTCCGATATATCTTTAAGAGGTGATAGTGCTGTTTCAAAGTCTATTATGGGTAATGGAACCTTAGAAACATTTGCGTATCCAACCGTTACGCTTGAAGCATCTCAAACGAGAGTATGGCACCCCGTTTATTTCCAGGCTCATGGAGATGACATTAAGTTAAGAATATTCTTAACGCCTGCTCAGATGTTCGATCCAGATATAGCGTTATCTCCTTTCCGGCTAAATGCGATGATATTTCACGCAACAACTGGTGGATATAGACTTGGCTAGTTATTACTTGGTAAAATAATAGAGAGTTATTCTTTAAGCCTAAGGAATAGATCATGAACAAACTTCTCTTTATTATTTTACTAACTTCAAACACATTTTTAGCTCCATGCCAGGTCCATGAAAGAGCAATTGAAAAGAAAATGATAACAGTAATCTCTAACAATCCGGAACTGGCTAAAAAGGTAAAAGATCGGATAATGACCGTAAGTCCTAATAAGTTTGTTGCAATGAAAGTATTACAACGAAACACATCTTTTTCTTATCCTGCTGTTCATACGATTCAAGAGGTTGTAAAGAATCAGGCACAGGAAAGAGAAGACGCCCTTGAAGAGGTAAGGCCTGGAAATGATCTCTGCTCATCAAGAACAACCGTCTTTATTTTTATGGGTGCAACGGTAGCATGTAGTACAGTTATGTCAGCTTTAATAGCTGGAGCCACAGCTCTTACGATTCATTTTACAAGTTAAAACCCCCTAGGCAACTTGTCTCAAGCCTAGGAGGAAAAAAAGAGATGAGCAAACAGGCGATGTTACAACACCTATTGCTTTAAATATTCTAGTACAATATAGGCTATTGTGTAACTACTTCTTGCTGAACTTGTCGTTACTTTTACATTTGTTGAATCAACATCTATTGCGATCTGTCCAGTTCCTGCGAATGGGAGTGGTATATAGTTTAATCCTGTTGGGTCAGACGCAGCGCCATATATCCTGGTAAAAGAAGTATTGGCATCAATAGTTAACTCATGAGCTACTGATTTTGATGTACTATTTGGAAGAGCACCAAAGTCTATAACTTTTCTAAATACTTGCCTGTATTCTGGTGTTTGCCCAGCTGAAGAAGAAAGAGTTTGGTCAGGGAAAAAGAGCTGGCCATTTATAAATTCAGATAAGTCATAGTAGCCAGAGTCTTTTATGTTAACCATTAAAGCAATATTATTAACACTTTGATAAAGTCTCACAAGGATATCTTTAAATTCTTGGCTCTTTATATCAACGTTGTTGATGTTTACTGCATCAAAGATACTAGTTGTTGGTAAAAAAGCACCGGTATTAGTTCTTTCTGGGGATAAAGCCATAGTCTTTCCTGTTTTATGAACTGCTATATTGTATATAGTATACTGATCATAGGGCTATAAGTTTAAAATATTAAGGAGAAATTATGGCGTTTTTAGGCGGTTTGTTTGGTGGAGGAGGGCAACAAAATCAATCCCCTCAGGGTGGTGGGAGACTCCCCGAAGGTTTTCAACACGCTCCTCGGTTTGGTTCTAACGTAGAAGGCGCTTTGGACCAGCTTTTGAAAATGAGCATGAGCGGAATACAGCAAGGACAGGGTGGCTTCCAGCCGATAAAAGATCAGGCTATGAGTGACTTTCATAATAAAACAGTCCCTACAATCTCAGAAAGATTTACTTCTATGGGCGGCGCAGGCGGTCAAAGTGGGTCAGGATTTGCACAGGCAATTGGTGGAGCTGGTGCTGATTTAGAGGGGCAACTTGCTGCCATGCAAGGTCAATACGGCCTTCAGCAACAAGGCCAATTACAAAATTTATTACAAATGGGTCTCACTCCTCGCAATGAGACAACATTTCAACAACAAGATCCAGGATTTATGCAATCTTTTGGAGGTCCTATGGCGCAAGGCATCGGATCATTATTACCTTTATTACTTTCTGGAGGCTTAGGCGGCTTAGGTGGCATGGCTAGTGGAATAGGAAGCGCCGTTGGAGGCTTAGGTAACTTTGCATCGTCAATGTTTGGTGGCAACAAGCAACAGGCATCAAATCAAACCGGAGGTATCTTTAGATGATACAGGAATTTAGAAATCGTAGATCAGCTTCTGGAGAGATGGGGCAAGGCCTCGGAATGGGATTAAGCTCTGGCCTTGAAGCCATGGCCCAGCAGCAGATGCAAAATCTTGCAGATCAACGTCAGCAGCAACAAGCGTCTGAAGGGTTGCAAGCGCTTGGCTATACTCCAGAAATGGCAACACAGCTCTCACAGTTGCCACCACAAGCATTGCAAGAACTTGTGAAATATAAGGCTCAAGAGCCATCACAACAGGCATATGCAAATGCTATTTCTCAAATGTTAGGGCAAGGACAGCAACAAGGTATGCAACAACCTGGAATGCAAGAGCAGCAGATGGGAATGCAGGACCAACAACCGGTGATGCCTGGGCAAGAACAGCAAATGGGAATGCAGGGCCAACCAATGGCAGCTGGCCAGCAGATGGGGACTCCGTCATTATCTGGATTAAACGAGAAACAAGCAACTGAGCTTGCGAAGCTTGGAATGGAACGACAGAAGATGAATGCAAAAGAGCGTAATGAGCTTAAAAAGCAGGCATTTGCTGAAAAATCTCATGTCGAAAAGCAGAGATTTGCTGAGAAGAAAGAAGAAGCAAGGGTTGAAGAAGAGTCTTGGAATAAAATTCAGCCTAAGCTAGCCAAATGGGAAGAATCATATACTAAAGGTGGAGATGACTTAGCTCTTGCTGATGAAATGATGGATCTTAATGCAAGTGGCGAGATAGATTCTCCTGGATATGTAGCTTTTTTAAAAAATATCGGTTTAGATATGGGTACATTAATGAGCCCAGGAACTACTCAATTTAAATCCTTAGGTCTAGGTTTTATGGGTGGAGCTAAAGAAATATATGGTGGAAAAATCTCAAATATTGAGATGCAATTATTTTTAGAATCTATACCAAGCCTTAGTCAATCTCCAGAAGGAAGAAAGAGAATTCTTGCTGGAATTAAGAATCTTTCAAGGGCAAGAAGACTTCCATTTACTGAATCAAGAAGAATTCTCAAAGAAAACAATGGGAAAATTCCAAGAGACTTTTCAATGCAAATAACGGAAACTGTTGATAGAAAAAGAACAAAATTAGCTAAATTCTTTAAGAAAGATCTTGCGCGTAAAGTTCCAAAGGCACAAAATAGAGGAGTAACTGCTGCTCAATCTATTGGTGGTTCTATTATTGGCGGAATTGGAGGAATCTTGAAAAAGGCATTACCAGCTGCTATTGGAGGTTTGGTCGGTGGTGTTCCAGGTGCAATTGGAGGTGGACTTGCTAGCTATGCTGGAGGAGCAAAATAATTTATTTATAAATATATAGCTACATACAAGATTGCAAGTAGTAACAGTATTGAAATTACAATCAATGATCTGTTGCTGCTTGCGTCTTTTTTCATTTGAAGTAGCTTTTCTGCTTTAACTATTCTTCGTCTATGCTCATGAAAACACTTCTTTGAGCAATATTTACGTTTTATTTTTTTACCGTCCCACGTGAAAAACTTATGACAATTCGCGCAAATTGATCTTCGTTCAGATTTAGGGTCAACGGTTTTTGTCATTATCCATTCTTTCGATGATTGACTGAATGATATACGCAGACATAGTCATTCCGAGCTCGGCTGAGCTTATCTTTATCTTTTTATGAAATCTCGACGGCACTTTAACTACCAATCGTGTCTCTTTTTGCTGTTTTGTTGTTGTCTTCATATGTACAAATGTACACAAACATAAAAGTTTTGTTAAGCAAATTATGAATAAAGTACGATTGGAGTAGAAGTTGGCAATTATTGCCTTATTTTATTACAAACTTATGGAGATATTAATGGCTGTCAGGAATACGAAACCTAAAATGGCATATGGTCCAGGTGATGACCTTGTTCAAATACCAGCAGCGCCAATTATTGCAAAACGCGCTCCAACAACAAGTGACTTTGCTCAGCTCGGAACAACATGGGTTGATAAATCAGCTGATACTGTTTATGTTTTAACAAGCATTTCTTCTAACTCAGCAAACTGGGCTACAAGTCCTGCATCTGGTGTTGCTACATTTACTTCTGTTGAAGTTGATGGCGGTGATATAGATTGTATTAACGGTAGTGGAATTACTATCGATAGTGGTAATCTTACCGTTTCTGCTGGAAACGTAAGTGTTGTTGGAAACCTAGCTGTTACTGGTGATTTAGATTTAACCGGTGATTTTGATATTACATCTTCTGATGCTGTTTCAATAACATCGTCAAAAGATGCTGTCCAAGCTGTATACTTACACGCTGATGGTGGTACATCAGAAACAATCGAGATATATGCTGACCAAGGTACAGCTGTAAACTCAGTAAACATACATTCAGATGTTGGTGGAATAACACTTACCGCAACAGGCCTTGCTACAGCAGATGCAATAAACTTAAGTGCTCTAGCTGGTGGCGTAGATATAGATGGAATCTTACAAGTTAATATTGCAAGTGCGCAAGATGCTTCTGATGCAGTTAAAATAGTCTCATCTGCTGGTGGTATGGATATTACTGCTATTGGTGAAGCTGCTCAAGATATAGACATCTCTAATACAGGTGGTTCAGTTAACATCTCTGCTTCTGAAGCAATTGCTGATGCGGTTGTCGTAACGGCTTCTGCTGGTGGAATAGATATTGCTGCTGTCGGTGGAGCTGGGCTTGATGTTGATATTAGTAATACAGGTGGTTCAGTTAACATCTCTGCAACAGAAGCTATCGCTGATGCAGTTGTCGTATCTACGACTGCTGGTGGTATTGATATTGCTGCTGTCGGTGGAGCTGGACTTGACGTTGATATTAGCAATACAGGTGGTTCAGTAAATATTTCTGCTACAGAAGCAATTGCTGATGCAGTTGTAATCTCAACAACGGCTGGCGGAATAGACGTTGTAGCTGTAGGTTCCGCTGGTCTTGATGTTGATATTAGTAATACAGGTGGTTCAGTAAATATCTCTGCTACAGAAGCTGTAGGCGATGCGATTGTTATCGATGCTTCAGATGCTGCTGGCGGAATAGATATTAAAGCTGGTACAGGCGGAATCTCTGTTGGTGATGAAGTTGATACAACAACAATTAGCGTTGGCGATGTTGCTCCAACGGCAAGTAGAACAATAACAATTGGTGGTGGTCAAGTTGCTACTGCTGCGGTTACAGACACGATAGATATTGGTGTTGATGGTGCTACAGCAAATGCTGACTCTATTAAAATTGTAAATGTTGGTACTGGTGCTCTTGCTACAGGTCTTAATACCGTTAATATTGCAAGCGGAAATGTTGCTTCCGGTACACATGCTGTTAATGTTTCAACAGGAACCGGAACTAAGATTGTTAATCTTGGTAATGCTGACGCAATAACAACATTAAATGTTGATGCTATTACTTTAATTAACGATAGCGTTAACGCAGATACGAGCATTAATACAGGTTCAAGTACAGGTGTTGTTGCTGTTGGTAACGCAGCTGCTGGAGCGGTTACTGTTGATACTGCTGCAAATATAGCTCTTAACAGTGCTACAGCTTCTAACTTTACCGTTACTGGCGCAAGCGCAGACTTAACACTACTATCAACAGGTGGATCGGTTAATGTTTCAGCTACTGAAGCAGTTGGTGATGCTATTGTTCTTGATGCTTCAGACGCTGCTGGCGGAATAGATCTTAAAGCTGGCACAGGCGGAATAGATATTGCTGCTGCTGGAATTGTAACAATGACTCCTGCAACTGCAACTGCTGCTGCTGCCGCTGTAACAATCGATGCTAACGTTGGTGTTGCAACCCTTACGGGCTTAACAACAGCTTCTGCTGCAAGCCAGATATTTACAATAACAGATAGTATTGTAACCGTTGGTTCTGCACTACTTGTTTCGATAAGTAATCTTGGTGCAAATGACGCTCAAATGACCGTAACCAGAGTTACTCCTGGAGCTGGATCATTTACCGTTACAGCAACAAATAATGGTGCTGCTGCACTTAATGGTGATGTAATTATCACCTATTGGGTAATCGCTGCGTAAGAGGATTTAATATCGGGTATTCTAATATTGAATGCCCGATTAACTATAGATAGGAAAATTATGGAATTATCGCCACGCATATCTGCAAAAGTTATCAACACAGACGAAAATGGAACAGAAAGAACCTATGAATTTACATTTCCAAATGGGGCTCCTGCTTCTGAAATTCTACAGTCTTTGGCTGACATGCACAAAAAGATTCTTGAAGAAGCTAAGAAAAATGAAGAAAAAGAATCTGCTGGAGAAGTCGATGCAGATGCTAAATGCGATGATGTAGAAAGCAAATAGATTCTAAAAAAGGAAAGTTTTATGGCTGCAAGTCTAGAAATGCGAATTGAGCCGATCAGGTCTCTTGTCGCAGCTTCAGTTGGCGCAACATATACGAATATTGGAACGCCACTTAATAAACCGACTCGCATGGTTATCATTCAAAATGAAACAAACGCATCAGTAATGATTTCATTTGCTGCTGAAGATGACCATATACAAATGAGAGCTGGATCACAGATTATTATCGATGTCTGTACGAATGAAGTCCAATCTCAAGGGTTTTATATTTCAAAAGAAACCCAGTTTAAAGTTAAATATACAGGAGTCGCTCCAACGTCCGGAAGTGTGAATATTACATCCATGTACGCAAGGGGTTCATAATGTCACAGATTTCTGCACCAGGTGGTATTACAACAATAACAGGTGACAGCGGCGGATCAGTTCTGCCAGACGGTTCAGGTAATATCTCCTTAGTAGGATTAAATGTTATAGAGGTAGTAGGAGTTCCTACCTCAAATCAAATATCAGTATCTTTAAACAACGGAACTGACGGTCAACTTTTAATTGGTGGTGGAGCACTACCTATTTGGGCTAATATAGTATCAGCTGGTGGGACTATTCTTATTAATAATAGTGCCAATTCAATTAATCTTGAATCTTCTGGCGCAGTTCCAATTCAATTTGATACAGACGTTGGCGCAGCAGTTCCCGTATTAGGTGTCTTAGACATTATGGGTGGAACTAATGTAAATACGTCTGGTGCTGGAAAAGTTGTAACGGTTAACTTAGGTACAGATCTAACAGCTCTTTCGTCAATTACGATGGACGCTACTGGATCAGTGCAAACTGGAACGACAAGCGGAGACGTAATTACTGCTCAGGCATATGATGTTACTGCAGCCGCATATGAAACATTTGCAACATTAACAGCTGACGCTACAACCCCAACTATGGACTTAAGTGACTCAGTTACCAAGTCTGGTGGTTATATTTATCGCGCTGGTGGAACAGATGTTCCCGTTGCCGATGGTGGAACCGGAGCATCGACACTGACTGATCATGGTGTATTGGTCGGATCAGGAACTAGTGCAGTTACTCCTCTTGCTGTTGGTACAGATGGACAGGTTATCTTGGGTTCAACTGGTGCCGACCCTGTATTTGCAACACTTGCGTCAGCTGGTAGCACAATTACATTCACGCCAGGAGCTGGAACACTTAATCTTGAAGCGGGCGGAGCTGTAGCAATATCTGCTCCAACTGATGCTGGAACTGCAACACCTGCAGCTGGAGCGCTGACGCTTACTGGCGGAACCAATATTGCAACGACGGGTACTGGATCTACCGCAACTATTAACTTTGATGGAACTCTTCCTGTTGCAAGTGGTGGTACTGGTATTGCTACGGCTACAACATACGCTGTGCTTTGTGGTGGAACAACTGCTACAGGTGCTTATCAATCAATCGCTTCAGTTGGAACGGCTGATCAAGTTCTAACGTCTAATGGCGCTGGCGCATTGCCAACATTCCAAGATGCTGGTGGTGGTGGTGGAGGAATGCCATGGAGTAGCCAGCTTGCTGGAACATTTACTATGGCTGTTAATACTGGATATATTCCATCAAACTCTGCATCTAAGATTACAGCAACACTACCATCGACTGCAGCATTTGGAGATGTTGTAGCTATCGCTGGTGAATGTGTTGGAGGCTGGAGAATTGCTCAGAATGCTAGTCAAATTATTCACTTTGGTAATACAGATACCTCAACAGGGACTGGTGGCTATCTAGAATTTACAAATAGATATGACAGTGTTGAATTGATTTGTGTTCTTGCAAATACAGAATGGACTGTAAGATCATCAGTTGGAAATATAACCGTTGTATAAAAAGGAACATTAAAGTGGTATTAGAAACTACGATGATCGTGCGTGGACTAATCATTGCTGTTGCGCTTCTTGTTGGAAGCGCATCAGTCTATTGGCTTGGTAGTGATAATAATATTGAAGAATCGGCTGAAATTGTAATTAAAGAACAGACCGGATTTGATTTAGATATTACTCCATTTTCCATAGAGAAGAAGGACGATAAAAATGGCAACAAATAATAGTGTTAATGGCACAACTAAGACAACTACGTTTACAGCAAGTGGAACACTTACGGTCGATGCAAGAACGCAATCTATGGATGTTTATGGATGGAGCGGTGGAGCTGGAGCTGGTTCTGGGTGTCGTGGGGCAAGTACCGCTTCTACTGGAGGATCTGGAGCTGGATCAGGCGGAATGTTTCTTTATAAAATTCCGGGGCCGTTCCTTGCTAGTACAACTGTAGTTACAATTGGAGCTGCTGGATCTGGTGGAGCATCTCAAACTTCTGACGACACCGTTGGAAACGACGGGACTGACGGCGGAAACTCTAGTATATGGCCTAGCGTTTTTCTTGTAGATAGTGGTGGAAACAAGGGTAAAGGCGGCGTAAGCTCTTCTTTTATTAGTGGCGGAACTGCAGGAAAATGGTATCTACATGGTCAACTATTTGGAGAAGGCGGACGATCAGGTGGAGGCGGAAAGAACATTGATGGCGGAACTTCTACAACTTCATCCTACTCTAACACTTTACAAGGTGGATCTGGTGGAGGCGGAGCAGGGGCTGATTCTGGAACTGAAAGAACCGGTGGAGCTGGCCAAACTCTATTCGCAAATGCTGGTGGAGCTGGCGGTGTAGAGTCAGGTACTATAGATGGAAGCGATGGAAGCACTTATACAGCAGCAAATACATTGTGTGGTGGAACTGGTGGCGGAGGCGGTGGAGGCCAAAGCATCGGAGCTGCAGCTGGTAATGGGGGGAATGGTGGCTTTCCTTCTGGTTCTGGTGGCGGAGGAGGCGGATCTCTAAATGGGACCAACTCTGGAGCCGGTGGAGATGGTGCCGCGGGACAGATAATTATTATAGAACATTTAGGATAAGTTATGGCTGATCATACAAACAAATATGCTATTGTTAGCGCTGATGGAGTTGTAATCAATATAATCATCTGGAAGGGTGATTCATATTTGCCAGGAACTGGAAATAGTCTTGTCTACAATCCGGTTGCTGCAATAGGTGATACATTTGATTTTGATACATTTGAATTTACAAAACCAGAATAAATAGGAGTCAATCATGACAAAAACTGCTTTGATTAACAGTGAAAATATAGTGGTAAGTATTATTATAAGCCCTATTAATTATAAGATCCCTGCAGGATTTACATCAGTAAATATTGATGGGAAAGCTGTTTACGTTGGATATGTATATAATCCAAGTGATGAAACTTTCTCAGCACCTCAATAAGGAATTAAGATGGCTCGAGCAAAAAAAGGTGGTGTTTCAGGGTTAAATCCTCTCGCTTATTTAGGGGTCGAGCCATCGGCTCCATCTGAGGTTCTTCTTAATAAGAGAAGGCCAACGGCAAAAGATTTCTCTGATTATGTTATAGGAACATGGTGGCTCTTTGTAGAAGAGCAAGAAGTATGGCTATTGATTGATAAAAGAGAAGGTCTTGCTTCGTGGATTATGCTCTATCCGAGTTCAAGCGGAGCTGGAGCGTCAACATTTGAAGCTGATACTGGGACCGCAAATGAAGTTGATGAGACTATAAAAATTCTTGGATCTAAAAATATATCAACATCCGCGACTGGAAATACAATAACAATAGATCTTGAAGACTCAATATCTATCTCTAATAATTTGACTATTAGTGGATCTCTTGCAGCAAGCGCTCTTCTTAATGTTGGAGATGCTTGTACTGATACTTTTGTTACATGCGGAACAACTTTAGAAGTAAAAAATGGCATAACAATTGCATCTGGCGGCTTAGATTCAACTGGTCAAACGCGCATAAGAAGCTTTTCATCTGGAGTGCTACAGTCCGATACATATGGAAGTATATCATCACCTGCTGGAACAGATGGACAAGTATTACTTGCTGGAACTGATGGACCAAAATGGTCTAATATTACATCTAATGATGGAACTTTGGTCATAACTGAAGGTGCAAATAGTATAAACATAGATCAAGCAGGCGGAGCACCTGCAATAGCAACTGGAGCAAATGTTTCATTTTATGCGACAGGCTCAGTTACTTATAATGAGTATGAAATTTTCAGTCCAACACCATCATCGCCTTATTACTTTCCCATTGGTAGTAAATTTGCATGTTCAACTGCATATGATACTTATAGCAAGTTTTTCCCTGGAGATGGAGCAGGAAAGGGAGCTTATTATATTGTTCCAATATCTGGTAAATATCTAATATCGAGCGTCCAGTATATTGTTAAATCAAGTGGAACAGGAACGAAAAATGATCCTGCTTTCTTAATGGGGGCAGACATTAAAATTGGAGATACTCATTATTGCCCTACAGGTTGCGATTATGTTGTTATTCCCGCAAAAAATGCACCTCCTATTATGTTTAATACTGAAGTTATGCTTGATTTAAAGGTAGGTGATAGAATAGATTTTTCTGTTTTTGTTTATATGAATTATCTAGCTTCTGGTACTTCCTTTAGAATTGATGGTTCTAATTATCATGAAACGGATAGTCTTCCTGCGAGTCATATTTTCGGAAACTTAATTGGATAAGGATATATAATGGTTAATAATAGGAAATCGGCAGGCGCAAATCCTTTTTCATATCTTGGCGTAGAAGCAGGTAATCCGTCAGAAATATTATTTCAATCTCGCCAACCAACAGCAGATGATTATGCAAATATTAGTGTTGGCGCTTGGTGGTTAATGATTGACGCTCAGGAAGTATGGCTTCTTCTTGCAAAGAAAGCTGGCGTAGCATCTTGGTCTAAATTATATCCAGTAGCTGCTGGCGCTTCTACTGATTCTTTTGTTACTGATTCTGGTACCGCCACACCTGAAAACGGAGACCTTGGAATAGGAGGAAACCTAAGTTTCGAAACTTACGCGATAGGTGACACTTTAGAGATATTTACAGATGAGTCACTTACTGTTTTAAATAATATGACCGTATCTTTTTCCTGGCTAAAATCAGGAGGCTCTTTTACGAGTGCTTCGCTAACAACAACAAATGGTATTGTGTGCTCTAATGTTTCTACGTCTGGAGAAATTATTACTGTTGCTGCAGGGGGAGCTGATATAGCAACCAGTGTTGATCTACAAAGTTTAGGGGTTGGTGTTGTACAATCTAATGCGACGGGAGTTTTATCTTCAGACAACGGAACAAACGGACAGGCTCTTATAGGTGGAACTGCAATTACTCCTGTATGGGCAAGTATAGCATCTGCAGATGGATCTATTGATATAACAGAAACTGCTAATGGAATTGATTTATCTCAAGACGGTGGAGCTATTGGGCCAAGTGGTCAAGAGTATACATTTCTTTATTATGCGAGCGAGCCTGAGACGGGTTCTTCTAGCTTCTTTATAGGTAGCCAGAAGAAACTTATAAAAGATTATGATCCATCAAATATGTTTTTCCCTGGTGATAGTGCAGGTACTGGTGCAAAATTTACCGCTCCTATTGATGGTGTTTATCATATTCATGCAACGGTAAGCAGAGCAGACGCTGGACCACAAACTTCATATTCCCAAGTAAAGATTATTTCTCCAACAAGTTACTGCTTGATGCTAGAGCCACCCTTGTATTATAGGAATCTAAGGCAGAATCGCACAAGAATCTATTCTTCGGTATTTGATAATATGTATGTCTTAACTGCTGGTCAGGAAGTTACATTTCAGGTTCTTGTTACGGGTGGGCCTGTTGCTATTTCAAAGAACACATCACCTATTCAAGGTTTAAGAACGACCTGGATAAGTGGACATTTAATTCGATAGGAGATTTGATGAGTAAGAAAAATGGGTTAACAGGGCTAAACCCTTTAGCATATCTTGGAGTAGAACCATCATCTCCTCCTGAGATTATTATGGGATCATATAGACCAACCGTTAACACTGGTAGACATAGCTTAATTGGTACATGGTGGCTCATGACTGAGGCACAAGAGGCTTGGATATTGATTTCAAAAGAAGATGGTGAAATGTCCTGGCTTCAGCTTTATCCAAATAGTGGATCAGGCGCTGGAGCTGTAAATTTCGTAACGGATGCTGGAACCGCAACTCAGGCTGCATCAATTATAAACTTTTTAGGTGGTTCAAATATAGAAACTTCTGGTAGTGGTAACTCTGTGAAGATTTCGCTTTCAAATTCTATATCTCTTTCTGGTCCAGTTGCTATAGGACAAAACATTTTAGTTGAGACAAGCGCAACGGTAGATCATGCGCTTGTTAATAAGGACTTGCATGTAGAAAGTTATATTAATGTTGGGACTGGAGTAAGTGTTACAGATGGATTTTTAAATTCAACCGGTACAACAAGATTGAGAGATTTGAGCGCTGGAGTTGTTCAATCAGGTGCTACAGGAATATTGTCATCTGATGGTGGGACTGATGGGCAAATGCTTATAGGAGGAACTGGCATAGCGCCAGCTTGGGCAAATATAACATCAACTGGAAGTACTATTACTATTGTTGATGGAGCTAACTCTATAGATCTTGCACAGGTTCCATCGCCTGTAAACAGTGTTGCATTTAAAATTCACTCATCTGGAGCAGAAGCGTTTTCGGCTCCTACGGGAACCCATACAGATGCTTATCTGGGGACGAAAAAAGTATGGGTCGTAGATCATGACCCAGTAGGAGTAATTTTTCCCGGAGACGGATTAACACTTCCTATTGAATTTATTGCACCCGTTTCAGGAATGTATTATTTTGCAATAAACTCTATGACATTTAAAGATAATTTTAATACGGCAAGAATAAATCTTGCAATTGAAACATCAAGCTCTTATAGCGCATCAGCATGGTCGTGGAGAGAAGATCCAGACTGGCACACTAAATCAAAAATGACTCATTCGGTTCAGTTGGCTTGTTATATACCAGCCGGCGGTAAAGCATATTTTCTTGCAGAAGCATATAATACTGGAACTTACACAACAAATTTTGTTGTTGGTGAAAATGTAATAGCTGGAAGAGAAGTTGGATGGATTTTTGGATATTTAATAGCTAGTTATTAGATGAAACTCAATTTCTATTTTGGATATAAACTGTGCTAAAGTTCCAATAGACTGTACAATTAACACACTCCCTTTGCGCAACTAAGGAACCAAGGATCTAGTATAAGCGCAAAGAGAGTGCGTGATTTGCTGGATGAGAAAAGGAGCAAGTCCCATCCAGCAAAAGCAGTGCTTGTTATGATTTCTTTATAGCCTTTATCTCTCTTATTCTTTTTATTGAATTAAGAAATGCAGATTTAGGCATTTGTGATAAACTTTTTAATCCCATTTTTTTTAGAATTTCTTTAGCGAGCTCTAATTCGTTTTTAAGTTCACTTTCCAACTGGCCAAGCTGGTCTCTTGAGATAAACGCGTCTACTTCTGGTTGCTCGTCTGGCTGTATTTTTCTGGAGTGAGCCATAGCTCTTTCGCCATCATCATCAATCGTTACAACCCCAACCATAGCTGCATAACAGTACCTTTTTAGGTAGGTGATATAGCTGCCATTGCTTTGAATATCGTTTTTTGGTGGAGTTATAGGCATTCGACATTTTATCCACTGACCAGAAGAATGCATAATCATTGTTTCAAGGAACTTTACTCCATCTTCAAACTCTGTGCCTTGTAAGACACTAAGCTGATGATTTGATAATGCACCGCGAGATGCATTAACTATTTCTGTAAAATTTGCATACTTAGATTTGAAAAATGGATTTGTTTTAGTCTTCTGCGCAACATCCATTTCACCTTGTGCTTTTGCTAGTGCAGCAGCTATTTCATTGATGCTATCCGACATTAACATAACAACTCCTTAATACTCTGTTAAAATGCGATCTACAAAAAGATTACCATCTTCAGACGAATTACGTACCTGCATCTCAACTTCTTTCGACTCACGCAAGATTTGGGCCTGTGCTTTATAAATACCGGCACATGTTTCGCCAACTTCTTCACCACTGTTAATTAAGAGTTTTGCTGTTTTACCTAAAAGTAGGAATGCTTCGTATTTCTTTGTCATTAATATCTCCTTTTTATTGTTTAACTTTAGCTACCCAGCCTTCGCTCGTTAAAAGATAATTATCTTGGCACCACATCAAGGTGGTTAAACGATCAATTTCGCATTTTATTGCCTTATGTCTAGCATCCCTCTTCTCATAGTTGTTATTCCAGCTAAATCTACAAGGAAGTGACATCTTAGCACTAAAAACAGCTTCGTGATCGTCTATCGATCGGCCATTTAAAATTTTTCTAAATGCGGCCTCTTCATCTTTATCAAACTTATCATCGATCTCGTCACGTCTTTTCAAAAGCGCAACTTTTACTTCTTTAATTAATTTTTTAGTAATCTTGTCATAAGCTCCGTATCTTATCATTTTAGGAGCCATATCTATGAGCGTTCTTGTTGTTTCAGGGCTTTCCCACTCAAAACTGGCAAATCTATTTAGCTTGGCAGCTTGTTGATTGATAAAGAATTGAATCGCTACATCAAGGAGATAAAAATATTTTTTATCTATAAACTCTTGCGTTGTATCCTCTATCCCTTGAACTGTGCCCGCTTCACCATACAATGAAGTAAAAAAGTCAGCCTTATAAGATTCTATCAAGTAACATAGATTACTTATCTCAGCACCTGTTAATTCGGATATACGCTTTTCTGAGAGAGTTTCTAGAGTTTCAATTATTTTATTTTTCATTTTGGTTCCTTGGTCTTTATTTAAATTCTTTATCTATTAATAGTATAGCATGCATATAAAGACAAGTCAAGACAATACTGGCAATATCGATACAAATATGCTATGTTTAATAATGAAATAAAGTTGAATTTGATTGAGGGGACTATTTTGGAAAATAAAATTATAAACAGTTTTATCTATTACATTGAGAATTTAGATAAGTTAGCGGAGCTTTTGTTTGAGCATCGGGCGCACTTTAATATTACTGTTACAGCCCAGGCAAAAAAAGCAGGTATTAGTCGTTGTGTTATGCAACAACTGTTAAAGGGCGTTACGACACACCGTCCTGCTACGATTTACAAGGCTGTTCAGATGCTTAAGGGCGATTATGATAAAGAAGAAGAGAATGATAGGCTAATTAGAAGCAAAAAAAACAGAAATAAAAACAAGAGAAGTTTTTAAAAGTTGAATAGTAGCAGTTACTGGGTTATAAGTTATAGTGTTGGTGAATAAAAGCTAGCACTTCAGAAAAGAGATCAGGGTATTCAATCTTCCCTGGTCTTTTTTTTGCGTTTTGTATCTACAAATCATTACAACAACATTAAGTATAGATATAGTACACAAATGCTCATTAAATATATGTAGATACAAAACGTAGTTAAATAATAACACATATTTTTTAGTAATAAAGTGTGAAAAGATTGATAAAGCGCATCAATTCACATATTCTTATGATAAGAACAATACTTTCAAGGAGATAAAATGAAAGAACAATTGAAAAGTCTTAAATATTATGTTGAAAATGTAGATGAGCTAAGAAAAGTTCTTGATGATTTTCTAGAAAAAAACCCACAAAGCATTACATCTTTAGCTAAGAAGCTTGAAATTCACTGGAAAACATTAAATTCTTTTATTAAAGGTAGTGGAATTACTTATAGTTATAACATCGCTAAAATATATAATTTATTAAAGTCCAATCACCAATCGCTCAGTAAGTAATCCATTCTATACAATATACATGTTCTCTGTATTCTAGGTATTGTATGTACTTTATTTTTTAAAAAGCAGGAATATATATCATGCATAAACTAAACCAAATATTGTCGACAGTAGCTTTTTGCGGTTCATTGTTCTTTATGAGCAACACTTGCGATGCTATGGTCAGACAAATCAATCCATCCAAGGTTCATGTTTCACATCAACAAGGGCAAGTTGATCTGTTCCATGGCTTGAAAGACTTCTTTGTTAAGAAAGAAGGTAAAGTTAGTAAAGTTGAAAGATACTTTGTTGATAAGAAAATTCGTAAAATAAATACAGAAAAGCTCAAGGGCTTTTTAAGGCATAATTATCTTACTGTTAATCAAATGAGTGATGGTGAGTATTCAGTTAAGGCTCATGTAAGAGGTTTAGGTGGCGGACTTGCTGGCGCATCAGTTGGCGCACAGGTTGGAAAAGGTGCTGCGTATGTCTTTTTTATTGTTGGAGCTGGAATCGTAACATCCCCTGTTGAACTTGTTGGCGGTCCAGGCGCTCATACTGTTGCTGCTGCAGCATTATTGGCAACATATTCTGTTCCTATTGAAGCTGCAACAAATGTTGTCGCAGTTGCAGGTGGTCTTTTAGGTGCAATATTCACTGGCCCAGTTTGATAGATAAAAGATCATAAAATGCAAAACTTTCTTGAGATATATCTTGGAATGCTACTTATCTTTCCCGTTATGTATGTCGTTAAATTTTGTATTTTAGGATATAAGCATGATGACTAACGAACAAATATGGCACATGTTACTAGCATTCTTTTTATGGTTAATAACCTTTGAGTTGTTTCCAAAGAAGTATCTTTACACTCGATCAGAAATAGAAATATTTAGACGAGGTGGTGCTGATGATGGGTTATTCTCTACAGCAGCTATTACAAAAATAACAAGCTACATGATCGGCATGGCGATAGTGATGTTCGGTATTGTAAAATATATTTACTAATATAATTGGGGGCCTTCGGGTCCCTTTCTTTTACACATTCTAACTTCTTCTATACATTTCTAATTATTTCTTATATTCTCCACATTGTATGTAGTTCATTATTCTTTTAAAAAGCAGGAATATTATGAAAAACCGTTCTCTATCCTTGATCGTACTTTGTGTTGGAGCACTATTCTTAAACAGCGCTTGCCAAGCTGGACCTCTTTTGGGATTTGCTGGGTATTGTGCTACAAAAACAATTGGTTATGGCGCAGCAGCAGTTGGACTTGTAACAGTAGCACCAACAGTGGTAGCAACTGGGCCGCTTGTTACAGTAGGTGCACTCTTTGGTTTCGGCGGAGCAGCCGCAGCCGCAGGAGTATTAACATCAACAGCTGTGGCTATTGAAAGCGCATCGGTTACTGTCGGAGCATTTCTAACCGCTCTACCAACAATATAAAAATTAAATTTGTCTACGAATGGGGCCTTCGGGTCCCTTTTTATATGAAATATATAGAGAAAAAGCAAAAGCCTGTGAATTTATCCTTTACAGGAAGTTCCACAGGCAGTAACTTTTTAATGTAACAACTTAGATTAGTATTCTAAGTTATCGTATTTTATTAACCCAACCAAAAGGTAACAAAATGAAAATGCAAACAACACAAAGGGAGATAAGCACCATGAAAATTAACCAACCAAGGGAAATAATCACATGATTAAAGATACGCTACTTCATAAAACCTGTCAAGCTTTTATTTCACTCTTTCAATTATTATCAAATCCAGACTTTAGTACGGCCATTTGTGTTATTTGGTTCGTTATAGTTCTAATTGCTATTTTCTATTTATTGCTAGGAGATAACAATTAGTAGTTTAGCTAGAGTGTTACCATCTACTATTACGAATTATCGCAAGACAAATAGAAAAGAGTCGCGATATGATTTTAAGTTTAAGAGGCAGTTGCATACTGAAGTCTTAGAGAATCCAGAATATTTCTTTGGTGGACTTTCTAGGGTTGGTAAAGAAATATTAGAGTATTTTATTTGGGCTAGTAAGAACCACCACTGTATAGCACCAACGCAAAGCTTTATAGCTAAAAAAGTGAGGTCTAGCCGATCTCATGTAAACAGAATAATAAATAAGCTTGCATATCTAGGTATTATTAAAAAAACTTATCGTCACTTAACTTCATGTATTTATGAGCTTGGACTCTTCCTTAGCAACCATTTTAATTTAACTAGATTAGCTTCGATCTTCACGTATATAGGCTATTACAACAAAAAGAGCACACAATATAAATATTATATAGATATGTATATATATAAGTACTTAGTAAATAAAAAAACTAAAGGTAAAGCTATGAATTCTGATCAAATAAGCTCTCCCTTTTCCAAAAGACTGGAAAAGGCAGCAGAAGAAGTAAATTTAACTCTTCGTGGAATGATAGCACTGTGCCCATTTACAGACGATGTAATAGAATATGCAGTTTCAATTCTTAAAATAAAGTTAAAATCTAGAAAATTAATTGGAGATTACGGCCCATGGTTGTGTTCTGTTGCCAATAAACACTGCGCTGGACTTGGATTGACTCCTAATTGGAAATACAAAGGAGAGTTAACAAGGCTTTATGGAGACAGTATTGGCGAAGCTTATACAGACTGGGAAAAAACAAGAAAAGATAAGTTTAAGCGTGATAGAGAGAAAAAAGAAGGTTCGCACTTAGAGAAAAAGAAAAAGAGTACCTTTAGTGAAAAGAAAACAAATAATAGTAAACCAATTGGCTCAGTAGACACAGGACTGTATAAGGTTCATGTATTTGAAGAAGAAACGAAAGAAGATCCATCCCTTTTTGAGAAGAAGATTAAAGAAGCAATTAAGTCGACTAAGGAAAACCAAGGAGCTAACATATATCTAAAGATGCTTTTAAATCCATAATAATTAAGGAGATTGTGTTGGATCTATTACGTTTTATGAAATTTAAAGATATGGACCATGGTGCTCTTGTTTATACTGTCCCAGGTAAGCCAATTCCACTCGCTAGAGCACGGCACGCGAATGGACATGTCTACGACTCACAAAAACAAGAAAAGGCTGTATACGCCGTTCAGATTAAGAAACAACATAACTCCGATATTTTATGGAACGAACCAGTAATCTTAAATGTTATGTTCTATATGAAAATCCCAAAAGCACAATTGAAACAACTCTCCCAAAAACCACATATTAAACGACCAGATCTTAGCAATCTTATTAAGTTTGTTGAAGATGTATGTACCGGAATAGTATATACAGACGACTCTATAATATCTGCCTGCTATGCTTATAAGACCTATAGCCTTAACCCAAGGACAGAATTCTTTATCGAACCATGGAGTGAGTGAAAATGAGCAGAGTTTACAATAAATATTCAAAAAAAAGAACCGAAGGCGCTGTTAAAAAGACCTTTGGGAATATAACACTAGAGCATAGCAAATCAGAAGAAAGGATTTCGAAAATGCCCGTTGAGGTTATTGACGAGATTCGAAACCCCTTCAATGGACTACGACAACCCGTTACTAATCGGTATTTAGAGAGACTTGCTATTGAACTAGTTGAATGGGCTAATTTAGATAGCTCTATCGTTATACAGAAGTTCTTAGCACAGAAAGGGATCACTGGAGACAACTTTTATCGATGGTCGTGTGTTTGCCCTGCCCTGATAGAAGCACGGAAAATAGCGAAGCTTTTAGTGGGCTGTAGACGAGAAGAAGGTGGCCTTAGAAAAGAACTTGATGGACGGATGGTTACAGCATCAATGCCAATGTACTTCCCAGAGTGGAAAGAGTTCATGGAATGGAAAGCCAAAATTAAAGAGAGAGCCGACGAAAGTAACCTGCAGAAAGTTGTTGTTATTGAGAAGTTTCGAGATCCCGAAGATGTTATAAAGGTGAAGGGAGATACAGAGTGACTGTAATAGAGATAGAGTAGACAAGATAGAACATAGAGTAGACAAGATAGAATAGATAACGGTCAGAAAAATCCCATATTTTTGTCAAGATACAAAAACAAAACATTTAGAGTATGTATCGGTAACGCTTGACTTGTCTGCGTATGCATGCTATACTATAAGTAGATAAAGAATTTAAATAAAGGCCTGGGACGAAGAGATGAAAGTAATAATAGAGACGCTCGAGACTCTTTCCAAGAAGAAGCTTATAGATGTGACGTATGATGAGCTACTTGACCTCTGCGCTCTGCTTGTAGAGAATGATGGTGATTCTGTCTTTGAGGGTATATTGCCCACGTTTATAGAAGAGAAGTATGTGGCTCTCGCCAACGAGTCTATTAGTGAATGTTATGGCGATGTGTTTGATAGTTAAAAGTTTTGAATAGATAAATATTACGGGACGACGCTTTGGAAGTCGTCTCGATACAACCAAATGTGCCGCAGGTGCGGTCTTTTTTTGGTCATCTAAATATATTTGGAGACTAAGAAAGAAAAAAAAGGGTTTATGTGAACGATAAAGAACTAGAAGAACTGCAGAGAGAGTTAGATGAGCCTGAAGAGATTAGAGAGGCTAAAGAAAGAAAAGTAAGAGTAGTTACTGAGGGCGCGCTTAGAGGTTATTTGCGCAGGAATGATGCTGCGAGGTACTTAGGTGTTTCTAATAGCTTATTGAGTAGCTGGGCGAAAAAGGGAAAGATCAAGTCTTATCAACACCCAATAACTTACCGGGTCATTTATAAAAAGACCGATCTAGAAGAAATTATTGATAATATAAGGCTTATAAACCCTAATAACCCTCGCTTTAGAGGCTCTTTTTAAGGTAAAAATATAGAAGCTTGTAAGCAGCAATCGCTCACGCGGTGTGAAATATCCCGTAGATGAGGTCTTTTTAAGTTCCATCGAAATATACTTGGAGCCGGAAAAAAGAAAAAAGACATATACCTCTTGAAAAATAGCGTGATCAGAACTACGGTAAGTATAAGTTCACTGTTCACGTAAGCATTCTGATGGAGCGAAGATGAAGATTGATACAAAGATATATCTAGACAAATTTAAACCTAGAGACTTCCAGTATCAGCTCTTCGACGCATTTGAGAACAAGAAGATTAGAAAACTCGTCTGTGTTTGGCCTCGCCGGTGTCTTGCTGGTGATACACAGATCATTATGGCCAACGGCTCATGGAAAGAGTTGAAAGATGTCAGCGTTGGGGACCAGATCCTTTCGTGGAATGGTGAGGGTTTTGAGCCCGATGTCGTTGAAGACTCATGGAAGACTGAAGAGAAAGAAACCGTTCTAATCAAATCACCTAACGCGTTGCCGTTAACATCGTCACTAGATCACAAGTTCGCGTACTTAAAGACAACCGGTAAGACTCTCGGTAAGTGTGGAAACAACGAGATCATTGTTAAGTCAGCTGAGTGGAGCAAGGCTAAAGATGTCCGCTTCAAGCGTGTCTTAACTTACTCTGGATCAGAAGGTAATGTTAACGATCCTGTATTAGCTAAGCAGATGGGAACAGCAATCGATGTCCATAAGTCGTTGCCCTCACGCGTTTGGGACTTCGACCGCGAGTCACTCCTCTGTTTTTTGGGAGCAGTTTTCTCTAAGATTGGTTCATTTAAGTCGGAACTTAAGAAGGATCATTATTGCAGTGGCTTTGAGTTGAAGGGGAGTCTATTCAAGAACTTCATCTTCGATATCTTCTGGGTTTTTAAAAAGTTACAGCTCCTGACAAAAAAGCCTGTAGTAAGTGGAGACCTTGTGTGGGTGTTGCGCATTATTGATGAGTCCACCGTAGAATTTTTAGCAGAAAATTTAGACTTTCAAAACAGTAAAATAACAGAAGCCCTCGCTCCATATATAAGAAGAATGGATGGTTTATTCAAGCCGGTTGTTAAGAAGGTATTCGGATGTATTGCTGCAAAGCCGGGCAAGCCGGAGAGATCTGGTAGAATGCGGTTGTACGATATAAGAACACGTAAGAATCATAATTTTATAGCTAATGGTTTTGTTGTACACAATTCGGGAAAAGATATCTGCGCATTTAATCTTGTCATTAGAGAGGCGCTGAGAACGGTCGGTGTTTACTACTACATCTTCCCGTCTTATTCACAGGCTCGTAAAGTCATATGGGATTCGTTGACTAATGACGGACAACGTTTCTTAGACTTTATCCCTCCAAAGCTTGTGAGTAAGACTAATAGTCAAGAGATGAAAGTTACGTTAGAGAGTGGTTCGCTTATCCAGCTTATCGGTTCGGATAATATAGATTGCTTTGATGAGAAGACAGAGATATTAAGTGAAGACGGTTGGAAGTTGTTTAAAGATCTATCTAAAGATGAACGTGTTGCAACTCTTGTTGATGGACAACTTAAATATAATGTCCCAACAGAGCATATGGAATATGACTACTCTGGCGATATGTATAGAATAAGTAGCAAAAGTATTGATATGTTTGTTACTCCTAACCATAGATTTTATGTGAGATCTTCAAAGGGATTTTATAAGTTTAAGGATATAAGTGATCCAACTATACGCCATGATAGTATCCCGGCTAAATCTTCATGGAAAGGCGAGGAGCGTGAAACGTTCCACTTCCCTTCTGTAAGTAGAGGATCAGTTTACTCGAGCAGGGGGCTTGATAAGAGATCTCTTCCAATGGAAGATTTTGTTGCTCTTTTAGGTATATATCTTTCAGAAGGATGCACATTTCAAAACAAGGAAAACAACCGTATAACTATTACTCAACAAAAGCCTATTAATAAGATTAAGATCGCTAATCTTTTAGTACGATGTAACATAAAGTTTTCCGAAAGAAAGGGTAACTTTAATTTTAATTGTAGGTTGATGCACTCTTACTTTTCACAGTTTGGCCTACAGCACAAGCGCTATATCCCTAAAGGCATAAAATCATTATCACCACGCTATCTTAAGATTCTATTAAATTGGTTGGTTCTTGGTGATGGGTACAAGAATGACAATAATATTGGGTATTATTCAACATCCAAAAGATTGGTAGATGATATACAGGAAATTGTGATTAAACTTGGACTTAGTGCTAATATTACTGAGAAAAAACAATCGGTTTCCATGATAAGAGGGCGTGTAGTTAAGCCAACAAAGATTTTATATGATTTGTTGATTAGAACATCTTGTTTCAAGCGCCTATCTTCAAGTAATAAAAACTACATAAGTAAAGAAAGTTATATAGGGAAAGTTTATTGCGTGTCCGTTCCCTCTGGAGTTATAAAAGTTAGAAGAAACGGAAAAGAATGTTGGTCAGGAAATTCCATTGTTGGTTCTAATCCTCGTGGGTGTGTGTTTTCTGAATATGCTATTCAAGATCCAAGGGCATACCAATTTATTCGTCCTATTTTGGCAGCTAATAAAGGGTGGGCATTATTCGTA